>Ga0307512_10005917_pt1 | contig 12568 bp, 15 predicted proteins | sample 14_EM_MG_FD_200267 | JGI IMG/M metagenome (GOLD analysis project Ga0307512, IMG submission 200267) | Populus trichocarpa ectomycorrhiza microbial communities from riparian zone in the Pacific Northwest, United States - 14_EM | ecosystem: Host-associated > Plants > Roots > Unclassified | place... | reverse complement strand
ATAGTCGTAGTCCTCTTCCGCTAGGTTTAGGAACGAAGAGGATTGGTGAACCAGCTGGTGAGGTAGACCTTTGAATTTTTCCGGACTTTTCCATTTCTTTTAGCCATTCTCGGAGGGTTTGGAGTTCAATATCGGAGAGGGGGTAAATGGGTCCCCACGGGGCTGTCGTTCCTTCTTTCAGGTCGATTTTGAGATCGTACGTTGGGCGCTCTGGTAGCGCATCCCACTTCCTTTCCCATGATCCCCAGGAATTGCCGGGATTCCCCGGGAACCTTATCCAGCGGGTTGTCTGAGGCTGCTGCTACGTGTCCCAGGAGTCGCACTGTTGGGTCGATGGCTACCGTTTCGTCCCAAGTTAGCGAGAATTCAGCCGTTTCGTGTCGAGTGCATTTTTCCAAACAGCCGCTACTGTTGAACCGTATTTCCTCCGTAGTCCACATTCCCTGGGGCGGGTGCTTCATTATCCATTCAAATGGGAGGAACACATCGATTTCTGGGTTATTTCCCCGGTGTAGTTTTCGATACTTCGCGCCTGAGTGTGGCGTTCGCATTCGATCTTCCACCTGTCGATGGTTTGTTGGTTGATCAGGGCCACCGAGCATCCCGTGTCCAGTAGGACCTTGATCCGCCTTTCCTGACCTTCTTGGTGCAGGACCATGTCGATTATCGGTCGGGTACCACTTAGGATCTGCTTCGCTTTACGAGTGTGCACTTCGCCGTTTTCCGCATTTTTTCGTTTTCGCGAGAGTCCGCATACAATCGTATAAGCCTTGGCTCGTGGTCGTCCCTGGCTTATCAAAAATCCGACTCCGAATCTTCCCATGGGAGGAAGCTGGCTTCCGTGTCCATGGTTTCCACCGCCGCTATTTTTTGGTTTTTTGCGGTGGGTTCCTGGGTCGGATCGTCGTTTACCCTTTGCCTCTTTGGGAGGGGTGTCGGGGCGAGGCTTTCTCCTACCGCCGCGGCCTTCCAGGGGGCTGCTGGTAGCGCCGTTCCTTGTACTGTTTGGAACGAGAAACATTCGAAGGTTTTATGGCCGGTCCTTCCACATCTCCAACAGCCGTCCTGGTTCTTTTTATGGGCGTCTATTTCCTGCTGGGGTACTCCTTTCAGGGCTGCCGCCGTATTTTCCCATTTTGTCGATCAGCCTCCGTCCCTTCTTGCCTCTTACCTATCTTCCCTGTGCGGTGGTTGAGGGTTCTTTTTCCGGTTGTCCCTTCGCTTTTCTTCGGTTCGGGTCACGCTCCCCGTGGGTCTTCCTTGCTCCCTAGCCTGCTTCAGGGCTTTTTTCTTCTCCACCTGTAGCGCCGCTTGGTAGGTGGCTTCTAGGAATCCTTCGTCATCCCCGAATTCCCCCATGTAATGCGCGAACCACATATCCAGCACCGCGTCTGTCATTGCTAGGTCAATTTTTTCCTGCAGACTTACGCCGGCGGCTCAGGCGTAATTGTTAAGGGCCCGGAATTCCGTCATGTAGGCCCTTATGTCTCCCGAGTACTTGAGCTGGCTTAGCTTTAGCTGGGCGTTGGCTGCCTCCCTGGGGTTGTGGTATTCTGTCCGGATATCCGCTGCATAATTGACCCAGGAGTCGTTTTCTCCCAGCGTGTCTTAGCGGTGTAGGTCCCAGGCTTTGGCCGTTCCGGTCAATAGTGTCCCTACCCAGGCTATTTTCTGCTGGTCACTGGTTTCCGGATAGAAGCTCAGGTACTTGGTGACCGATTTCCACCAGACGTTGAACGGGGTAGAGGGCTTTCCGTCAAAGGTCTCGGGATTCGTCATTTTAAGACGCAACGTTCGTATCGAGACCGGCGCGGGATTAGGCTTTGTGGCCAGAGCTATTCCTTCTGCTACCGCGCTGGCTACGGTCCGGGTGAGTTCTTCCGTAGTCAGGGTTCGTCGTGCTGGGGGAGGCGTAGGTGAATTTCGTCGCGACCTTGGAGGCGGCGATGGCGGTGGTGGAGGCGGCAGGGGCCGATTTGGCGGTCGCGGGGGTTCTCCTCCTCCTCCAAACATTGGAGGCCTTGGTGGTGGCGGGGACAGCGCGGGGCAGCGAGTTCTTCATTCCGGCCTGGGTGGCACTGTCGGTCGCTGGATCCTTTTGGATTAATCGTCCGCGGGTCCTGCGCAGAGTTGTCGCAGGGCGCTGGCCAAACTGGACGTGGATGGTGGGGCCGGACTGCGCCATGCTCCTGGTTCTGGCGTGGTGCGAACCGATGCCTGAGCCGGGGGAAGCGGAGCCTCTGGAATTCGAATTTGAGCGGCCAACTGCTGTAGTGCTGCTGCCTGGTGCTTCGTTTCTTGCCGGGCTTCTAGTAGTTGCTGCTCTAGGTATCCCACTCGTTTCTGGTGTTCTTCAGCCAACAATTCTACATTACCTTGGAAATTAGCCAAATGTTGGCTTCGCGCTATGTTGGCTTCGGCTAGGAACGAGATGGAGTCTTTTAGTCGGGCCAATTGGGTGGCTTGGCCGGCCTGCTTTTGCCTAGCTTCCTGGGTTCGTTCGATAATGGCCCCCCAGACATTTTGCGCAAAGGCCTGGTATGCCGTGGCAGCGCTTGCCAACTCGCTTCGTATCCAATCTCCTGTGATTGTCTCATTAGCGCGGAGTCGGTCATATATATACCTGGTGCCCTCCGACAGGTCGTGATATGCCTGCTCGATCTGCTTGATTCTTAGGTCCGTTCGATCGACCGTGTTGTCGCAGAGGCGGACTAGCTGCGTCAAATCCTTTTCTGCCTGTTTTTGTTGTTTGACTAAGGCACGGAGCCATGTCGCCGGGTTGGAGATTTCGAGGGCTTCTTCCGCAGGGGCGGTTCCATCCGTGATCTGTAGTATGTCATGAGGGGCTTCCAAGCGGAGCATGTTGAAATCGGTAGACGTCATTTTGCGGGTTCAGTATAGGTCAAGAAAGTGTCCTGTGTGAATGGTTTGGTCGTCTTGAAACTCGTAGTCGCAGATTTCTCGGAATTCGAGTCCGTTGAGATCGGTGCTTTGTCGAAGCAGGGCGCAAGTGGACCAGTATTGGGTATACCAGTGCCAAGGCGTAATGTCGTCGAGTTCGACAGGGGCCGGTCCGTTGACGTACTCGTTCCACTCGTTTTCTTCTCTTGTGGTGGTTGCTATTTCCTGGTTGATTGAGCCGAAGGTATAGTCAAATTGGTAGCTTGACTGGGGTTCGAGAATCGTGGCTAAGTCGAGCAAAAAGAAGTGATCTTGTTCGAATGAGGGCATGAAAGTAGGGTGATTTTTGAGATCAAGATTATAGTGTGACACTGGGGTCGTATCGTAACCGGAGTGTATTGGAATCAAAGGTAATCAGGCTACTTTCGATAATTCACAATGGAATAATCTTAGATCTTGTGTGTGGGTTCGGTGGGTTCGGGTCGGTAATGTTTTTGAGGGTGATGTGTCCCGGTTTGTTCTCTCGTTGGGGTGAGAAAACCTCCTTCTTTTATCTAAGAAGGAAGGGTGTGAGATCTGATGATTCGGCGTGAGAAGTGGTGACTCGGGTTCGGATTCCCCCGAGGTGCATAGACCCCGTGGGTGGATCATTGGCCCTGGCCGGGGTGTAGATAACGGAGATGAGTTTGTCATGCAACTGGGCGGGGAACTCTTGCGTCTAGACTCGTATGTGGCTCCCCCCGCAAGGATCGAAGCCAGTCCCTGCGAGGACCCAGATTCTCTGCGTACGTGGTTCCTCCCGGCAAGGAGGCTTAACCAACGTCTGGCCTCTCCCCGCAGGGAGTCAGACCATATCTGCTAAGACCGCTTCGTTTGCACTCAGACCCCTACCTCGGAGTTCCTTCGTCCGATCCCCGCAAGGTTCGATCTCTCAGCCATAAGCTAACTCCAGCTCCTTAACTCCCTCCTAGACTCTTGATCCCTTATCTGTCACCCGCTAGCCTTCCTACTACTCTGTCGCTAAGTAATCTGGATACTCTATGTACTTCGTGGAATATTCAGGTGTAACAGCTATTGAGACATGACGACCTCTTCGGACTTCAACATCCTCCTGCTCGAGGCACCCAGGGACCTGCTCCAAATCACAGAGGGAACACCAAGGCCGGAACAAGCAGTGGAGATAGCCAACCCCGCAGTCTGGGTCAGGACCCTGGTGCACCAGAAACAGCAAGGCGAGAGCGACTTACGACGGCTTACGGAGCTGTGCGGTCATGCCTACGATAGGACTGACCGGCGAACACGGGAGATTGAACAAGCCTATCAAACCTTGGCAGAAGGCACTAGGTACGTATGTGACTGAGTCAACGCTAATGAGAAAATAGTGGAATAATGGATACGTAGCGAGCTGTCAACAGCAGCGAACGCGTACCAATCTCTCGCCAGAAATGTCTGGCAGGCCATCATCGAGCGCACCAATGAGGCCAACGAGCGGCAAATATGTCAAGCCACTCAGCTGGCTCGGGTAAACAACGCCCAGTCCTTCCTGGCAGAAGCTAACACGGCCCGGAATCAACACCTGGCCAACTTTGAGGGAAACGTGGAACTATGGGCAGCTGCATAACAGAACCGCGTGTCCACCCTGGAAAACCAACTCCGCGAGGCAAGAGCGGAGATCCAACGCATTGCGACCAGAATCCCGCTACCCGCAACACCACCAGTGCCAGCAGGACCACCTGCATGGAGAAGCCCCGTCCGGCAAACCAGCACCAGTGCCCCATCAGCTCACTGACCACCAGCGCCCCATCGGCTCATTGACCACCAGCGTTGGGAAGCCCGCTACGTTTAAACCCGGGACCGATGCTCCGACGACAGAGACCCCCGGCACTACCCACAACGCCAGAAATGAGGCTGCTACTGGAGCAACTCCGACGCCGCATATCCCCAAGGCCACCGGTTCCCTAACCCACAGCAGGACAGCAAGGAGACCCCCCCTCGACACCACCCCGATCGTCCGCAGGGCCACCCTCGGGCCCGCTGCCCGAACCACCGCTACCTCCTTTCCGGCACCCCCGCTCTCCTTCGCTACCTAGGAATCCTGCACCTACAATTACCATGCAGGACCTCGTACGGCTGGTAGCCAAGGGAGTGGAGCGGGCTCGACAGGACCAACCGGCGCGACCCGAACGCGGCAACATTGCCCGATTAAAAATGAAGAACCCGGAATCCTTCGATGGGAAGAGTTCGACCGCCTTCAACCAGTGGTGGGAGGCAGTCACCATGTTCCTTGGGTTCTATCCGGAAACGGGGGATCAACAGAAAATCGCCTGGGTAGGAACAATACTTTCGGATATGGCTCTAGTATGGCACCTACAGTGCTTCCGTGAGCTAAACGGAAACGACACCTGGGTCAACTACGTGGCAGCCATTCAGGCAGAATATCGTAACGAAAGGGAAGCAGCCGATGCCCAACTCAAACTGGGGCAGCTAAAATACCAGGGGTCAATCTGCACGTACCTCACGGAGTTCCAAGCCCTGAACAATTTCGCCAGAGCAACGGGGGAAGGCCTACGTGAGAAGATCGACCTGGCAATGCCAGACAGCATCCTGGACATGCGATTCAACAAGAACCCAGACAAGGCCACAGACGACGAAGGGTTCATGAACACCACCTACCAAGCAGGCATCCAGGTAGAAAAGAAAAAAGCGCTCAAAGCAGCTAGGGAAGCATCGAAAGGAGGACCTGCACAAGGGAAAAAGGACGACAAGCTCAAGAACGAAAGAACGAGGGACGACCCGAGCAAAAGGAGACCGGAGCAACACTCCGAAAAAGCCCGGGAATGGTGGGGAGCAAAAAACCACTGGGTCTCGAAGGAGGAAGCCCTGAAAGGCGTTCCGCAACAAGAACAAGAAGCGTACTTCCGAAACCGTGACGATTGCTGGCGGTGCGGACGGGCTAGGCACAAAACATTCGAATGCTTCTTGTTCAGCACGCTGCAAGGAACCACGCTACCAAAAGCCCCTTGAAAGATTGCAGGAGCCTCGGAAGGGAAACAAAAACGGGATGAAGAAGTAGAGGAGCACCCAGCAGCCAAGCAGCAGAAAGTGGCAGTGGCCGAGATCATGGATACTGACGCCGTTGCCCCGCTATGGGAAGACTCTGAATCGGATTTTTAGGAGGTCGGAAAAGCCGCAGCCTAAGACCTCGACAATAATATGCTGACCAGGAATCGAGGGAATGAGGAACCAAGTGCTGGAACCCTGTCAAAAAAACCAAGGACAGTCCCCAGTGGCACTCGCCCAATTATCACAATGATACTACACTTAGGTGAAAAGAAACACCCAATTCAGGTACTACTGGACACCGGTTGCTCTGTCACGATACTCAATCAACAGACGGTAGAAAAACTTGGGATTAAAAGGAGAGCCCATCGGCAACCTCACAGCATAGAAAACTACACCGGGGAAAGCATCAAGTGAGCAGGACAATTTTATACAGAGCCAATGCTCCTCCAACACCTAAGACACTATACCAAGGAGAAATTCGAAATTTTGCCAATGGAGACCAATATTGACGCCTTTCTCCCCTTCGACTGGATAACAGCGCACCCACCCCAGGGGACCTGGACAAACGAAGAAATTCGGTTCAACTGTGCAGAGTGCATGAGGAAATGCACCCGGTACGAAACAGCGCCCTTCTCCCTAACCTGGGACAAATCAATCGCAACCAATCCCAGCGCTCGAGTTATCGGGTTCGTGTCGGCAGCAGCGGAGGAAGACCCATTAAAAGCTGTTCCAATGGAATTCCGTCAATACCTCGGAATCATGGGAAAAGAGGCGGCAGATGCCATTTTAAGAACACCGACCCTACGACTGCAAGATCGACCTCCAGGAAGGAAGCACGGCGCCTTGGGGACCCTCCTACCCCTTGTCAGAAGAAGAACTCCGGACCCTGAGAGAATGGCTGACAGAGATGGAAAGGACGGGGAAAATCAAGTGCTCCACATCCGCGGCCAGCTCACCAATCCTCTTCATGCCAAAACCACACGGACGAGGATTACGCCTATGTGTGGACTACCGAGCCCTGAATCGGATCACCATCCCAAATCGGTACCCACTACCTCTGATGCAGGAGCTGCAAGATCGGGTCCGAGGGGCACAATGGTTCCCGAAAATGGACCTCAAAAATGGATTTCACCTGATCCGAATCCGTGAGGGGGACGAATGGAAAACAGCGTTCAGAACCCGGTACGGGCTTTTCGAATTTCAGGTTATGCCGTTCTGGCTTACCAAAGCCCCCTCCACCTTTCAAGATATGATGAACCATATCTTTTCCGACATGCTCGACACAGGAACATTGGCATACATGGATGACATACTGGTCTACGCCGACACGGAGAAAATGTGGAGGCAATACTCAGCTGGAAAACACCGGAATCCCTAAAAGAAACACAATCGTTTTTGGGGTTCGCCAACTTTTACAGACGATTCATCCAGGACTACTCCCGAGTGGCGAGACCACTTACAGAACTGTCCAAGAAAGACAGGGAATGGTCCTGGAATACGGAAGCAGATGCAGCCTGCTCACAGCTAAAACGACGATTCACTACGGCCCCGATTCTAGCGCACTTCGACCCCGTAAAAGAAGTCATCCTCGAAACCGACGCATCGGACTTTGCAATAGGAGCAATACTGTTGCAGCAGGGCGAGGAGAGACACCTACACCTGGTGGCATTCCACTCCAGGAAGTTCCAACCCGCAGAAATTAACTACGAGATCCATGACAAGGAACTCCTGACGGTAGTGGACGTCTTCAAACACTGGCGACGATATTGTGAAGGCATAACCCACCAGGTCCAGGTCTACTCGGACCATCAGAACTTGGAATACTTTACGACAACTAAAGTATTAAGCCGACGACAAGCAAGATGTTCACAAGAGCTGGCCGGCATCAACTTCAGAATCTACTGCTGACCAGGCACTCAGAACGGAAAACCAGACGCACTATCAAGGCGTTCGGAGTACCGCACTGAAAAGGGGGGGGTAGAAAAACAGCCGATAACCATGGTTTTGAGAAAAAATCACGTTGAGGAACGACTAATGCGATCCTTCATCCGCTCCTCGGTGCGGCTAGCATCACTCCACGAAAGAAGATGGACAGTGGAATTCCTGGCAACCATCAGGAAAAAAGGAAAAAAGGACAAAGAATACGACCAAGTGAGGAAACAGGAAGCAGCGATGAAAGACCCGTCGCCGAAAGACCGAAAGGTCAAGGAATTGAGCTGCGAAAACAACCTACTGTACAGACGGAACCTGCTCTGGGTACCGAAGGGACTGGTGCAGAAGATTATGGAAACAGAACATGACACAAAGGTGGCGGGGCACATGGGGCAGGACAAAACTATCGAACTAATCCGACGAAACTTCTGGAGGACAAAAATGAAAGAACGAATCATCGACTTCGTCAGAAGCTGCCCCGAATGCCAACAGAACAAGGCGTCCCGACACCAACCCTATGGGCTATCCTCCCCACTAGAATTGCCCTACGCCCCATGGCAATCCATAGCGATGGACTTAATTACGGAACTCCCAGTCTCGGAAGGCTGCGACCAGCTATGGGTAATCATCGACCGATTCACCAACGTGGCGCACTTTCTCCCCTTGAGAACGGAGGGAAAAAGGGCGGCGGATCTAGCCGTCATCTTTGCCCGAGAGGTATGGAAATATCACAGCCTCCCCGCTGATATTGTGTCAGACCGCGACTCCAGGTTTACTTCAGAGACCTGGAAGGAATTCCTGCGACTCTTGGGAATCCGGCCCCGAATGTCAACCACGTTCCGTCCGCAGACCGACGGACAGACGGAGCGGCTCAACCAGACGGTCGAAGCCTACCTATGACCGTTTGTCAGCAAGGAACAGGACGACTGGGTACACCTGCTGCTGATGGCCAAGTTCGCCTACAACAACATGACCACCACGGGCAATGGTATGTCTCCGTTTTACGCTAACTATGGCGTCCACCCGGCAGCCATGGACCCTGCGTCAACAGAACCTCTGAATCCAGCGAGCCAAGTCTATACCCACTGGATGCACACCGTGCACGACGAATCCCGGAGAGGGCTGGAAGACGTACAGGAGCGAATGCGCCGGTACACCAACCCAGTGCGAAAGGAACCCCCGGCATACCAAGTAGGAGACTTGGTGATGCTCAATGGCCGCAACATCAAAACGGGCCGCCCATCGAGGAAACTGGACAACAAGAATCATGGTCCCTTCCAGATCGAGAAAATCGTCTTCCCCTGGCCATCCGCCTCATGCTGCCCCGGAAATGGAAGATCCACAACATCTTCCACGTCTCGCTGCTTGAACCCTACCGAACTAGCGAGCACCGAGCACCACCGGACCCGTCAAAGGTGCTTCGAGAGGCCGACGACATCGAACAATCGGAGGAATACAATGTCAACGAAGTTATGTCCTCAGTCGAACGCGGCCGGGGAAACAACAAAAGAATCCTATACCTCATCAAGTGGCTCGACTATCCGGAACGCAAAGACTGGACGGAAGAACCATTCGACAACTTTTCGGTAGGCGGTCAGGAGAAACTCCAAGAGTTTCACCAACGAAACCCAGACACACCAAGGAACTACCTACTTGCCAATGCCTAGACAAGATGTCCATAGAAGGGTCTGACAAAGCATGAGTGGTAGTAGGGATGAAGGGGCTGGAGGACTTCATCTCGCACACACAAAGCAAGACCCGGTTGACCAACTTTCGGAATAAGGAACCAGTGGTTCAGATCCAGGGCCACGGGTGCACCCCGCCCCCGAAAGTGCGGGCACTCCTTGGCACGCCCACAGGAGGCCACTACCTGGATCCTGGTTACTAGCACGAATGGCACCATGGGCTCACCCCGCACGAAAAAAGCTCGATTCGAATCGACCCCGGAACTGAAGTCCAAAACAAGGAGCAACCCGAAGAAAGACCCGGTTCTCGGGCACCTGAAGCCCTCCCAGCAAAGGAAACCCGCGCCAGGTACCACACAACCCGGTAAAGAGGACTCTGGAGAACCCGAAGAGAGATACGGGATGACCGCTGAAAAGGCGCGGGCACTTCCTGACACGCTTGCTTCATCCGGATGAGTTGTCATGGCCTCTATCTGAATCCCGGTTTCAGCCCTCGGCCCACCGAATTCCTACCCGCGCTCTCGAAGAATCGAATCCCGGTTGGGACACGGCGCGGCCCCACCAAAGACCCCCCAGCAAACGACAGTATGAGTACGCACTGGCCTACTCAGAGGGCCCAGTCATTTCGATGGCTTACAGAGTCATGTCCTGATCCGGTGACTGGGAGGGCTGTAGGGGAGGAGGACTACAGTCACAGTAACTACACTTACGAAATGTTACCCCACGAAAAGACACACACCCACAAAGAGACGGGCCGCCTAAACAGAGAGAAAAGTGTTAGCGCTCGGGACAAGGCTAAGGGAGAGGGGAGGTAGTGTTACACCTGAAATATCTCGAGTACGTAGCTAGAGCGGGAGAAGGGTACATACCGATGACAGAATGCACTCAGAGAGTCTAGGAGGGAGATAAGGTCCGGAGATAAGCTTACAGCCGAGGCAGACCTAAGACACATATCTCCGTAGGTGAGGGGACGATTGCAAACGGAGAGATGCTTGGGCTATGACCCCTCCTCCAAAAGGACGGGATGCCATGTCGCCTGCTGATGGCGCGCGGACCGCCGGACTTGGGCTATGACCCCTCCCCTGAAAGGAGGGGAAGCCACGTTGCCTGCTGATGGCGTACGGAAGAGAGTCCGGTAAAGGAAGGCACCCCACCCGCTTGCATGAAACCTCATCTCCCCTTATCTACACCCTGCCAGGACCAATGAGTCACCCACGAGGTCCATGCACCTCGGGGGAATCCAAATCCGAGTCACCACCTCTGACGACGGCACCCCTCATGTATAAGACTGAGGCTTTCTGCCCCGATGGAAAAGAAACCTCAGCATAAACATCCTCACCAACACTACCCCCGAAACCACACACAAGATAAAAGATTATTCCACAGTGAATTATCGAAAGTAGCCTGATTACCTTTGATTCTCTATACACTCCGGTTCCAATACAACCCCAGTGTCACATCAGGCTACTTTCGATAATTCACAACGGAATAATCTTAGGTCTTGTGTGTGGGTTCAGTGGTAGTGTTGGTGAGGATGTTCGCGGTGATTTTCCTTCCGTTGGGGCAGAAAACCTCAGTCTTATACCTGAGTGAAACTGGCGTGAGAGGTGGAGACTCGGATTTGGATTCCCCCGAGGTGCATGGACCTCATGGGTGACTCATTGGTCCTGGCCGGGTGTAGATAAGGGAGATAAGCTCTTCATGCAGCTGAGCAGGGAACTTTCTTGCTCCAGACTCGTACGTGGCCTCCCCCACAGGGCCCAGACCGCTGCGAACATGGTTCCTCCTTGAGGACTGGGAGCTCTCGTACAAGACCCCTCCATAAGGAGCCCAACCAGCGTCTGCCAAGATTCTTCTTTGCTTCGTTTGCACTTCGACCCCTAATCTTGGAATTTATTCTTTTTTACGACCGATCTTCTCAGCCGCAAGCTAACTCCGTCTCCTTAACTCCCGCCTAGACTCTCTGAGTGCGTTCCATCATCCTTGGGTACTCCTCTTTAGCTTAGCTACGCACTCGAGATATTTCGGGTGTAACAGTATCATTCGATTGTGCTCCTTCTGAGAATTATATTGTGAGGTGGGAATGTTGTGCATCTTAAGTGGGATCGGTAGAAGAGCTATTAACAATATGCCGTGGTAGCTGGGCGCCATTCTGATAGTGGTTGATAGGTTTCCGATCGTCATATATACTGGCCATACTTTCTTGTCACAGGAAAAATTTGATAGCTGTGTTGCATCAGAAAAGAATATCATCGGTACGACGGTATCGCCATCATCTAGCGAGCTCTGTACAATTGTCAATAACCCGTACACACCTCCGAGAGTACTGATTACTAGGGAGGGTTCCAACCTGCCATTCCCACCACCAGTCTGCGGTGTGCATCTTGCCATAAGTGCGTCTTCCATCCTCTTCAAACCATTGCTGAGGAGGGTATGAAAGATGATCCGCATATGCTGGCTGCTTGAGAAGCCACTGCGCACACTTGATAATGTCTCGATGCCAGAATTTGATCGGCTGTTTGGCATGCTTTACATTCCAAACGACATTTTTCAAGTGGCTTCTCTGCCATGAACTGGCTCCCAGTCCATCCTCCATTTGATCGAGCATCTGCCATAAACAGTAATTGGACTTGAGCGAAGCCTTTATCTCATCCTTGACTCGAACCCTCCCCTTTAGCATTTTGTCGATGCTCTTTGCACTGAACTTCTCCACTATCACCATCTCGGCAAAGTTGAACTCTTCTTCGTTGGCAAATGGGTTGTACGGGTCTTCGTTGGCGTGTGTGAACTCATCGGGTAGAGGTACGTAAGCGCAGGGAAGGCCGGCATTGGCGTATGTGTGCACAGTAGGGACAGCTTTCAACTCACCTGCTGGTAAGTTCGTGGGTTCGGTGCAATCGTCGTTGCCAGCTTTGTTAGTAAGTTGCCTATTCGGGAGCCATGTATGTGAGGAAGAGTGTATGTGCTTCGTGGGCTAGTCTTTGTCA
>Ga0307512_10005916_pt1 | contig 12568 bp, 10 predicted proteins | sample 14_EM_MG_FD_200267 | JGI IMG/M metagenome (GOLD analysis project Ga0307512, IMG submission 200267) | Populus trichocarpa ectomycorrhiza microbial communities from riparian zone in the Pacific Northwest, United States - 14_EM | ecosystem: Host-associated > Plants > Roots > Unclassified | place... | reverse complement strand
ATGCAAGCTTCAAGCTTCATGCATCATGATTCGACCTTCCCGTTTTCTCGACCCTTTGGGCATTTCACTTGTAAAGATGGTCGCGTCTTTCTGATCTAGAGGGGGATCCTTCTGACCGAATTCCAGCTGGCTGTGTGTGATGTCCAAGAGAGTATGGCCACGTAGCAGTGTAATCCTTGCTGTAACGGCGTGGCCCATCAATGCATCAAACTTTGGCGCTGCGCCAGGGGCATCCATTCTGATTGCTTCCACATTATCCCAAACCATCGTTTCGGGAGTCCGAAACTCGTCTTCTGATTAATGTGTCGAACTATGGGTGACTCACAGCGTAAGCTTCCCCAACTTTTTGAGCCATCCTTCGGCTTGACGGCATCTTTCTAAACCTTCCATCTCTACAAACTTGAAAGCGACGGTTCTCATTCATGTTCCCGGTGAAGGTGAAGGAATGCCACAAATGGCGATCCACTTCACGATCCGCCGGTCGCGCCTGTATTAGAAGCCTGATCATTTTGAGGAGGCCATCCACCGCGTTCGGAATTTTCTCCGTGTGGTTCTCCCGAAGATCCTATTCGCCCTCGCATGACCCTTCTTCAAACACTTTCATAACGTGCTCTTCAACAACTTTGGTGGGCCTGAAGTCAAGGATTCTAACGCCTTAGAGTTCTCCGGCCATCAATCATTCCGAGACTTAAGTACGTCTCTCGCTTCGTTAAGCAGCAGCGAAAGTTTCCGACGAGAATTCGAGCCACTCCTCTTCATTGATCGCATTACTGATATAGCTGACACTGAAGACGCTATCAAGTATTGTCGACTTCGACTTTCCTCTCGCACCTCTACACCTACCGCCCTCGGCGCATTCAGCATCCTCGCCCAACGTGCCTTTTTGTAGACCGATAACATCAATTACATCAACGAAGCAATCCTTATCGTTCGGGATCGTCTCAACATGTCTGGTACTATAGCTTTCAAGTTCTCCCGCGGTTCAAGTACTCCTCACATTTCTATGTGTCCGTTCCCAACGGTGTCACAAAGAAGAGGACCTCGATGAAACCATGCAGCTATTCCCAAAGGTAGTTAACGACAGACGCCTTGATCGCTACGCCCCACATTCCGAGCGTGGCCACGTATCGGTCTTCCTCTTCGAGATTCCGTGGCCGTCCAACGCCTGGCGCGGCTCCCTTCTTTTGGTGTCTACGTCCATCGAGGGGCCAGGACTATAGCTTTTCGGTTAAAACACCTCGCGCGTCGATGTCTTACGTTACTGTCAACGTGGCCATGCGCTAAACACTTTGCTCAGGTATGTTCTTGTGAAACGGGGCTGGGATGCAGGAAGATGAAGGTCGATCCGTAGTCATGAGATGCCTCATTCCCGTTGCAATTTGCCGGGAACAGCTCCTTGACAGAAGACTAAGAGCGAGATGAATAGTGATTTGAACCGGGCTCCTCGAACTCGAGCAGGTATTGCGTGCCTGACAGCTACCATTAACGGGGTGGAAGATTTGGTCCTGGAGCATGTCGGAAGGCGGTGTCTGTTAGAAGGCACAGGACGAATATTGACTGAACGAAATCCCGATGTAGGTGCAGCAATCTGGGTGGAAGATGGTGGACGTGCGGGAGCCGGAGGGAGCGACGGCCTGGGTGTTGGATGACAACAAGAGGTGCATGATTCATATTTGACAGAGGCCTGCAGCTCCAACGCGTGTGATGCACTGAAAGGAGTAGACTGGGCGTACTACTGGCGTACTGACAACAATTTGTGGGCACAGGAACTGATATATGCTGATGATACGTAGTATTCACAGAGAGCGCGAGAAGCGGATGGCACGGGCCGCCAAGACTTGTATTACGTTATGGACTACAGTGGCTTACTCACCAGGCGCTCGCCTGTGAAAAATAACTGGTGTTAGCGTTTCGTGATTTTTATCGAGGTGCGCTGTGACCGATTGAGTGCCGATTGGCTGTGCGTGATGTTCAAGAGATTGTGCCCACATTTCCGTGTAGGCCCTGCTATAATCGTGCTCCGGTACACGTGTCAAGGGCGTGGGCTCAAATATGAACTTCATATGAACGCTGTTGCCTCAGGCTCAGGGATGTCCATTCCGACTCGTGTCACTCTTCTTCCGCAACACTCCAAATCTCCAGGTGTCCGAGACGTTCATCTTCTTATTATTCGGTTGGACCATGAGTGACCCACCAAGTAAGTTCGAAAGTTAATCCCTAATGTTTTTGGCCACCCTACGGTCTGAAGTATCTTGCTAACGATTCCATGTTTTCAGATCTTTGGAGTCTAGCTTTCCTGAATCGCTATATTCCTGTTTTTCAACGTCGCGCCACGACATTACCGAGAACTAGTCCTATACGCATCGCCTTTATTCAAGCTCTGGCGATCGCACTGAATGGGCGCTACTATTTATTAGGACAAGTAGACGATCTCGAACAATCAATCCTCCACTATACAGAAGCAATATTCCTCCCGCGCCATTGGGGTGGCCACTTCCCGAACGTCGCCCACAATCTCTTTTTAATTGCGCAACTCCTTCTTTTCCGAGCAGTTTACACTGTACACCCCGAGGATGTCAAGCGTTCCGTTATCTACCTAAGGTATCTCGGCGAACAGTCTCTCGAAGCATTTTATATCACACCCGATATGGTCAGAGAACCTCTTGTGTGGGCGTTGACACTCCAGGTCTCGATGGGGCTTGGGGACTCGATGCAAGATATTGAGGAGATGGCGAGCCTTATTCTCGAGCTTTTTAACTCTGACATCTCGACGACCTCGACTGTCATCATTGCTGCCTTCGCCTGTGTGGCTATATTCCGACTCTTCGACAGACGGGGCGGGCAAGAACCTCTCGGCAAGGTCATAGATTGCCTACAGAAGGCGAAAATTCGCCTCCCACTGGCAGATTCAGATGAGCTCTCTCTCATGCTCGCCTCCACCCTTTTCGTCCGCTCCAGGTTCCAGACAGCATATTCTGACGATGATTACAAAGAAGGAACAGCCATCCTGGACAAGATTCTTACTTCTCATCTCCCCGGGGACATCCCCACGGATAGGCCAGAACTACTCCAAGGAGCGTTAGTATTTGCCGCGATGGGCGCCTCAGCCCGATGGCAAGCGTCTGGGAGGCCGGATCATTTCGAAGAGGCGATCTACCGGTCGCGGAACTGCCTCCCTTGGATTCCTCTTGGAAATCCATTTCGTCCTATTCTCATTCAACATCTCGCAATGCTTGAGTACTTCCGCTTCCACTACTTCGGTGTTGGGAGGGGTCAAGGGGTGAATCCCTATGATCCAACGATCTTTGGCCTGCCATCATTTTGGGATTTAATTGAATCTGTAGAATCCCCCTCGGAGGTGACTGAAACTCAACACAGCTTGGCACTCTACCTCGCTTTTTTCACAACTGACACGGACGAAATTGAACCGGCTATCGAGGTTTGTCGACGTCTGCTTGATTATTTCCCCATCAAATTTGTGGGTACATCCTTTGCCTTCAGTCAATTCGCCTATCTCCTCCTCCGTGGCTTTGAGTGTACAAATAACATCGAATACGTCGACGAGGCGATTACGATTCTCCATGAGGATCCCAACTTCCTTGATGAGAAGGGCTCCGGAATACTCCGAATACTCATTGAACTCCTTTCTACGCGTTTTAACATACGCCGCTCCAGAGAAGACCTCGATGAAATCGTGCAACTATACCAAATGGTAGCCGATCGCAGACGCCACATAATTACGTTCCGGTTCCTGAATTCATGTGAATGGGCGGAACTTGCACGAAGCCATAGTCACCCCTCCACCTCAACCGCATATCACTACGCACCCTCATTAATGCAGGATACTCTTACATTCACCCCAACTGTCGATATACAACACTCCCGACTTGTAAATATGCGCAACGATTACGAGACCCTCCCATTAGACTGCGCATCCTACCAAGTCCAAATAGGTCAACTACAGAGCGCCGTCGAAACCCTGGAACGAGGAAGAGCCTTGATCTGGTCCGAAATGCGAGGCCTTCGTTCCTCGATCGACCAACTTCGCGCGTCTGACTCCGATTTAGCAGACAAGTTTGCTGCGAACAACCACGACCTCGAGGTGCTGACCTTGACCCTGACACCGAACAACTATGGTGATAGTGAAGAAGAGGGTTCTGAAGGGATGGATCCATTTGGCCGTCTCGTTGTGCGGCAACGGAGGTTGTCAGATGATCGTGACAAGCTCATTTCCCAAATCCGAGCACGCAAAGGATTGGAGTCCTTCTTGGATCCGCCGTCCTTTGACAATCTGCGTTCTGCCGCTGTGCGTGGGCCCGTCATCATGATCAACCACAGCAGATGGCGTTCGGACATCATCATCCTCCTTTATGACTCTCCTCCCTCTCTCATTCCCACAGCCAACGATTTCTATGACCGAGCGAACAAACTGCGTCACCAGCTATTGGGCACAAGGAAGGAAGGCCTCGACTCCGTCGAATACGAGGACGCCCTCTGTTCTGTACTCAAGGAACTCTATGAGCTTGTAGGTCGGCCAGTTATTCGAAGGCTCAATGAATTGGGCATACCAGAACAATCTCGGGTTTGGTGGTGTCCAACATCTGCCTTTTGCTCACTTCCACTCCATGCTATGGGACCAATTCCATCTGACTCTGACACTCCTCGATATTTCCTCGACCTGTACATTCCATCGTATACTCCAACACTTTCCGCTTTGATCGAATCCAACAAATCGGGGTTACAGACGTTAGGAAAGCCTTCACTACTCCTCGTCGTACAGCAAGATGCATCCATGAAAGCAGCATTGGGCGAGACGCGCGTCGTACAGTCTGTCGATACTCAGGTGAAAACTCTCATCTCGGCGAGGGCGACACCCCCTGCCGTGCTGAAGCACCTCCAGGACCACCGTTTTGTGCATGTCGTATGCCATGGAATACTCGAACCAGGGAAGCCGTTCGACTCTTCCTTCAAGCTCTACAGGGGCAATCGGCTTTCGTTGCTAGATATCATTCGATCTCGACTTCCCAACGCGGAATTTGCGTTCCTTGCTGCTTGTCACACGGCAGAGCTGACTGACGGGAGCCTTTCGGACGAGGCGCTGCATCTGACTGCTGCGATGCAGTATTGTGGATTCCGGAGTGTTGTCGGGACGATGTGGGCGATGGCAGACAAGGATGGCCCACATCTGACCCAGAACTTCTATAACTCGGTATTCCCGCCAGGGGAGAGTCAAGGGGCATGTTATTATGAGAGAACGGCAGAAGCACTTCGAGATGCTGTGATAAACCTGCGCGGAAGGATGGCAGGTGAAGAGGGAAGTTTGGAGCGTTGGGTGAATTTTGTGCATTATGGTGCGTGATACGGTGGTGTCACCAAGGTAAGGAACCCTGTCCGTGAGAGTGCGCGTCCTTCCAGCCATTGATTCTTGGTTCTTCGTAGCATTCTGTCTGGCACTAACAGACGTACCCAGGCCAAGTTTAGTTGCGGATATTTATTTGGGCGTTCGAGGTGCCTGTCGATTGTGGACTCGGAGACTAGTCGTTCGGTGATTTGTGTTCTTAATTCATTGTAAAATCACAAATATGAGTACATACGGTTCTTGGTTCCAGACATTGAAATGCAAGGATCAATATCATTGATGATGCCCCCTCATCGTGACCTCATTACAGAAAACCCTCACACGATGGGAGTCGCTGCAAAGGCCGAGTCAACAACAACCAAATGGCGTAAATGGTGCCTTCTTTGTCACGAAAACCTGGTAGTAGAAGACGACGAGGTAGTCAAGACTACGAAATGACATTGCCCAAGGCTTTGCCAGTGCGACCTCGGATTTAGTAGACATGGAGGCAGCCCACAATAGGTGCCAGCGCCGAGGACGATGCCAGAAGCAGCCGCACACCGGGACTCCGAGGCCCAAGGGCTCATAAAGCGAGAACATTAGTTTGCGCGTGCGATAAAAAAAAATGCGAGTGCGTGTGGAAGTATTATGGGACCCATAAGCGATGTTGCGCGACTGGAAAGATATGTCTGTTCAACGGCTCCCCATGGGGCTTTCGCTAGCTGTGCGCTGGCAACATGCGCCAGCAACGCAACGCTTGCTCAAATCATATGACTCGATCATGTGATCCCTGAGTCACCAAACGCGGACCGAAGTCGCTATTTCACCCGCAGCCCTCGTGGCACACATCGCTCTAACCGATAGTTACTCTGACAATCGGATTTATTGCTACACCAAATGGGGTAATGCACAGTACTAGGGGGATAATCGTAGGAAAGAAACAAGCGACTGACAGATATCGAGGGGTGAAGAGAGGTAGCCAACGGGCGAGCACAAATATATATGTGAATGATAAACCGAAGAAAGAGAAAGGAGACAAGAAAAAAAAAAACCACGGTACTAAATGAATGTGCCAATTGATGAACTCAGTGATTTGCGCCCATTAAAGAGGAAGGAAAGGGAAGAATGGCTAAATTGATAAATACCGACAAAAGGGCGGGCACCCAGGGACGACGCGAAGTGAAACAGTGCAGTGCGAATGCTTGAGATATTTGAATGAGTTGGTGCGGGCAAAGGGGCCTGAGCACGAGAGGGGCCAGCAGCAAATGTAGTCCATGAGCCAAGTGTTCGATTCCAGGGCTACGAGATTCAGAGAAAGCGACACTTTTGAGAGTCGTGGTATAGAAGTGACGCCCCAGTCACTGCAAAGAGTCCAAAGTGCCCTCTGCTCGTCCATAAGCAGCACTTTCGTGCATTGCTTATGGGCGAACGGAGGCCAAGCCGTGTACTCTGTGTAGTGAGAGGCGTTGCTCCTACGCCACGATACAAGCCAAGTAACGACTTGACAATGACGCCCCGCAGGCAGGCGTCATGGTCAAGTCGTTGCTGCCAGTAGCGCACCGAGGTCCCTCTCATTGGCGGCATCAAGATGTCTTGCTCGCGCCTTGAGGCGAACTGGGAAACCGAAGCCGTTAAGAACCAACCAGATGTCGCTCAACTGAAGAAACTCACGATTGCGATCAAGGCTGAGTAGGACAACCTTGGCGGTACCCTTCGGCCGCTCACTCGACTGCTCAACCTTCAACAACCCCGACCGGTCAACCCAGTGCTCGTCCTGCCATATCGCCGTCTTCAGGATGAGGTCATCCATGTTCCTCTCCCACGAATCGCGTTCATCGAAGTCGATTTGCTCGGTGCGTACGGTAAGCGATGAGAGATAGTTACCACGTGACGTTTGGACCTTGAGCGAGTCAGCATGGGAGCGCACGTGGCTCACCACGAACGCAACGGCGGCTTTGGCTACATCGCCGAGTGGATTCGCGTTCGATGCGAGTCCGTCTAGCTCCATGATGGCGGGGAGAGGGACGACAACGGTCCAACGTAGGCTCTCGACGAGCGAGGTAACCATGGGGAGGGAGGAGAGGAGAATATTTGTGTCTAGTACGAGAATGGTGTAACCCGGCACGAGCTGCAGTTGTGGACGAGTGAGAGTATTCTGCGCTGCACGTTGAGGCCGTAATGACCGGCGGCGGTGGTGACCCGCGAAGAGAATTGTTGACTGCGAGGATTGCTGGAGACCACGGAGATAACGTCGACGAGCCTAGGGGAAAAAGGTCAGAACAGGCTTCTCGTACACAGTGAACATAATGTCAGACCTTCAACGCCTTAATTTCGTCCGTGTCATCCTCGTCATCTTCACTCCCAGACCCTGAGAGGGTGTCGGCGACCTCATCCTCGACGTCCATCAACTGGTCGCCATCCAGGTCGACCCAGCGCCGGCCCATCTTCCTACGCTCCTCCTCCTCGCGGGCTAGACGGTCTTCTTCCTCCCATTGGCGCGCTTTCTCTGCGAGTATTCCGTCGATCCACCAAGTACTCTTTCCATCCCAATGGAACCCGGGGACGACCTTGGCGATCTTCGTGCAGGCCCACATCGTGCGCCGCCATGCCAGCGTCGCCCGGCTAGGCTTTTCGCGGCAGGGCTTGTCGTTTTCGTCGAGGTCGTCCTCCCACATACCGTCTTCGTCCAACGTTTCGTGAAGGGGATATCGCGCATCTAACATTTCCACCTCCATGAGCTGACCCTCACCGCAGTCCCAGAATCCGCGCTCGAAAAGCCGACCAGGCCACACCATGCCACGCATGGCCCAGTCTTCCGGCAGGATGCTGCTCTTGCCGAGCTTCTCGGACTGGGTGTAATTCGAGGATACTCGTGGCCCTCGGCCAAGGAACTTAGCGAGTTCCGCCCAGGGTATAGCACGCTCAAACGTGGCGAGGCCTTCTGGATGCCGAAGGACTGTCTGTAGGAAGGTGAGAATAATGGTAACATATGAGTTTGGGCCGTCGCGGGTAGACCGGAGAGCGTGCGCCAGCATCGTGAAGGTGAGTTCCTGGGCCATCTTGAACGCGGGTGGTGGCTCCAGTGACGCCGCGGCGTCGGAGAGTATGGGGGATACTTGAATAATTGAGGGGCTTTGGGCGTGGAGGGCCTCCATGTCGCTACTCCGCCTGCGCTCATCGCCGTCGACCTCCATCCGATCGTCCGCCTGAGCCTTTCTCGCCAGTTTCACCTTGGTCGCTGCTGCGATGGCAGCGGGGTTACGATCCATTTGGCCAAGAGCGCCTGTGCGTCGCAAGACTCCTTGTGGCCGGCCGTACTCGAGGAGCGCACCGATGTTGACAGCAGCCATCATGGTCCACTCTCGCCCTTCAGGTTCTTCTATGTCAAGGCGCTCAAGAAGACGCGCGAGGGTGGCAGAGAAATCGTCGAGTTGGATATTCGTGAAGAGCATCCCGTGGAGAAATACGAAGAGTTCCGGCGCGCGGGCATCGGGAGCCGAACGTCGTGCCTGTGCGGTTTGCGACCACAACGGAAGAACCGACTCACGAGCCGTTTCGAACGGATGAGTGGCGATCATACTATGAGAAGTTGAAAAGAAAAAAAAAGGCCGTGAGAAAAATCGTACTTATTAACCCTGATACAACGGGCTCACCTCTTGACGAAGTGGTATACACCGCGCAACTCTTCACCTTCCGCCTCGCGACTGAGAAGCCCCAAATGGTGGTGCAACTTGCCACGCCCTGGATACTCTGCGACAACATGAGCGTACCAGTCACGCGCGATCCTCCGCCAGCGGTCCTTCTCGGGCTCGAGTTCCATCATTCTTGCGGCGACGATACCCACGCTTGGAGTCGCGGAATCTGGACGTGCGGGGTGTTTCTCGCTGCTGGTAGTGCTCAGAGTACGGGAGAGAGAGAGAGTAGACCCGATGGGCGATGAGCGAAGCCCGTTGGTCACGGCGGCTGTGGTTAGGGAAGAGGAAGTGCGGGTGTGGGCAGGTATCATGGCAGCAATCACGATGCGATATCGTGCGAGGTCGCCAAGGGCCTCGAGCCAACTCGCGCGGTATTCCTTGAAAGTATTCCTTTCGAGGAGGGCGGTGTAAAATGTGTACGCGTAGTAAATGAATTCCTGGAGATATTCCAGGGCGATCTTCGACGTGGGAGAGGAACGCCGCAAGTTCTCGAGGAGACGATAGAAGCAGTTGGTCCAAAGGCGAATAATGATATTGTATTTCTCGGGTATGTTTTTGAGCGATGCGGGAACGTTGGGTGCCAAAGATATTGTCAAGAGGTCGAGCATCAGCTCGGAAAGGCTGGTGGCGAACAGTTGAGGTGATGCCAAGAGGAACGAAACGATGGGAACTTACGTCTTGTGGTCCTCGATCGCTTTCTTCCATCGTGCCTTCTCCGCATCTTCGCTTCCCGTCGATAGGCAGCCCTTGATAACAACACGGCTCTCATCTTGGGGTTCGCCCGAATCGGCGAGGACCTTCGACTCGAGGAGGGAGATGTCGCGATAAAGCTTCTTGAGCTGGGTCGAAAAAGCGTTCGTCTTGGATTCGTCGCGGGGCTTATGATCGAAGATGGACGACGGCGTGGACGATCCGTCGGTGGTGCTGGACGAAAGCGTGAAGCTCGACGAGACGACCGACTGCGTGTAAGACGAGGCGGAGGAGGACACGGATGCGTAATCGCCAGAGGACTTTGGCGCCTGTTTCCGCGCCTGTGCTGCGGAGAACGAGACGGCGTCGTGTTTCCGCGGGTCGAAGAGTTGTCGGTGCTGCTGCGATGCGTCGCGATGTCTCGAGGAGGACTCTGCTGCTGCCGGGACTCGAGGAGCGTAAGAGCTCCCGGCGGATTCGGACGACGCCTCGGGCTCAGCTGCGGGCCGACGCATGGGGATCGGATCTGTGTCGGGATTAAACAGCTTCCCCTGGTGTTTATGCGCTGTTGATGCGTGCTGCTGAGTGGGCTTTTGGGGGGTGGGGGAAAGCTTGAGGACTCGAGAGAACTCGATGGGATCCGGCTCGGGTCTGGTTATATGCTTTGGAGGCGACTGCCCTGAAGGGGGCGGTTGCCTCCGAGGAGGTGATGATGGAGGGTTCTGCAGGCCAGATACTGCGGGCCGTTCTGCGCGGTCCCTGACTCTGTTATGGCTGTAAACAGAGAGCGTGAGGGGCGTAAGAATGAAAAGGGAGGAGAGGTGGGTGGGTTTGGGCGATGCAGGGATATAGGCGAAACGTACTTTGCCTGTTTCCGCTTCATAGCGATCACCTTCTCTGCGAGGTCAGTGGGTACGGGAGCTGATTCCCTCTCTCTGTGAGGAGGTTTTGTGGACATTCTTGGCGGGGAGACGTGATGCATTGAAGGGATAGAGACGGTGAGGTGGAGGGGGACGAAGGACGATTTCTATCGTTTCCTTTCAGTCGAATGCTCAACCCACTGCGCAACGCACTTTCCGCAGCGACTGCGCATTACATCAGATCTCAGATCTCACCACTACGTTCGTTGTCACACTTGTTTTGTCACGCTCTATTTACATTTCTGTACTTCTATTTACCACGCGTGGTGTCCTCCGCTTACCAGTATGCTGTTTTAAAAAATATATATTAAATTTACGAACAGCAATGGGGGAAAGAGACCACATACTCGCTTCCAGTGCAAAACGTAGACGCGTCGGACGCCAACCAAGCAATGACTCCCCTCAGCTCATCAGGTCGGCCAATCCGGCCGAGCGGGTTCAAGCCCGACCACTTATCCAACAAGTGCGGTTGCGTGTCCAGATAGGCCGCGGTCATCCTGGGCAACGCAAAAAAAAAAAAAACAGATTTGGTCAGCATTCCACTTTCATGAAACTTCTCCCGCTTCCACGACTGCGCCCCAGTCCCGATCGCCTCCTTGTTCCACTCCGCGCAGTCGAATCCAATTCACTCCGGGAGGCGCCCATCCAACCCTCCCTTTTTTCGAGTCAAATCGCAAGGAATAAAATGTGCACACGTACGAAGTGTATATGTGTCCCGGAGAGAGCGTGTTGACGCGTATTCCTTTCGGTCCCAGTTCGCACGCCATGCTTCGAGCCATCTGCAACACTGCCGATTTGCTCGTGTTATATGACACCCATGCGTGATCCTAAATTTAAAAAGTTTTCCCATCGTTTCGGGTGGGACGCATCAGCGTTGTTCAATCAAATACAGCACGTCATATGGGACAACCCTCCACCGTGACATGCTACGATTACGCACCTTATTCGTGATGGAGCCGCTCATCGAGGCGATTAATATGATGCTTCCTCTATTCCCGAAACGCGCCATCTGCCGTCCAGCGGCTTGTGCAGTATACAACACCCCATTGGTGTTGACACCCATCACCTTAAAGAAATAAAATAAATATCGCACAACCGATCAATATATCAAAAAACACTTCCACGCTGATCCGTCGCGCGGACCTCACATGGGAAACAAAAAACGCACCTCTTCGAATTGCCCTCCAGGATATTCCAAACAGTCCGTGTGCGCCTTCAAGATGCCAGCCGCGGCCACACAAACGTCCATCCTCCCCTCCCGATCACCAATCTCCTCCCCTATCTTCCACATCGCCTTTTGATCCCTCACGTCCGCGCAAACGTACTCCAACCTCCCTCCACCCCCCTCCATGCGCCCGACGTACTCCGCAACAGCGCGCCACTCCTCTCCAGGCTCGGCGGGCAAATCGACGCAATAGACCGCCCGCGCGCCCGCCTCGATCAACACGAGCGCCATCTCGAGCCCGAGCCCGCGATTGGCACCCGACACGAGCCCGACGCGGTCCCGCAGCGCAAACTCGTCCCACAACGTCGGCTTCACCTTCTTCTTCTCCTCCCCTACTCCCCTTGCCGCGAGCGCCGCAGCGACGCCGACCCGGCCCAACGGCGACTGCGACTGCGCCATCGCCCGCTCCGCCGTGGTCGTTGGCTTTTTAGCGCCCTTGTTGTTGTTGTCATCGTTGGTGTACCGCACTGCACAGTTGGAGATTGCCCTGCGCGCCTGTAGCTGTGACTGTTGTTGTTGTTGCCGTACCAGCGCTGGAATGGCAACGCCGCCACAGCTACGCCACCCAACTACGCTCTGTCGCCTTATCGCTATCTCCATCGCCTGACTCAGGGGTGCCGTGACCGCCTTGCGCATCCTCTTTCCTTTCCCTTTCTCTAATATGTGGTCGGTTTTTGAAAGGGGGCGTGTTTCCCGTGCT
>Ga0307512_10005915_pt1 | contig 12569 bp, 13 predicted proteins | sample 14_EM_MG_FD_200267 | JGI IMG/M metagenome (GOLD analysis project Ga0307512, IMG submission 200267) | Populus trichocarpa ectomycorrhiza microbial communities from riparian zone in the Pacific Northwest, United States - 14_EM | ecosystem: Host-associated > Plants > Roots > Unclassified | place... | reverse complement strand
GAGGTTTCGGAGGTCTTGTAAGAGCGGGAGGACGGAGGTTTCGGGGGTCTTGGTGATCGACGAGGTTATTTGGAAGGTCATGGAAGTGAGAGAAAGAAAAAAAAGGAATAGGTGATTTTAGTCAGTAGCGACCGCCGGGCTCATAACCTGTTGAAGTGAATGAGTGAGTTGATTACAGGTACAAGAGAGACGGACAAAGGTGCGTCTTATATATGATGAGCATAAGGGCGAGCATCGTGTGAAGTCTAAAAGGGCAGTCATGGCGTGAAGTCTAATGAGACAGTCACGATCATGAACCTTAGGGCTTCCTGCAACAATCCCAATGGACTAACTTACAATATCAAAAAGTGTTGACGCTCCGTTGACGATCACTTTCAGAATGTGGCTGTTACTGTGTCAATTTCTCTTTTACCTATAAAGGCTGCTGATACATTGGTTACGGATAACAGCTAGCAAATCCATTTCCAATTAACTAACATACCAGAGAAAATATCGTTGACGCTCTATTGACCATCAGTATTAGATTTTGGCTGATACCGGGTTGCGGTCTCTTTTGCCTACAAACGTTGCCAATCTGTTGATTATGAATAGCAGCAAGCAAATCACTTTCCAATTAAGTTGCTTCCATATCCAAAAATCATTGACGCTCCGGTGACGCTCATTGTAAAAATGGGGCTCTTCCCGTGTCGCTTTCTCATTCGGCTATAATTGCTGCCAATACTTCCGTTATGTATATCTGCAAGGAACTCCCTTCCCAATTGAAATCCATACAACACCACAAATCATTATCACTCCGTTCACTCACATTTTCAGCATTGGGCTGAATCCGTGTCTCATGTTCTTCTCTCTATCAAGGCAGTCAATAAGTAGGTTATGACTAACAGCATGCAACTCACTTTCCAATTAACTTACTTACAAGACAGGTAATCGATGATGGTTGATTCACATTCACCATAATCATGTTCTAACTGTTGGTTTCTGGAGCATAATTTTGTCCAAATAATCATATTGTCGTTATTGACAGCCATTGAATAATTAGTATCAATACTCAGTTGCATGCAAAAGCTTTATGGCATATGAATTTCGGATCAACTGATGCAGAAGTTCTCTGAGCGATGGATAACATAGCGCAGTGACATTTCAGCGCTTTCAGTTGGCAATTCACCGCACGTAGTGCCATGACCTAATTTTTCATTACTATAGCCCAACATATTCAGTTTGCCATATCCAGTTCGATCTGCTCGATTTCCATGACGTACCATAAGCAATTTTCACAATGCTCGCTAGGTGTACCCGGTCTAAATGCGGAGTGGTGTAGTTGGTTGTATTGATGAATGCAACATGATGGAGGTCATTCATACAGATTCGCGTTGCGCAATCGCTGCTCCTTCTACCGCTCCTATGTCATCACCAAATGAAACATTGTTAGTAAATTTTATCTGTAGTTTAGATTGCACGGTCTCGCATGTTCGTAAGAGGCAGGACGATATTGCGTTGATCAATTGTCAATCATATTGGTTTGGAGTCTAGACCATTCTTATGGCCTGTATAACCCTTGCACATGCACAGACGAATTACCATTTCTCACAATATAGTCACTGGAACCAAATATATTCCTTCACATATCGAAATGGATACAGGAACTACTTTTCGCGGTGATATCTCGTCAAGAATCACAAATTGTGCAGGTTGTGTACAAATGACCTACGAGCCAATACAATATGAATGTAATGGCACGGCTGTACGTGACGTGTCGAGGCCCAGGTAACACCCGCTTTATATATAGTCGGCTTGCCACGAGCCTTAGATCTCTAGCGATAATCTTACTTCAACTACCTTATAGTGCTCAACACTATTGACATCCACATTTGCAACCATATCTACTGATATACCTTCCTACGAGGCAATACACGGGCGTGTGCCTGTAGGCTATTATCGTTCTTACAATTTCAGATACGTTTCCCATACGAGATTTCATGAAATACACCTTCCGACGCGTCACGACACGTAGTATACGCGTGAGATATCATACCGATTTGAGAGCATTGATTGCATCAGAGAAGTGTCTTGATGTGTCAATTCAATTGAGGTTAATGGTAACAGATGATTTCATGCGGATTCCAGAGGCCAATTGGCCAAAAACGCATCGCGACACCTACGAATGAGACATCATACGCACTTAAGATCTCCGATTTGAGATTACAAAAGAGGCACGATTTGTCCACCCAATCGAGGATAACAGTAGTACAGACAATTTGGAGTTGAGTCCAGAGACCAACCTGCCTGCAGACACGTAAGCGACTAAGTCAGTCAAAGTCAATTGCAACGAATTCATACAAGAAGTTGAAGTCTATCAATTGCAGCATCAATGAGATTCGATACGTTACCTTCCAATTGAGTCAATTGACGATTACAGGGACGATACCAGAGCCCATACATCCTTAATTGTCGCGTCAACGGTAGTGTTAGCAATGGGTCCAAATTGCCGGGTCTGTTCCGGGTCCGATTCCACCCGAACCCGGACCGTGGCAACAGGTCTTACCACACGAAATACCCAGACGGCCGGAAATGGTGCGGTTTTACCAACACACACCCGGCATTTGAAATTGACCATTGTGGCTCCAATTAAGGATTTGAGTTCTGATCGTATCACAACGTGATCAGTACATAGATTGTGCAGTTTTAGTCGCTCTTTCACCTCCCGCTTTCAGATTTGCGATCCGACAAGTATTCTTTGAGTCGCGATCGAAAACCCGCCAATTTCGCTTAAAATCCGCCATTATTTCACAACCACTCAACGAATATCAGTCGGATCGCAAATCTGAAAGCGGGAGGTGAAATAGCGACTAAAACTACACAATCTACGTACTGATCATGTTGTGATACGATCAGAATTCAAATACGTACTTGGAGCAAAATGGGTAGGAACCGTGTATTTGGAACCGCGGTCCGGTTCCATCCCGGCCAAATACCTGCGGTTCTATGTCCGGGCTGGGTAACAACCCCGTCAAGACAGAGCGGGTTGGGTTTTTGGCCGGGTCTCGAACCGAACCGAACCGAACCGCTGGTCAAAACCCGGACCGCTGGCTGGTCACCCGGACCCGTTGCTAACACTAGTCAACGGCAATGCCGAAGCTGGCCATTGTCCAGAGGTGGCTTACGAATAACACGCAATTCACGTCAATCCACATCGCCGATGGCAGTTGCAATCGCGATTACCTTCTACACGACTTGATGGACTCCTCTACGTTACGGATGATGATAGGAGTTTACTGCAGCGGCTATGGAAGTCTTACAAGGCTACATACAGTCAGTGAGTCAATGAATCAACTATGATTACCGATATCATCATCCGTATCATGGTCTACTGTCGGGCAGAGTTCAAGATAGTGGAGCAGCGATCGAAGATCGTGTGGCAGCTCCGAATGGGAAGTATAATTACCCCGAATGCGAACTATAATAACCCCGAATGTTCTAAAGTGGCTAGCAGGTCCGATTCACAATTACCATTGTCAATTGTCACCTTTGGCATCTGATTGGACGACCAAATCAGATCGTTGTGAGGAGAGAGCCATGTGTGTCAACTCATTTCAATTCCATCAACATATGCCAACGAGCGAATACGGATGTGCCTATACGATGGCATACGAAGAGGGTTCTTATGATCGCAGTTGTGATGTGTATTTGTAGCCGGGATTCCCAGGATCCCTGTGGCTACCGGATGGTCCATCTGGGCAATCTCAGGAGGCCGACAGATTCAGCATATATTTGAAGCGCGAAGAGGTTCAATTGATGTGTCGTATCCCCAGGTGGGAATGGTCATTATTTGGTTGTCAGACAGTCCCAATAGGGTGTGACAAGTATGTGATTCGCTCAGTGAGCTTATTCGTACACATGGTCGCAGCCGCAGTGAATACTCTGTGAGCTGGATTGATAGGAATTACCTTGGTACCAGGCCAGGAATTGTAGCGTCGACTTGCAAAGCATTCGACTTTTGGCTCTGCAACCCCAGGGTGAGCGGAAGAGGTGGTAGTGGACCAGGCTGGCCATCAGGTATCCCCGGGAATGTACCTGGATCACGGCTAGGGAGGAGGCGCGTTCCGAAGATGGCTGTACTTCATATATACCAATACTTGGAGCTACTGCTATTGACGATCTACTGGCCAGTGAGCAGGTCATTTGGAAGTTCTTCCTAAGAGTGGGAGTTCGTATAGGGCTGCTGGGAGTGAGCGTGGAAAGCATCTCAAATGGTGAGATAGGCACCAGGCACTGGACAGGCGAGCAGGGAGCAGCGGCGGTAACGGCTAGAAAAAGGTTCTCAACTGTATACTGGTGTAAACTTTGTCGGCACTCTGAGACACGAAGGGAGTACTGGACGGCGGGGCTTGGCTCTTCCATGGGCGAACTATTTTAAATCCGGGCTCCTGGATATTCCTCCTTACCGCTCCATATATATCCATTATGAATTGAGATCTAACGTTTGAAGATGGAGCCGGAACCACGACAGATGGTGTCAACGGACGATGGAGGACTTATCCAGCGATATACGGATATTTTGTGGAGGTTCAGCAAAGCCAAGGCGGAGACACTCCCACCGCATCGGTCAATTGCAATCAATTTGGAGCCCGGCTACAATTTGCCATATGGGCGGATTTACAGCTTCTGGGAGTTAGCTGGAGCGATATTCACGCAATTACATGGATTAAGGTCACGTGTTCACGCGGCCGGATCATGGATTCGCACTTGAAGATCCCATGCCGTATGGATGGATCGATGAGCGGGTCCTGTCTTGTGATGGACGATATGTCACCGGATTATGGGACTGCGATGAAGAGTCAATGGAAGCCGGACATTATGGAGGTCAGTGAAGATGACCTTTAAAGATCTTACCGTGCTACAGGAAAAGTCACGAATGCGGACCATACGGGCGAAATTATGCACAGGTGGAGACGAACGGCTGGAACCAACTGGATCAGGGACATAAAGAGATCTCATCTGGAGGTGAATCGCGGCAGGGTATGGATCGCGACCTGATATGAACGGATATCCGGAGGTGGGTGACAGAAGATGTATCTCAGGAGATGGATCACGGGAGACGGATGACAGTCAATCTCCTTCCCGTTCATGAAGATTTTGTGGCTATCCGAACTTATAGCCTTCTCGAGATCAGTTACTATGATTTCAAACTACGAAGTTACAATCAAGCGCAGATATGCAGATACCCGATGTACTGCCGGCTAACACCATTCAGAGATACCGAATCATGCACCTACATGCCCGAGTTCCAATGCCAAATATGATCCCGATTCTGATCCCGAATCACAGCTACACTGCCGATACCACACAAGCCGTACTAGATTAATCTTTAGTGGAAAAACGATCTTTAAAGAGGGGGATGACAGTGCCGGACTCGCAACAACCCCTAGCACGAATTACCGCACCGGAACAGCAGGAACGAGGCAGCGGGACACGCATCGACCAATAGAGAAGGCTAGCAACGGTGAAAAGTCCACGCAGGGAAGTGATGGCAAACTCACCTATAGATGAATCAAGACGCTGCATGTCCAAGTTACAATCCCAAATGAGATCCCGACTCAGTCTCGGCGATCACGACCCAGTCTCGACAATCCCAAGATACACAGCTGCTACTGGTAATCAACTTCAGAATCAAGGCCTAACCAACCGATATGGCACCTGAAGAAGCCGTAATGGATTAGTCGTCGGCGGATCTACGACGTACAAAAGGTGGATGACTGTATGGGAATCAAAATCAACCCCTACTTCAAGCCATCACCGTACCGGAAGTGATGGGAGGAAGCACCTTGGAGCGCACTTACCGGCAGAGAATCGCAGCTGGATATTAGTCAATGAGCGTACCTTGGAAGAGATCACTAGCATAGTCAACAAGCGTACGTGGGGAAGAGTCAACCAGTGAACCTGGAGATGAAATGACAAGCGAACTCTGAAAACGACGATGTGGATACCCAGACAAGCGATAACATGCACACCTGGACAAGGAGCAGAAAGCATACCCGGAGGAAAGCCGGCGAGCAATTGGAGATGATAAGTGCACCAAGCACAGGGCGGATGTCAATTGTTCCTAGAAGTGCACCGACTAAGAGGATGATCACTGCGACTACAAATGCACCGTAAAGATGATGGGAAGTCAAGCTAGTGTGATCTATGCCGAACGAGTGCAATTGTGTCTGCCGAAGCAGTTCCAAACGAGACCGAAAATGATCTCGGGACATACCAAATAGTCTACCGAACAGCATCGCGACAGACAGTCACCAAACGGCATCGCGAGAGACAGTCACCGAATGGCATCATGAGACAGTTGAGACAACTACCGAGAGATGATGGCTGAGCATAGCGACGACGATCATGGCCGAATGACTCCAAAGTAGAATTGAAGAAGAGGATTATCGGGAGCTCTCTACCAAAGTCACCGACTGAGACGGTTACCAAACGGCTTACCGAACTGGATGTTGAACGACCATACGGCAGAGTTATAAGCCTGCTTGGGCGGTGCTGAGGGAGGATGAATATAACAACTGACGTGCACAATGTGAGAGCCACCGGCTGCAAGGGATGATCTCGGATACATCAAGACTGGCCAACCAAGCTATGCACGAGAGCTCGGGAGAGCACGCACGCGCTTGAATATATATGGTATGAATGACCATTTCTTGAGAAGCTAACGAAATAGATATGATGTGATATATGACTAACCATCACCGATGGCTATGATACCGGGAGCAGAAGCTTCCAAAGCGGCAATAATGATCAATGATGGGCAGGGCCTGCGGAGTTCACGAGGAATTGGGAGAACTCAAAAGTATGGTCAGTATGACCGGTTACTGGAATGCTTACAAGTTACATATCCCGATGCAATGGCGATGGCGATGGTGATGATGAGCACCGAGCACAAGCCACCATCGATGCCGCCAAGTCAGGACGAGGCTCATACTATGATTGTGGATTTCACCGAGATTACTGTGTCTAATTCCGACAATGACATACACTTGTTACGAGTTACGAGTGCAAGATTGGATGGTAGGATGCAGGACATTCCGGAAGTGGAGATATGGAGCACGGTGTCAATTTGGATGTTCATTCTTTCTCTTTTCTTCTATTCTGTTTACTTCTTGACTTCATTACTTCTTTGGATCTCGGCCCAGTACAAATGGGGTCGGCACAGGTTTTGACTACCTCAGGACATAAGTCAAATTGAGGTGGGGTTTCCCCGTGTGCCGGATCTGCCGAAGGGCTACCATCTGGTACTGATCAGTTGTGGGACTTATGGGTTCGTACATTTGTGTACGTTGAACGGTTGTTTCATTGTTTCCTCTCTACTCTTTTACATGTTTATGCAGCCAAGAGGGTCTGCACCTAAAGACGGGGATAATGTAACGGCACGGCTGTACGTGACGTGTCCAGGGCCGGGTATCACCCGCATTATATATAGTCGGCTCGCCACGAGCCTTAGATCTCTAGCAATAATCGTACTTGAACTACCTTATACTACTCTACACTATTGACATCCACGTTTGCAACCACATCGACTGATATACCTTCCTACGAGGCCATACACAGGCGTATGCCTTTACAATGTTCATCTGAATCCATTCCCTGTGTGGTAGGTAGGTACAGAACACATATGCAGGGGTAAAAGCTTACGGGTTTCACAGGCTCCAATTTGTTAATCGGTGAAAAAATGAGAATCGAGTCAGTTGTGAGAGCCAATATGCATATGTGAGACAGTCGTGTACCGTATACAATTCACATATGGCTACTCGATCGCGGAATGTTCGTTGCGGCATTGCGATCTTCTGCTGACACTATCCGGTATCTCAATCAGCTCTCCAAATGATGTACGTACAGTCGCATGTGCAAACTGATCAATTTCCGGCTGAATGACTGCCTTACCAATCAATATGGCTATTCTGGACCTCAAATCTTACAAATGATGAACAATGAAAAATTGTTCACACTCAACTTCACGATGTAGCAGGAAGCATGTCTCTCCTTGTTTTGAGTATAAATGCCGCCAATGAAACAAATAAAGAGAATGATGTACCAAAGTTAATATTTTCACATAACACTAAGATATCTAACTGTGACCATATATAGAAAATCCCAAAAAAGAGAACCGGAGACTGGAACCGACGGGTATAGCCAAACCGGGGAAAACCCGCGTGTTGACGGGTATGGGTCCGGGTATGGCCCGCTAATACGCTGCGGGTCGGGTTTTTGGACAGTTCTGGAAACGAACCGATCCACTTGTCTGGTCCAAACACAGACCGCTGGGGGGTTACCCGGACCCGTTGCTAACACTAATCGGAAGCTTATACCCACACCAGACTGCTCAGGCCCAGCACCAACTGTCGTCCCTTGCTACAGTGTATACTCCACTCCTCGCGTGTCGTCAACAATGACAGATAAGACCCCTTTCTGTTGCCCCAAATATTCATGCTGAAAGAAGTTTACCTCAGACAGCTGGAGACTTACACATATCAAATTACACCATCCTGAACACCTTCGGAAGAATCTGACTGTTTGCAGTGCACCCCGACGAGTTGAACCCGCTCAGCGTCATGAATTCACCGCTAACAAAGATTCAGTCAAAGAGTTGGACACATTTCCCTACCACGAACACGTTGAAAACATCGCAGACAGGGAGGATCAACTACCGCCACCTCCACCGCGGACCAAAATATACCACGGAGCCTCCGCTCTGCTGATCGATTACATTGCTGAGCCATGGGAACACGACACTCAGGGCTGGTTTGGGACGAACATATGAAACAATCCCTGCTCTCCGTTTGCGACGCGTGACGAGTACAAATGTATCCAGTGTGGGATCTAGAAGAAGGGCATGAAGACGTACTATGACAACGTACTGAAGGAAGAACACACCGCTCTGCGTTTCCCAAGCTGCATAAGCGGGGATAGCATCCAGAAGCTCGTGGCTAGCATGCCAGATGATCAGTCCCTCTGGGAGTGGAAACCTCACACTCTCGAAGATACGAGATGGAATGACAATCATCAACACCATATCCAATACTGGAGTCGAGACATCATCAAAATCATGAGATGGTTGATGCAGCAGCCAGCCTACGCCGAGCATCTCATTTTCGCCCCTCAGCGGTACTTGAACAGCAATACACCCCCTAAACGCCACTATACCAAAATGCACACTGCGGACTGCTGATGGGTGACACAGGTACGGAGAGATACTCGAGGATAATAACGTGCGAATCGATGTTTAGTCAAAGCTCAGAGTGACGGATATACTGGTTCCCTTGATCTACATGTCTGACGGGACACATCTCTCGCATTTTGCTGGCGACATGAAAGAGTGGCCTGTATAAATGACAATGTGCAATCTGTCATCGAAGAGCCGCCAGACGCTTTCAACGCACAGCGTCGTAATAACCGCTCTCCTACCGATTCCAATTATGACGCACAATATTCCTCAGAAGCGGCTGGATGAGCAGTGGCAGACAAACCAAGAGGTGCTGAATGAAGTACTCCGGCGGCTACTCCAGCCACTCACATTTGAACAGAATCCCAGTGTTGGGACCGGGTATAACGTTCTCTGTGCAGATGGCAACTTGAGGCGTTGCAAATCGGTTTTACCAGGATGGCTGGCAGATTGTCAAGAGTATAGCGACCTACATCATATCGAGCGGCATGTCTGTTTTTGGTGTGAATGTCCCAAGAACGAACTGGGAAGATTATGTGCACCCTGACGAGGAAGACCCCCGGCGGGATCACAACGTATATAGAAGGCTCAGCAATGCCAACACCAAGGCAGCAGATGCCGAAATCTCGTCTCGCCATGTTCACCGAGAATTCAACGTGTTTCGACATATTCCCTGCATTGTGAGCGATCTCCCGAAGCCCCACCTCCTCCATCGACTGCAGATCGGCCTGCTTGGCCACCTCCAGAAGTGGATTATCCACTTCATGAAGACGCACAAACGACTCGACAAGTACAATGCAATCTCGTTATCCGTGCCTGCTTACCACAACCTCACACCAAAAGATATGTCATATGAGGAAGTGTCTCAACGGAATGGGAAGGAGATGATGGAAATGAGGGGTATCTGCTTGGAGTTGTAACCCAGTCTCTACGAGATGGGAACCCCGCTCAGCGTCCCATATTCAATCCCGCAATTGAGTGCACACAGGAATTGTTAGAATTCTATATGTATGCTCGATATAAATCTCACGATGATGCAGCATTGAGCTACATGGAGCACGCCTTGCATCGTTTTCACACCTTCAAAGATGTGTTCTTACTCGGGCGAGCCGGCAAAGAGGCGAAGGCCAAAGCCAATACACTGAGAACGCAACTCGTGAAGAAGCGAAAAGTTGACGAGGGAGCAAATGCTGAAACTTGGATGCCGTCCAAGAAGCCGCGCCAAATTAATGCCTGGCGGGATTATATTAGCCACGAAATAGATATTTCAAAGGAGTTAGATGCCGACTTCAACTGTCTGAAGATCCACTTGATGTCTCTTTGGGCCGAATAGGTTCGTCGATACGGAGCATTGCAACAGTTTTCAGCCGAGAGATATGAACAAGCAAATAAAATGAACCTCAAAGACGGTTGGAACTCCTCCAATCACAATCTCAACTACCTGCCACAAGTAATCACGTTTCAGCGTCACATACTCTGCTTCGAAATCCAAGAGCTCAATCTCCAAGCTCTCCCTCAGCGTCGGGAGAACAGCGCTGCCAGGTGCATTGTCCTCCCTTCCAGTGCTGATCTGGCCGCCCACCAGAGCCCCAGTCATATGCGAAGCACTAACTCATGGGACCCCAAAACCGCCGTGATGGAAAGCATCTTGACGGTATGATCAAAAACTTCAGAGCATTACTCGGCATTAAGCAAGACACAACGCACCGCGCGGCAATTTGCCCCGGCATGCGGGAGTTCATACAGCATAAGAGTCGTAACAAGATGTATATATCGGATGAACAACTGTACGCAATGGAGCTCTGTATTTACCATGGTATTACGGTTGAAGTTGAGGGTTTAGAATGTGAACGCATATCTCAGATGTGTCGATGCACAGGAAGCCAGAGCTGGGGCAGATGGGATCGACGGAACGACTGGGTGTGGGTAAAGCAACGCCTGGGGAGGTGTCATGGAGAGCTGAATGGGCGTCTCCCATGGCAACTCCAACGACTATTCGAAATCAAGCTCCAAAACGCGGATGGAGCTTTCGTTGAGTACTCATTAGACCTGGTGCTCACCACAATGCCGGAAACCTCGGGTAACTAGGATCCTGTCTTGACATTTGTTCAAGTGAGAAATGCACTGGCAACCTTTGCTTTGCAAATTTTCAGCGTGTGAAACATCATCGGCTGCGCGTGCATGATTCCACAGACAGCTACTAGTAGTGAGACAGGAGAAAGATGGAACAAGCAATGGATTGTCAATATCCACATTGATCTGGTGACATGGAATAATGTGTATATTTGGTAAATAGAGAATTGCATTTTGCGCGCAGGTAGAAGGAACGCGGGGAGAGATTTTCGCTGATTCACCCACCTATGGTAGGCAATTTTATGACCTCATATGGTCCTTGGCATTGGTAAATGCCTCGATAGAACATGGTCTAAAAGTTGCGGGCAGCTGCCCGCTCGCTTGGTAGTAATAAATTTGTAATGACTGACCCCGCGCAGAGACTGCGACCGTTCAATACTAAGCCATACTTATCAGTATTTGTTAGTATTGTACGGCTATCATTTTCTGGTGCGACAGCCAAGAGTATCTCTATCCCCGCGCATTTTAGAACTCTCGCGATTTAGCTCTCGTTCTGTCAGTATTTTCAAATATGCGTCAGTACTGACCTGTATGGGGCCATATATGTTTCCATTCGACACCATTCCAATGTCACTCTCACGACGTTCAGTACAAACTTTTACTGCCTAGTATGGGTATGTACTAGCTTGTATCTGTGGCTGAGCCATGTTCATTTCGCGGAACAGTCCGTCGTCTATCACTTGTAATACTCCAACTTGAGTATACCGCCAGTTATCGTCTTGTATTCATCCGTACTCATTAGTATCTGATCGTGTGTTGAGTTCATTTCGCACAAGTACAGAGTCTATCGCAGAAAGTACTTGGGTTTCTATTCATACTGCTCAATACTGCTCAGTACTAATCTGTACAGCGCCGTATTTAACCCTTCATTGCGTTCACGCCCGACTTCATATGTTGTGTATCGCATTGATTGCTTTTGTAGCGCCCGTTACTGTCCAGTATTGGCGTGTATCAACCAATATCAATATACTGACTGGGTTCATTCGATTTATTCTTAGCCTTTCGGCCAGAACAAATAAAATTTTTCCCATACTTCATGTTACTGCACAGTACTGCTCTGTGCTCATTTATACTGCTTGTCAGTATATCTTGGTGCCCTGTCTTTTGCCAACTACTACGAGTGCATTCTGCAGTGTCAGTACGTTCCAATACTACTCCCTGCTTGTTTGTATTGTAAATATCGGGATTTCAAACGTCTTAAACGAACTATTCACCGCAGGCTTTTGTA
>Ga0307512_10005914_pt1 | contig 12573 bp, 12 predicted proteins | sample 14_EM_MG_FD_200267 | JGI IMG/M metagenome (GOLD analysis project Ga0307512, IMG submission 200267) | Populus trichocarpa ectomycorrhiza microbial communities from riparian zone in the Pacific Northwest, United States - 14_EM | ecosystem: Host-associated > Plants > Roots > Unclassified | place... | reverse complement strand
CGTACCGACTGCTGAGATGCTCGCCGACTGCTTCACCAAGCCACTGCCGAAGCCCGCCTTCTTGAAGCAGTGTGCAGCGATGGGAATGATCGGAATTGGACTCGGGAATGGCCTCGGGATTGGAATCGGAAATGGTCTCGGAAATGGTCTCGGAAATGGTATCGGAATTGGACATGGAAATGGCATCGGGAATGCCGTCGGAAAGTAAATTGATTGGGCACGTTCGTTTCGAGGAGATCCACGATGTTTGATTGGCTCCTCTTCTCTTTTGTTTACTGTTTTTTGTTTGAAACGGACGTGATAGCCGTCCTGGAGGAGTGTTGAGCTGATTGGAAGTACGGATATCACTATGCCAAGGACTATGATGTAACTTGCCTCTTTTGTAGTTAGCACCATTAGTCATCGATCGTCCTTATGTCGATGCGACATGTCTCGTTACACGATACAATAGACACACCTTCGCATACGCCCGCGCACACTCGACTACTCGAGCACACGCCACCGTACAACACAATTATGGGTAAATGCTGTAGCACAACCCTTGAATCATACAAGATGCAATGCCCCAGATTGTCAATGCTCTGCTGTGGCTCTGTTGACGCTCATCGTTAGGTGTAGCGATATCGACTTTAACCATATTTCCCATAAAGGTGGCCAATACTTCGATCATGGATAAATGCCATAGCACAGCCCTTGGATTACACCAGATGCAACACCCAACATCGTTGACAGTCTGTTGACACTCTGTTGACGCTGTGTTGACGCTGTGTTGACGCTGTGTTGACGCTCTGTTGACACTCTGTTGACGCTCTGTTGACGCTCATATTCAGGTGCAGCAACATCAACATTCACGATATTGCCTATAAAGGCAGCCAATACTTCAATTATGGGTAATTGCCATAGCACTACCCTTGGATTATACAAGATGCAACACCCGAATTTGTTGACGCTCTGTTGACGCTCATTTTCAGAGTGGGGCTGTGACCATGTTGCTGTGTCTTTTGAGCATAAAGGCTGCCAAATCGTCAATTATGGGTAAATGCTGTAGCATACCCCTTGGATTAAACTAGATGCAACACCCAAGATTGTTGACACTCTGTTGACGCTCTGTTGATGCTCTGTGGACACTCTGTTGATGCTCTGTTGACGCTCTGATGATACTCTGTTGATGATCATTTTCAGTTGAAGTGTCATCAATAATTTTGCCTATAAAGGCTGCCAATACTTCGATTATGGGCAAATTCTGTAGCACAGCCCTTGGATTATGCAAGATGCAACACCTGAACTCGTTGACGCTCTGTTGACGCTCATTTTCAGAATGGGGCAGTGACCATGTTGCTGTCTCTTTTGAGCATAAAGGCTGCCAAAACGTCGATTATGGGTAAATGCCGTCGCATAGCCCTTGGATTGAACTAGATGCAACACCCAAGATTGTTGATGCTCTGTTGACGCTCTGTTGATGCTCTGTTGACGCTCATTTTCAGGTGAAGTGACATCTACGATTTTGCCTATAAAGGCGGCCAAAACTTCGAGTATGGGCAAATTCCGTAGCACAACCCTTGGATTATACAAGATGCAACACCCCAATTCATTGACGCTCTGTTGACGCTCATTTCCAGAATGGCGCTGTGACCTTGTTGGTGTCTCTTTTGAGCATAAAGGCTGCCAAAACGTCAATTATGGGTAAATGCCGTAGCAGAGCCCTTGGATTAAACTAGATGCAACACCCAGGATTGTTGACGCTCTGTTGACACTCTGTTGATGCTCTGTGGATGCCCTGTTGACGCTCTGTTGACGCTCTGTTGACGCTATGTTGACGCTCTGTTGACGCTCTATTGATGCTCATTTTCAGGTGCAGCAACATCAACATTCACGATATTGCCTATAAAGGCGGCCAATACTTAGATTATGGGTAAACGCCATAGCACTGCCCTTGGATCATACATGATGCAGCACCCAGATCCGTTGACGCTCTGTTGACGCTCATTTTCAGAATGGGGCGATGACCATGTTGCTGTCTCTTTTGCACATAAAGGCTGCCAATACGTCGATTATGGGTAAATGCCATAGCATAGCCCTTGGATTATAAAAGATGCAACACCCAAGATTGTTGACGCTCTGTTGACGCTCTGTTGACGCTCTGTTGACGCTCTGTTGACGCTCTGTTGACGCTCTGTTGACGCTCTGTTGACGCTCTGTTGAAGCTCTGTTGACGCTCTGTTGACGCTCTGTTGACGCTCTGTTGAAGCTCTGTTGAAGCCTGTTGACGCTCATTTTCAGATGAAGTGACATTGACTTTGACGGTATTGCCTATAAAGGCGGCCAATACTTCGATTATGCATAAATGCCATCGCACAGCCCTTGGATTATACAAGATTCAACACCCAAAATAGTTGATTCTCTGTTAATGCTCTGTTGACGCTCTATTGACGCTCTATTGATGCACTGTTGATGCTCATTTTCAGATGAAGCGACATCAACATTAACGGTATTGCCTATACAGGCAGCCAATTCTTCGATTATGCACAAATGCCGTAGCACAGCCCTTGGATTATACAAGATTCAACACCCAAAATAGTTGATGCTCTGTTAATGCTCTGTTGACGCTCGGTTGACGCTCATTTTCGTTGTAGCGAAAACCACATTAACCATGTTACCTATAAAGGCAGCCAATACTTCGATTATCGGTAATAGCCGTAGTATAGCCCTTTGATTATTCAAGATGCAACACCCGAAATCATTGACGCTCCATTGACGATCATTTTCACATTGTGGCTGTTACAATGTCGCTGTCGCTTTTGCCCATAAAGGCTGCCAATATGTTGATTATGGATAACAGCGAGCAAATCGCTTCGCAAACAACTTACTTACAACAGCAAAAATCATTGACGCTCCATTGACGCTCATTTTCGGCATGTGACTATTACCGTGTCACTTTCTCTTTTGCCTGGAAAGGCTGCCGATACGTTGATTATGGATAACAGCGAGCAAATTGCGTCCCAAACAACTTACTCACAAGACCAACAATTGTTGACGCTCGGTTGACGCTCATTTTCATCGTGGGGCTGTTACTGTGTCACTTTCTCTTTGGCCTATAGAGGCTGCCTATACTTTGATTAGGGATAACAGCGAGCGAATCGCGTCCCAAACAACTTACTTACAAGTCCAAAAATCCTTGACGCTCCGTTGACGCTCATTTTCAGCATGGGGCTGTTACCGTGTCACTTCCTCTTTGGCCTATAAAGGCTGCTGATACGTTGATTATGGATAACAGCGAGCAATCCGCGTCCTTGGCAATGTACTTACAAGACCAAAAATCGTTGACGCTCCGTGGACGCTCATTTTCAGCATGGCACTGTTACCGTGTCGCTTTCTCTTTTGCTTATATACCCGGCCGATATGTTAGTTATGGACAACAGCGAGCAAATTGCTTACCAATTAACTCATTTTCAAGACCTGAAATGGTTGATGCTCCATTGAGGCTCATTTTCTGCATGATGCTGTTACCGTGCCGCTGTCTGTTTCGCCTATGAAGCGTGGCAATACATTGATTATGGATAACAGCGAGCGAATCGCTTCCCAATTAAGTTGCTAACAAGTCCAAAAATTGTTGACGCTCCAGTGACGCTCACCATAAATATGTCCTGAAACTTGTTGTATGGTCAATTATTTTGTGCAAATAATCATATAGTCATTATTGACAGTCAATTTATAATTTGTATGAATACTCAGTTGTATCCAAAAGCATTGTGGCGTCTCAATGTCCGATGCACTGATGTACATGATCTCTGAGCGATGGATAACGTAGCACTGTCACATTCCAGCGCTTTCAGCTGGCAATTTACCGCATGTAGATCCATACACTCACTTTTCATTAATATAGCCCAACTTCCTCACTTTGCCCTATGCAGTTCCTTCTCCTCGATTTTCATGACCTACTATAAGTACTTTTCAAAATGTTCACTATGTGCACCAGGTCTGAACACAGAGTGACGTGGTTGGATGTATGGATGAATGCAACATGGTGATGGTTATTCATACAGATTCGCGTTGCGCATTGACCGCTCCTTCTATGACTGGTACACCATCACTGACTCAAATTGTGTTAGTCAATTTTGTCTTCAATTTAGATTGTGCCTTGTCACTTATCTGTAAGAGGCAGGACGATATCCGGTTGATCAACCGTCAATCAACTCAGTTCGCAGTCTAGAACTTTCGTATGGGCCGTATGACACCTGCACATGCACAGACGAATCATCATGTCTCACAATTTGGTCAGTGAAATGAAGAAAATGATGACACGTAGCGAAATAGGTACACAAATTACTTTTCCCCGAGAGAAGTCGTCAATAGTCACTGATAGTGTATCTAGTGTACTGATGACGAACAAGCCGTTACAATATGTTAATCTGAATCCATTTCCTGTATGGTAATTAGCTAGGGAGGTTACTTGCAGGGGTAAAAGCTTACGAGTTTAACAAGATTCGATTTGTTTATTGGTGATGAATTGTGTACCTCATCAGGCGTCAGAATGGATATGCCTATGTAAGACAGTGGTTCCCCGGATGACAATCTCAGATGGCTTCTTTCTGTGTGTGAAGTTCCATGCTGAATTGCGATTTTCTGCTTTCACCATCGTGTATCTCCATCAGCTCACCCAATGTTGTCTGTGCAGTAGCAGGTGCACACTGATCCAATTGCAGGTTAATGACTGCATGAACTGTCAATATGGCTGTTCTGTACCTCAAATCTTACTAAGGATGCAAGACGAGAAATTGTTCACACTCAACTTCCTGATATAGCAGCGAGCATGTCTCTGCTTGTTTTGATTATAAAGGCAGCCAATAAATCAAACAAAGACAATGATATACCAAAGTTGATATTTTGCACAAGACAGTAGGATATCTGAATGCGACCATATATAGAAAAACCCGAAAACTAGAACTGGAGATTGGAACCGACGGGTCTGACCAAACCCGGCACGACCCAAGGGTTGACGGGTACGGGTCCGCGTTTGGCTCACCAAGATGCTGCGGGTCGGGTTTTTGGACGTTTCTGGAACCAAACCGAACTGTGTTTCTGGTCCAAACCCTGACCGCTGGCGGGTTACCCGGACCCGTTGTTTACACTCGCCCTCAAGTAACCTTGAAACAAGAGAGACGATGACTATCACAGGAGTGGGCACAACAGTCACCACCAAGAACCGGAGTGAGGTACAACATATCTCCAACTACTGAGTACATGCAGGGAACAAGGAGGGTGTTTAGCCGATTGGGAGTACGGATATCACTATGCCAAGGACAATGATGTAACTTACCTCTTTTGTACATAGCACCATTAGTCATTGATTTACCTTATGCCAATGTGCCATGTCTCATTGCACGATACAATGTACACACCTTCGCATACACCTGCACACACTTGACTACTCCAGCACGGCCCACTGTACAACAGCTTATGAGCAGTTCTAAAGACAGAGGGAACCGACAATCAACACTCCTACTGTTGTTTGCCCAGTGGAGGTCAACATCATCATGGAGAATTGTCTCCACAAGCCAAGCAATTACCCCGCATCGCGCCATGCTCCTGACGGCATCTGCTGGACGTCTCCCATGGATACAGTCTGAGAGACTACGATACCTGACAATTCCAATACAAGATCACGATCGTGCGAGATGAGTTCGACGACGATCACAATCACCAAGTTCAATGACACTAACTATGGACAATGGGCAACTGCGATGGCCCTACTTCTCGAACAGATGCAAGAGTATGGTATGATCAATGGATACGATGACAAGCCTGAAGAGCCAGCACCAAACACGACCGCCACAACAAAGGCCTCTTTCATAGACTGGATGAATCGCCATGGTGTTGCCAGATCGACTCTCCTACTGGGCATGGAGCCGCAGATTCAACTGGAATACACAGTCATTCACAATGCGCAGACTCTTGCGGAAATGCTAGCATCAACCTACAAGTCAAAGTTGCACCTCAACATCTTCGAGATTAGCGAAGACATTGGGAGCATCAAGCTACCGGACTGCGGGGATGTCGACAACTACGCGTCACGGGTCGATCGGAAGGTCAACGATAACAATCTCGGCACAGGGCCTTCGACAGCTGACACTGATGCTGATAGGGACACTGCAATGACAATCGCCAAGATGAGTGAGCAGGAACACATCTTCTACCTCCTTCGAGGGATCCCAACGAATGACGAGGGCAAAGTCTTCCTGGAGCTAATGATGGACAGAAACGCCACAATGACCACCACCCCCAATGAGATCGTCACCAAGCTCGTTCAAACGGATGCTGCAATCAACAGAGAGAATTTGTTCGCTCCAGAAGCTCAGCCCTTTGCAAAGAAGGGTGGCATAGGCAGTCAAGTTGGTAAAGGCGGCAAAGTCCAACGAGGCATAAGAGAGATATTCACGGAGACCCCCATATGAAAGAGAAGGATCTGCGGAAATGCTTTCATTGCCAACGGCGAGGGCATATCACCGAGAACTTCTTTAGCAAGCAACATGGCGATCCTCCAAAGGCTGCCAACCCTGCAGCAAAAGCATCGACTGAGACTACTTCGACTCTCACCACTTCGATCGAGAACTGTGGGATGGTGGCTAGCTCAAATGCTTCATCCAGTGATTGATTTATCGATTGCGGATGCGTGACTAACATCTCCGGCTGTGAGTTGATGTTTATCACCTCCACCAAAAATCCTCTGAATACGAAGAAGGTGAAGGGAAACAATGGGGTCTCATCATTTCCATCTGGATATTGAAGTGTTAGGTTGAGTTGTAAACTACCTGATGGTAAGACGGAAACGATCATACTTCAAGATCTGCTGCATTTGCCGGGATCGTTCAACCTCATCTCACAGTCTCAGATCATGGACAAAGACATCCAAGTCAAACCGGTGAATCGCTACTGTCACGACCTCTTCACTCACCATGGCAAGTTGAATGCCACTGCACCTTAGGTCGATGGGCTCTTCGTTCTGGATCGAGTTGCAGATCGGGATGAGACCGAAAACACCGATATTGACAACGACAGCTGCCTGCTGGAACTTTAGCCGACAGGGCATGCGTCTCGACGCAATGCAGAGAGCCATGTGTTATGGCACCGCCGATTGGCAGACGTCAGTCTCAAGGCCTGCGAGATCTTACCTACGATCACGGATTCTCCGAGAATAACCAGGAAGTGTGATTGCCAGAGCTGCATCAGGTGCAAGTTAGCTCGAAAGCCCTTTACTCCCACGACTTCCCGTGCCACTGAGCCACTGCAGCTCATGTACTCAGACATATGCGTTCCTCTGGAAACAGCCATCGGAGGAGGTCGATATATACTGCTCATTATTGATGACGCCACGAGGTATCCGGCTGTGATCCTATTGAATTACAAGTCGGAAGCCCTGGCAAAATTCAAAGAGTGGAAGGTTGTTAGTGCACAGGAGTCGGGCAAGCAAGTGAAGCGATTTCCTCCAGATGGAGGCTGTGAGTATACCCCCAAGAAGTTTGCAGAATACCTGGAATCAGAGGGCATAACAAAGGAAATGACTATGCCGTCTTCGCCTCAGTCTAATGCGGTCGTCGAATGGGCGAACTGCACAATATTGGAGCATGTACAATGCATGCTGGATGACGCCGGTCTTTCCAACAAGTACTAGGGGTGTGCAGTCTCAGTGGGGGTCTATCTCAAGAACCACACTCCGACGCGATCAGTGATCAAGATGACTCCTTACCTGGCCTAGCATGGATCAGGAGAGAAGCCATTGTTGAAGCATCTCCGTGTATTCGGATGCTTGGCTTTTGTGCACATTCCGCAAGAGGACGGAAAGAAGCTAGATTACAGAGCCACTGCGGGCATATTCGTGGGGTACAGCATCTTGACTAAGCAGTACATTGTGTACGAACCATCGACCAAGATACTTCACCACACCAGAGATGTGGTATTCAGAGATGGAAAGTGGTACAAAGCACTGAATGCTGCAGACAAAGCGATTTCCGACCAGAACTTCCACAGAGACATCCTTGACGGACCCAAACCAACAAAGAAGCAACCATCCGAATGTCAAATGGAGGAGCCATCGGACATCAATTTACCTCTGGATCCTCCAAAGCGAAAGAAGAAGTCATGAGAATTGGCTGGCCTTGACATGTCATTTGGAGATGCATGGAAGCCATCGGCCAAAGGTAGTCGACAAAACCATGGTGGGAAGAATACGTTGGCAGAGTATGCACACTTGGCTCTCGAAGATGAGGAATCCGAAGATATGAGTCCCATTAATGCTGCAGCTGCAATCTCTGACGATCACGAGGATGAGAATGATCCAAAGTGTAACAAAGCAGTAACCGAGTCCCCACTCGCTGAGAAATTGGATACAGCAATGAAAGAGGAGTTAGATGCAATTGGGCAGCATCATGTCTTTGGAGATTTAGTGGTGCTTCCAGAAGGCAGAAGGGCATTGCCAAGTGGTTGAGTATACAAGATCAAGCATGATGGAGCAAGCAAGGTGCAGCGGTTCAAGGCCAGGCTAGTGTGTGGAGGGAATGACCAAATCTGACGCATCGACTACCAGGCCACATATACACCGACTGCTCGCTTGGGACACGGTATGCAGGTACTTGCCATCGCTGCCATGTATGATCCCGAGATCCATCAAATGGACATATGCACGCCTTTCTTGGGAGTTTAGTTGGACGAAGAGATCTTTATGCACCCACCGCAGGGATAGTTTGGTTTGCTCCAGAATGGGAACCGGTTCAACGATCCAAGACTAACAAACACTTCCCGGAAGATGGAATTCCGCTTGAGAAATTCTCTGCACCGCCTGGAGTGGTCCTCGCACTGATGGTGCGGCATCTTTATGGACTTCGTGATCTCAATTGCACTTGTGGCATCATGTGTTGACGGAGGACGGTTCATGCTTGGGGATCAAGACACAGTTGTTGCCACAGTCGTTGTGGTCATTGATGATATCCTTATCATTGCTAGGGATGGCTTGATCGGGCAGATCAAGGATCGGATGAAGAAGAGGTTCTGGATCAACGATCTCGGGAGTGTCTCCATCTATCTTGGCATGAACATCGATCGCAATCGGGAGCATCATACCATTGACATCCATCAGCACAGCTACTCTCAGACCATCTTGGCGAAGTTCAGAATGCATGAGTCCAGGCCAGTTGCCACGCTACTGTCAATGAACCTTCCAAAGAGGAAGCCTGACGAAGCAGCCTGCAATCCGACCATATCCCAATCGATCATCGCAAGCCATCTGTACGCAATGACCGCCACTTGGCCTGATATTGCATACCCCATCGGAGTTCTCAGCTGGTACAATCACGACCAGAGTATTGAGAATATGTTCGCTCTCAAACCCATGTTTTGGTACCTCACTGGCACTAAGGACTGCTGAGTGCATCTCGGAGGAGCACTCAGAGGAGAAGGAGAAGGCACACCCAGATGGTATGTCGATTTGGACTATGCTGGGTGCCTGGATGAATATCAATCGACAAGTGGACAGGTCATCATTTTTGGAGGAGCGGTCGACTGCAGATCCAGAAATCAGAAGTGGACTAACCCGTCCATGACCGATGCCAAATACTATGCCTTTGTAGTAGACCACATGAGACTCACCCAGATCTCACATCTCTTGAACGAGCTTGGCATCCCAACTATCCCTCACGTGTTCTCTGAAACACAGTCACTGATCCCGAGCATCAAGAACAGCATCTACCACGGAACTGCAGTTGCACACATTGCGACCAAGTACTCCCTTACTACAGATATGGCTACAGATCCAGGGATTGACTTGAGCTATATACCGAGTGCTGAGATGCTCGCCAACTGCTTCACAAAGCCATTGCCAAAGCCGGCCTGCTTGAAGCAGTGTGCTGGGATGGGCATGATCAGAACTGGCCTCAGTATGGTAGGAAATGGTCTCATGATTGGAATTGGGAATGGCTTTAGAAATGGCCGCGGTACGCTTGGTTATCGTCATGGGAATGGGATCGGAATTGAAATCAGAAAAGCCATCGGGAATGCGGTCAGAAAGTAAATTGATTGGGATCGTTTGTTTTGAGGAGGTCCACAATGTTTGATTGGCTCCTCGTCCCATTTGTTTACTGTTTGTTGTTTGAAATGGATGTAATAGCCATTCTGGATGAATGTTGAGCTGATTGGGAGTACAGATATTACTATGCCAAGGACTATGATATAACTTGCCTCTGATGTAGATAGCGCCATTAGCCATTGATTGACCTTATGTCGATGCGAACTGTCTCATTACAGGATACAATTGACACACCTTCACATACACCCGCACACACCTGACTACTCGAGCACGTGCCTCCATACAACAGTGGGGATAATACGACACAGTTGTGAAATGATATGAGCAGAGCATACTGGGGAAATTGGAAACCACTCAGAGACAGGTAAAGAAGGAATTAGCACAAAGTTCCCCTCCAGGTATATAGAGCGCTCCCCCCTCCCATGTTACAAAGGAAAGACAGCCACTGAACATTACCATTCATCTCCCTCTGCACACTGACGACTTTGACCCATGTTGTCATCTCAACCAATATGACCATGTCAACCAATAATGCCATCTCAACTATAACTCACAACCGACATGACGTTTACATCAATAAACAACATTGCAGCAACACACAGTGACACCATGGATTTCAAAGCATCCTTCATCACCACTGCCACGACTGCTGCTATGAACCTTGACTCTATCGCCACAGCCACCACCACCACCACCACCACCATAGCCACCACCACCGCGGCAGCCACTACCTCAGCAGCTGTCACCAACACCACTGCAGCCACCACCACCGCAGCAGCCACAATCCTGGCCACCACCATTACCGCAGCCACCACCACCACTGCAGCCACCACAAACACAGCCACCACAAACACAGCCACCATCAACACAGCCACCACAACTGGAGCCACCCCCACCTCTGTCACTACCACTGCCATTGCTCCATGCACCACTGTCTTGGATATCTCTACTATTGCTAGTGATCATTCTCAACCAGCCTGTTCACTAGAGACACTATCACAACTCAGTAGGGACCCCATCTCCAATTGATCTGTGGGATCATTACAAGAAGCCGCGGAGATTATGGCTCAGGAGCTCTCCCTCCAGGCCAAATTGATTTGCTGATTGAGATTAATCACTTCTCTAGCGATGTTACCATTGCTGCCAACTCCCAGGTCAAATGGCTATTACACTTCACAGAGAGGATGCTAGATTGGAAGAAGTTAAAATACACACAATGCAGCAACTTCTGAAAGGCTCTTGATAGCTTTGGCAGGGTAAGCGAGATGATATCGCAGCACCACACTGCGCCAACAAGGAAGACACAAGCAATGAAGAAGGTGGGTGACCTCTGGTAGCACCTTCTGGAACTCCAGGAAATCCTAAGCGATTCCAGCTGAAGTGAGAAGTGGCTGCGATTAACTGCAATTGCCAACACAACATCTAGATATCCTGAGTTGGCAAAGCGATGCCTCAATCATGCATATAATGTCAGCAGCCACACCAAGCAAAACACAAAGTCGAAAGCCAACAAGAGGAATACTTCCGGACACTTTCAGGACACCAAATGGTTAGCTGATAATCGATGCCCTCGGCTTCAGGATGGAATCGACTATGAAGCAATGTGGTTCAAATGGTACTGGGGGTTTGTCATGCCACTAAGGTATTATACTGGCATGGATGACTTCAATCACACCAATTGACTTCATACCAGCTCACCATCAGTAGCAGGTTCTGACCAGGGGTCACCCATAGCACTATCATCCCCTGATTGGAGCTAGATGATTCCACCACCAACCCCATCAACCAAGGGAAAGGAAACAGATGGGAGCAACATTAGAGGGCTTTTGATGGATCCAGCCAAGGATGGATCTGAGGATAGATCCAGCACACCTACCAAGTAAGAGGCCAGTACAATTCAGCCAACTCCGGCTAAGAATGAGGCCACTTTGATCCCACCAGTGCCATCCAAGAATGAAGCTGATACGATCCTGCGATTGCCTACTGCAAAAGAGGCTCAAAAAATTCTGCCAACTCCTGTCAAGAAAAAGTCCCATAGGATTTCCCACCGTGGAAATGCTGCAGGTCTGACCCCACAGTAGCCTACCAAACCTAAGCAGAAGGGTTCCCCAAAGCCTGACAGGCCTGCCACGACCAGCAACGAAAGCAGCAGTTCCAATGATGACACCAAGGATAAAGAATAACGGAGCTCTTTCTTAGAATAACTCAGTCTCAACAGTAGTGTTATCAACGGTTCCGGGTTACCCAGCTGCGGTCCGGGTTTGGAACCGGACCGGATGGTCCAGTTCGGGTCGTTACCCGGAACACACGGGTACCCAGCGGGTTCTGGGATGGGTTGGAACCGGACCGCGGTTCCATATTACGGTTCATGCAACTTTGCCTCCAATTATGTATCTGAGTTCTGATCGTATCGTGACATGATCAGTACGTAAATTGTGCAGTTTTAGCCCCTCTTTCACCTCCCGCTGTCAGATTTGCGATTGGGCCAATATTCGTTG
>Ga0307512_10005913_pt1 | contig 12573 bp, 10 predicted proteins | sample 14_EM_MG_FD_200267 | JGI IMG/M metagenome (GOLD analysis project Ga0307512, IMG submission 200267) | Populus trichocarpa ectomycorrhiza microbial communities from riparian zone in the Pacific Northwest, United States - 14_EM | ecosystem: Host-associated > Plants > Roots > Unclassified | place... | reverse complement strand
GCAGGGGGGAGGGGGAGTTCCGTGGGTGTTGGGGGGCTGAGTCTGGGGGGCGGATTCTCGTTTTTTCTCTACGAGCACGGGTTCAGCTGCGATAATATCGTGGAGTACACCGTCGCCACTGCAAAGGGGGAGGTGTTTTCTGTTACCGAGACGGCGCATCCAGAGTTGTTCCTCGCGCTGAAGGGGTCTGGAGCGCCGTTCGTGCTCGTGCTCAGCTTCACGTATAAACTTATCCTCCTCGAGGATCCAGCCGGGGTGGTTTACGGCGGTGCAATGATGTCGGGGCATAAAGCGCTTCCTGCAGTTCTAGACAGTGTAACAGCGATCGCATCAGGGAACGAGGATGTCAAGGCCCATGTGCTCACATTAGTTTTCTATACCTTTGGTAATGATGAGAAAACCGTCATATCCACTATCCCAACAAATTATGTGTTCTACCAGCGTCCATTGGCGGATACTCCTGCCGCACTACAGCCGCTAGTCGATGCACATAACTTCGACCTCCTACACAGCACTGTGGGCAACCGGAGTATTGCCAGTATTACTGATGAGATAGTGGCGCAAGGGGAGGGAATGCGGCAATTTATGCTGCAGTGGACGATTGTGGACCCTACGACGGAGGTGGTTGCGGAGATGGAGCGAATTACGAGGGAGGAGGTGGCGAAGACGATGTTGGTTGTACCTGAGTTTGTGGTTGTGTTGACGCTGGTACCGATTGGGGCGGAGGCGGTGAGGAAGGGGAGAAATGTCTTGGGGCTAGAGAAAGGGAGGAGGTATTTAAGTATGAGCTATAATGTCGTGACCGGAAAGGTGGAAGATGATGAGGTGATTTTGGAGGCGGTCAGGAGGGGTAAGAGGAAGTGTGCGGAGTATTTGAAGAAAACGGGGCACTGGAGCCCATGGACGTGAGTTGCACACGACTGTGAAGGCATTGGTACTAATGAGTACAGGTATTTGAATTACGCCTGGGCGGAACAGAATCCGATTGCGTCGTATGGGAAGGAGAATGTGGAGTTTCTGAGAAGAGTGCAAGAGAAATATGACCCTGACGGCGTGTGGGAGACGCTGGTCAAGGGTGGCTTTAAGATTCCAAAGGCATAGAGGTGGATTTTTGGATTTTTGGATTTTCGGTGTATTGTTGTGAATGAGTCTAGCACAGTACCATGGATGTGGCCTCGAATCAGGCTCTCAGTTGTGTACGTGTGCACTAAGATGAAAATGGAAGTGACAAAAAGGGAATAGTGTGGTGAGGGAATGAAGTTGTGAGAGAGCCTGGAGACCTTGCTCTACACAAAGTTCCCAGGTCAACCCAGTTAAAATTTCAACACCAAGGGTTTGTGCTGGGTTTGCATGGAAAGAAGAGTTTAAGGGAAAAGAAATCAACTTTATATGGGGCACTAAGCAAGGCAGGCAAAATTTGTGGTGTAAAGTGAGCAAGAATGACCAGGTCAAGCTGGCAATGATCTGGATCAGCTTCAGGTTAAGGCTGCAGTGAGTTTCCATGTGGTGGAATTCTTTAAAAAAAGCTCGACATTGACTCAGGTAGGTGTAAACTAATACCCCCCAAAAGCTCAGCTCTCTGGAGGTAATTTGAAATTTTGGTAGAGTGATGTCTCGAGGCCCTTTTACCTCACTTTTTTTCACGATCTCAATTTGGATCAGACTCACCATTTCGGTTAGTGTGAAATCACGTGAGATCAAGCGCCGGGGTACGAGGCCACCATGGATGTGAGGGCGCTATGTCACTCGTGAGCAGAGCTGTACAGATCGAGGCCGATTAGTAGGAGGAGGAATTGCGATAAAGATATAGCTAGTTCAAATTCGAATTGCGAATGTCTAGAGTACTTAATCTTTCAGAAATCTATGGCAAAGGAGCTTGCTCCAACTCATTCATCCTCTTTCTCGAAGTTGGGAGATGCCAGCCGCACTGAAGTCTCCTAGCTCTTGTGTAGACGTAGATTACTCCTACGGGGTACCCATCCACCCCAGTTTTCCGGGCGGCTGAGGCTTGGACTAATTACTGCGGCGTGGAGTACAGTGAGTGGCACGACAAAAGTGAGGAATGAACCATCTCGAAAAGCGCTGGCAACCAGCAACTACAACGAGTTCGGGTCCTCTAGAAAACTGAATACAGTTCTCTAGCGTCGGTTTCTACATTTGCTTTCTGACCTAAAGTTTATGGTTGTTAAAGTCGCACTTCTATCAAGTCTTTGACAAGCGCTTCCTCACTTTTGTCATGCAACTTTTGTCATGCAACTATACAAGTCGACCGTTTGCAATACCTACACACACAGACTCAAGCTTATGCATCGAGCGTGAGTACTCGAGTGACAGGGGAGGGGGATGTTGGAATAAGCAGCGGTTCCAAGTCCGTGCGCTATTTTTGAGATTGTTTTGCGAGTTGTCGTCTGGTTCCCCAAATCATCCTCGACCCGATGCTCTGTTGGGAGGAATTTAAATCCGATAGGATAGATCTCTCGCGTTCCACCACCCCACAACCCGTTAGCCGCGGCTCCGGGAGTGCTGCCGCAGGAGATAGTCGCTTTATATTTTTAGTCTTCTCCGGTGTAGGCACTTACCCACGACAAGCGAATGACCCAGTCAGACAATGTATACTCTACTAGTTCCTTGTCTATGCACAACGTTTGTGTCCCACCGTTCACACCTCGACCGGTCAGAAACCCAGGTGGTACAGAATGCCGTGTGACGTCTTAAATCTATATAAACTTGTGATATTACATGCGCCGACAATTGAGCTCTGCACGACTGTGCCTCAATTAAAACTCCATGTTGGGTTTCTTGTATGGATTGTAATGTTTCGGAAGGAAATCTCGTCTGTGGTTTGGTGGCATGGTGGCTTGGTAGCGGCGTCAAGTTATTGAGCAGTCGAGAGAGGGGAAACACCTGAACTAAGTGTTCCGAGAAGTTAATGTCGTTAATTGTAGTAAGGGCTAAAGACATTGAAGGGCATGTCAATCGAGCCTCAGAGAGTCACTCGGTGTCACTCGCGATCTTTCATTTGAGAGAACCTACTAATAGATGATCATTGATGTCAACCAAAGCCACTTCCAATATACAAAGCACCAGTTTAACTCTGGTCTGCACGTAGATCAAGTGATGAGATTGATCAAGGCTGAATCCTAGATCTTCGATAGCGCATCAATCACAATTACTGTAGCACCTCATATCATCTATTACTCTAAAATTCACACGGGCGTTGTATCTAAATCCTCATCTTGATCTGGCCCTACAGCGCATTTTATGTCCCACCTCTTCCATACCATACAGAACGCACCTATACACCCTCATACTGCAGCAAAACCTCCAAATTCCCGTCATCCGAGTATCCCACCCCTCCACGGGTCACCTCCTTCCCAGCCTCATCCACAAGCTGACACTTCTCAACAACCAACTTCAGTCCCTCGCGACACACAGAATTCGTCAAATAAAACCCCCCGGTTCTGGCTCGCAAGATGGCTTTTGCAAATGTTGCTGTGCTCCCTGGTGGTACGCCTAGAACTACAGTCCACGACTTGTCGTCCACCGACACCCACCGCCCGTTTCCGTCACCGCCAAGCGCGGAGGATACGAAGGAAGTGCATAGGTCGTCGATGGTGGCGGGGAGTGCGGTAGTATATCCCGACGCGCCGGTGGTTGTGCATGTTGCGGTCTGCCAGCGTTTGGAAATGTGCCTGCGGTGGGCGATGACGAGCCTTGAGGTGGTGGGGAGTGGAGACGCGGAAGCGCAGAGGGCGAGGAAGATGCTGAGGAGAGCTAGAATCTACATTATCATTAAACACTTCTAACTACAGCAAAGTGGTAAGGGATTTCGTACCGTTATGAAACGCATGGCTTGACGGTGTTGACTAAGTTAACAATGTACAATTGATGGCTCTCAGGCCCGAGAAGGGTCGTTTATATGTATCATGGTCCGGGGCTTTAGCGTCAGAGTAGTATGTGCCAAAGCTCGGCAACACAGGTGTGGCGGAGTTTCTGATATACGTACTGCTCACCGGCGGTAACACAAGTTATTATGCCTCCGATAATCGAACCCAACAGAAAAAGTCTAGGTGTAAGCATTGCCGAGTCATGCTGCAATATCTCCCGCCGGGGTAGCTTTCGCGCGATTGATGGTGTTTTTCCAGAGCCGGGCAGAGAATGAATTTTAAGATCATGCCTCTACACGCTAGACTGTATCAAGCCCAGCTTCTCTTTGAGTGCTTAGAGTAGAAAAGTAGTAATTATTCATTCATATCTCAATCTGTACCAGCTATTACCAAAAGCGGGGTAGTCTGCTAGACTAAAGTAGACTCATGCTACTCTTTTTCTATGCATTGCCTTTATCCTCAGCATTTCCAACATCTTCCATTATCTATTCCCTTCCCCTCCAGCTCCTTCTTATCTTTCTCCCCCTCCTGTATTTTGATCTCCCGCTTCCCGCTTGGTTCCTTTGCCTCGTCCCCCTCTTTCATCGCCGCCTGCTCACTCAACGCCCTTCCCGACTCCCACAAAACCCCCCACCCCCCGGAACTGTGTCTCTACAACCTATCCGCGACCTTCCCAAACGCCCTAGACTGGGTGAGCATTTCCTGCAGTTTGGCAAGATACAACGGATGCTGGTCTATAGTCATGTCCAACTTTCGGTGAATGGAGGCTCGGAGGGATTGGGGGACGAGTTTACTGGATTACCCCGCGGTGCATGTTGAGGCCAAACTGGCCAAGCAAGCTTCCAAAGTGGTCCCAAATTGTATTGAGTAATACACAACCGCGGCGAAGTAACTACCGCCACAAGACAAACGGGACTAGTAGTCACACCCCAAACCCGCCAAAACGCCGTGCCAACAACAGAAACACCCAAAGATCGAAAAACGCCTTCCTATGCAACTTCCGTCTCCACACCGGGTCTTCTCGGCTCCATCTTCAGCGCCCCCCTCATCTCCCTCCCCTTCTCCTTAATCCCCTCCCCCATCCATGCCAGCGTCCTCGCCCCCTTCCACTGCATCGCTCCCCGTTCCATTTTATGCAGCTCCTTTGTCTCCTCTCGTTTCCTACCCAACTTCCCCTTCAGCTCTCCAATAGTTCCGAACGATCCCCTCGAAGAAGGACGAGCAGATGCTTTTCCGTCGTCGTCATCGGATGCCGACGCCTCATTATCTGATGCCGGCAGAGCCCCCTCGCCACGGATATATTCCACGCAAGAAGTAGCCTCGATAACGTCTCTGAAATCCTTCTCCTGCACCGCAGCGCGGCGATGCGAATGTCCGAGCCCGCGATGGAAGCGGACCTCAATCTCCACAGATCCCACCCTTGCGCCATCCCCAACGCCACAGTTCTGTACAAACCGTTGGACGTTGTCGGGTCGAAACACGGGGAGGGTGAGATGCACGACTTCATCATCGGGTAGGTCTTTCAGCCAGAATACCGCCACGGCCAAGGTTTTGTCGCGACGGATCTTCGAGTCCCGGCGGAAATAGAGGATGCAGGGTGCGGAGTGTCTGTGTCGCACGCCGAGACGGAAGCCAGTGGAGCCTTTGGTGTTGTGTACTGGTGTCCAGCCCGTACCGTCGGGTGCCCGGATTGCGTCCTTCCGGATCAGTGGGGTGGCGAACTTAATGATGTCTGCCCGTTGCACCTCAGGATCTGTAATGGACGCCGACATGACGTTGCGGCTGACGATTTCAATGGAACCGATATCTGCGCCCTGAATAGCCTTGTGAAGTTTCGCATCGATACTGCGGAAGAGCAGCGAGATTCTGATCTTGCCGTATCCTACACCACCACGGATGGGGTAGAAATGGGAGACTTGTGAGCCTTCCGTCAGTACATCCTGCAGGGTTAGATCAACAACACCCAGAATTGGGTCTTCCTCGCGAAGCCGGGAGTCTCGGACGACGATGAAAAGTTTGGTCTTGGTCCAGTCGCGGACGAAGCGTTCAGTCCCGGCGTTGTAGAAGGGTTTGCTGGTCATGGGCTTGATTCGGGTGCGGTATATTGTCTGATAGTCGAGGATGATGGAGACGTATGCGGAGGGTAGGTTCTGGCCTTCCTCTTCCTCTTGCGTGGTCTGTGCTTCGCCGCGGCGGATCTCGGAAGACCCTTTGGAGCCGGTTACGATGTGGCGCTCAAGGCCGATAATGTTGTGGACCTGGATGGCTAGGATTCCGGATGGGTGAGTAGGGTCTGGGGGGATACATGCGGAGTCTGTTTCGGTCCCGCCGCGTTTCTTTTTGGGGAGTTCGTGCTGAGGGGGCTGTTTGCGGAACTCAGTTAGCATTAGTAACTACCGGAGAGATCGGAAACAAACCTCCAAGTCTTGTGGAAGCTTCTCTTCGACCACTTTAGTTTCCAGGCTCTTATCTAACCTCCGAATTCCATGATACACTACACTCCACTTAACAGTTCCCGGCATCGAACTTCCATCCTTTATTCCCATCAGATTGTCCTCCCGTTCCCAAACCTTCCCTGGGTTGCGAATGATCCGCGCAACATCAATTTCTGTTCTTCCCAACATATCATCAGCCGTGAAGCGGTCGCTATCATACAACTGGAGGCTAAGTCCCTCTGCCGCCTTTACTTCGCCCGAATCCAGAAGTAGAACAGCAGTTTCATCCCAGACAGGATTCAACTCATTAAATATGATCCTAGACGACCAAATGGGCTTCCGGCACTTAGAATATGCCAATGTGGCATAGCAGTCCGATTTCCCATTCACGTCTGCTGCCATCACTCCTGCAGCAGAGTGTATATGGACCACCAGAACTCCAATAGCCAATAATTCCTTCTTTGTGTCGTCTCCAATCAGTATCTTCGCAAGGTCCAAGGTGTAGTTGGATGGTGCCACGAAGCGTTTGGCAGCGGCGCGAATCGAGGAGTAGATAAAGTCGCTGACAATAGGTAGATTCATGACGTTGAAGAATCGTTGATTCATTGGTACTGCCGCAACTTCAATTTTCGGCATACCCAACAGGGTAAAAGTCCCTAGTTTGACGAAAGGAGGGTCGGGAATAAGCTGGATCTTCATTCGGCAGGTCCCCGTTGCCCCTCGTAGTTCCACCCAGACCGGCAGTGGAGTTCCAAAAAATCCATTCAGCCCCATATAAAAATGCACCAATAAGTTTGCATTTTTTGCTTTGCTTTGAGCACTTGAAGAACTCGGTTGAGCTCTGTATGCAAACGAAACTTCCAAACTCGCCCATTCCCCCATTTGCTCCTCCTCGTTCAAACGATCCGTTGCTCCGTGTTTTGTGTCTGCTGCTTTAGAGTCGTGTTTATTTTCTTCATCGAGCCACCGCATAGACAACACCCGGAGTGGAGTAACACCTTGTCCAACATTGACAATCTTGACCTGCGTAATAAAGCTCGGGATAGAAGCTTGCATTACATCCTCCAAAAGATCGACAATGGGGACGAAAATATCCGTATTGACCTGTGGCCAGAGCTTTGTCAAGACGCCATTTAACCACTCGACAGATTCGTTCCCACGTATACCGGGGGTGCGCATTCTCTGCTTCCCTTGATCGCTTTCCACAAAGTGGCAAAAGTTCTCCCAAGCGCTGTCGACGCTCCTCCACCACGTCACACCGCCAGCGATGGTGACCAGTATCGAGACAGAGAAGGGAAGTCCAAGACCGCCATTCAGCAAGACAAACGACGCAGCCACAAACGCCACATACTTCAGCGTCAAACCGCGGAGCTGACCAAGGAATAAGGACCACTGCGAGGGCGGATATACCGGCAGTGCCGTTAGGGGAGCCGGCTGCGGTGGTTTGTATTTCGCATCACATATTGTAATTCTGCAATCCAATTTAGCCTTTGTTAAGCGAGGGATGAGATTATGAGTGAGGACTTCTTTCCGGTAATAGGATCGACAACAGTTTCGCTGTGCTCCTTCACCTCTCTCTTTCGCTCTTTCCGTTGTGCATCTACGTCTTCAGGTTTTTGTGATGCTCTTGGCGAGGAACGATCAGGATAAAGTTCCCAAAACGACTCAATTCTGGGAACTGGATGTCGGCCTGAGTAGTGGCCACTGGATGGTATCTTTTTCGCTTCCGGTGGTTCGTTTGCACCCGTTGTTGTGAGGGAGGAGGACGAGGTTGTAGGTTCATCTTCCGAGCTTGATAATGTGGGAAATGATGCGGTGGAATTTGATACCGAAGACGTGATTGATTCGACGGTGGTAGGCAGTGATGAGACCGAGTTAAGAGCCAATGTACTGCTCGATTTAATTCCGTTCTGATCTGTCGCCATTCCCGGTAGACTTTGGTGCATCCCAGTCCATGGAGGCGAGGTAATTGCAGGTGTTAAAGTCGACAGCGATTATGGAAATCTAGATTAGAGTAGGTCAAGTTTCGCACGGGGGATGCGAGGCAGATAAACTTTGCCCCTTGCTGCGCCGCGACGTCATGGGTACTAGTAATTTCTGGGGTGGCGTTCAATTTCTGTCTGTGCATGGGAACCATCTACCGGGTATAGAATTAAGTGCCCACCCTTTCCTCATCCAGCATGCAAAATAGTGTCTGACGGCGGATGAATCGGCATCCAAAGGTTCGCCGCATATATCCTGGACGGAAGTCAAGCCAAAGTTCGTCGTTGTACCGAGATTTGTGATTACTTATCCGGGACTTGGAGACTGGGCTGAGCCCATGACGCGGCCTCGTAAGGTGTGGCGCACAACAAGACGTGAGAGTAATATTTCAGTGATATTTTCGCAATCTGTTGTGATTCGAGTTTGATGTTTGCGCGTATAGAAGGCGGCACGGGAAGGCCGAGTGTTCGGGTTACGTATACACAGTGATGTGGACAACTTCGAGGTTTTTCGGCCCGCCGTCGATCGTGGAGTGAAATAAAGTGGCCCAAATCTGAGCTGTCGTAATCCGTCGTCTCGTGTTGAAACGATGTCAGATTGCATTGGCTACTGCAGAGACCAGGATGATCCTGCTAAAGGGTCTCAAAACAGATTTTTCCCGCAGATAAACCAGACGCTTGGTAGTTTTGATTTGGTAGATATCGTGAACGGTATGACGTCGGTTTCCTCAAAAAAAAATTTTAGATAGGGAATCGATCGAGGAAATTCGACCATAAAAACTAGAATCAGTGAGTGTGGCAAACTGTAGATAGGTCGGAAGAACATACACTAAAAGTATAGTTCGCCATGAAATTAATTAGAGTATCTAGATGCCTACAAAAAGATACTTTTACCAAATAATCCAAGCCAAGTTAAGGGAAGCTTGCGAATTTACCCAGGGTGAAGCCCAAAGGCTTCACGTGCGCGTTAATTTATAGTTTGAACATTCCGGAATTTTTTGTGGCGTCTACCGTGCGCGCATGCATATTTACAACGCGGCCAGTGTACTCGGAGGGTGCCAAAAGTCGGGCGCGCCCCATACAATGTGGAAATTCTACACTTCCACCACAACAATAGAGATAAATTTTGAATGAGGGGGGAGTGATAATAGGTCATCAGAGATGATTCTATGAAGTTTTCTCAGAAAAATATTTGTTGTGTAGTGAAAGATGCAGATCTTGGCGTTTCTTGTTGTATGGGAGAAAAAAGTCGGGCGCTCTTTTGCCGTGTGTGACCGCGCCCCAAATACCCTTGTACCCTAGTACTCCATCTGGCAGCAAAAATGTCCAATATCTATTCCCAATAGTATAACCACAGATTGAGGGAGATATACGTATACATATAATTGATTGGCACATCGTTTATAGCTTCTACGTTCGTTCTTACGAGTTCAGTCGTTTGTTGGACGGATAGGGTTACTTAGCAACTTAGATTCCAGTTGTCAATGCTAAGCTTATTGGACGTTGCAAGCTGACTGAACAATAACAGCCAAAACGCCACGCACCCCGGGTATTAGGCTACGCGGATTGTGAATGCAGGATCCGCATGTAAATTAATGTATAAGCCAGTGGGTTACCACCATATCCAATCTCATGTCCATTAGTTCTTCGACGGGTCTTCGTCCCTTCCTATCAATGCTGTTGTACTGTATCGGGATCATTGAGAAGAGTACGGTAGCTATCAGCGATGTATAAAAGCTGCGGAAAGTGTCGTAGATTGTATCTACCGTAAGGGCCTCAGGCTCTTTGTATGAACAATTGATAAGGTTGAAATATTGGCCTCTGCAAGATATTTCGGAAATCGCTGCTAGGTTAGGGAATCGCTGGCCTCGTACTAAGGCTCACCAGCGGAACAGGGGGCATTTATGAAGGACAGACCTCGCATGCGCACAGTTGCGGCGAATACTATGTCTCATATCGGACATGGTTGGACAGCATTGGCGACACCTGCAACCAATGAATTCTAATTGCTTACTTCGTATATTGATCAGACTCGGCGCAGCATTATTAAGATACGCGTTGAATCGAAAGGCTAAAAGAACTCGTAGACTTGTTGAAACCAAGTCAAAGAGAATATTGAAATTTGTGCCCTGAACGATGTGTGCCAGAATGAGAGTACCGGAGCGTGCGCCTGGCTTGTAGAACTTTACTTTCAACATTTTTCTAAGTTGTTTAGGAGGACCATATCTACTGTTAAATTGCTACCAAGTCCTTAGTCTTTTAAAAACGTAAAAAACCGTCTTCCTTTCGTGCAAGCTGGGGACAACTGAATATCCTGACGTCTCATAGGCAGTTATTTCAGATATGGCGCTGCATTTTAGCTAAACAGTTCTGCAAACGTCGGAAGATTCCGCAGTTGGTAGTTGATCATCTGTCCTTGAGCCACTCGAGTCATCGTGGTTGTTTGTTTGATCGAGCTTATCAGTCGCGGTCTCACCGAAGATTGCTACGAATTATATCTTGCCTTAGTGATGCGAGATGTCCGGACGCTCAACAGCCCGAGACGATATCGCAAATAATTTCGAGGAGGGGAACCTACCGTGAGATGGAGTAGACATAACGCACGTGGCAGAGTTTAGGCAGCCAATAATTATGCAAGAAATCTCACCGATTCCCTGAATTTCTACACACGTACCGAGAACCACTATAAGATTCTTTATACTAATGAAACAAGAAAGTTTGTGTAGAGATATTTTATCATTTGACCCAGACAAGTTGAGACTGAATGAAAGTAACATAAAGCGTGCTAGATCAGTGTAACGACAGCTAAAAAATGCAGTAAATGAGTAGAAATGCGGAAAATTCGAATACAAGGACCCAAATGACAAGTTCATCACGTGTGAAACTTTTTCAACTTCTGTTGTATGGTGAATAACCTAGTGGAACAAGGGCATAGCCGGAGCAGGCGCAGACGCAGACGCGCCAACACTTACTCGCTGATATCACTATACTCATCTTCCGAAACATCCTCACTCTCCCAAGCACCCTCATTCTCCGAAACATACTCATCCCCCGAGCTATCCACATCGCTGAGGCTCAACTCGTTGATACGCATTCTGCGGCAGAGGCTACAGTCAGACGGGCATTCCCCCAGCAGTATTTCTTCCGCCGTCGGTTCCGTGTTCCGTTGACCCATTATCCAAGCAATCCACAAATCCGTTTCAGCTTGGTGCATTTTTTAGGCCTTTATTGAAAACATGTTGTTTTAGTGATCCATATGAGAGATCACGAAGCTTCAGCTCCCAAAGCGTCTGCGGCGTAAAAGCCATTTTTAACGATCTAAAGAATTGAGGCCACCCATCAAACCATCTAATTTCAACCACCTCCTCAAATTCCGGGGCTGAGTCTTTGTCCAAGGCTATTTTGTCGAGATACCCGGAATAGTGGTCGATGAGATGGCCACTGATATCGAGCACGCGCAAGGTACCCTTGTGTCGTTCAAGAAAACATATAAAGACATCGGTCCAAAAGCAAATGCTCTGAACAATGAGACTGGTCAAGTGTGGCCAATGTCGTAGCATGGATGCAGTGATATCAGTTGTTTTTAGACTGTGGTCGGAATAGTGCTCACGTGGTTTGTTTGTTTGTTTGTAATCATATTGCATTCGGCCGCATAGCGGCCATGGCATAAACTACACTTTTTATAAATACCACAACTTCCCCTCCGCAGCCGCTTCCGCGCAAATGAAAACAACTCCCACACGGCAAAGTTGCAACTGCCACGCTCCCTGGGAAACTGTCCTCTCCCCCATATCCTTCAAATTAAGTGGCCCCCCTTCCTAGAGTATAACCTGCACATCCCGTCATCTGACAACCACCACTTAAAAAATCCTCGCTCACGCTCAGTCCAGGGTATCTTTGATGTTATCGCAGTGGAATACCCCAACCGCCCCAACTCAAAAAACAGTAGAGCGAGGCAGGACATCTGGAGGTCCGGAAGTGAATCTCCCTAGGTCATAACAGGCACTCTGACCATTATCGGGCTTGGCTGGGACGGGGGGGCGGAGGGTGATATTATCGTAAGGCCGGCTTGTTGTACTTCGTCCTAGTGGTGCCCAAGAAGCGAGTCTTGAGTCCGTCGTAGTCGGTTTGAAGAGCTTCATCAGCAACAACTCTAGTTTCCGTCTGAAACACCCGGGTGTTCCGGACGGCTCTGACGGCTCTGGCGGAACCTCGTACCCTCTGACGGAGAATCAGATGCGACCCGTCGCCCAAGCGACGGGTCGCGTT
>Ga0307512_10005912_pt1 | contig 12576 bp, 11 predicted proteins | sample 14_EM_MG_FD_200267 | JGI IMG/M metagenome (GOLD analysis project Ga0307512, IMG submission 200267) | Populus trichocarpa ectomycorrhiza microbial communities from riparian zone in the Pacific Northwest, United States - 14_EM | ecosystem: Host-associated > Plants > Roots > Unclassified | place... | reverse complement strand
AGCTACTTTGAACACCTACATTTAACTAAAAAAAAAAAATAACATGACGTGATGGAGTAAAAGTTAATGTTTTTATATTTTAGATAAAAGCTGTGAAGTAGTTTTCAAAAATTCTGATGATGCCAAGATTGATTTGAAGCAGGTTTTCAAAATAATACTAATAATTCAAAATAATATTAAAAAAAAATGGAACTTTTTTTCTTCTCTTGATCTGACAATATTAATAATTTAAAGTTGACTAACAACTTCAAACAAAACAACTCTGTGTACACTACAAATTTTCCCACAACATGAATAGACACTTTGGAGTTGTATGACTGCAGACCAAAAGGACCTCAACATTTCTCAATCAAGTATCAAAACAAATAATTTTATCAATTAAATCCCTAATGCCCCTCACATCTCTCAATCTGTCCTTTTACCCATCACTATTAATTCTTCCAAAACTCGTCTTTTTATATAATAAAACATGAAAATGACGAAAAACATTACAGAATCACCCAATTAATAAATGTCTAAGACGTTGGGACCCAATTGATAAAATAGTTTGTAAACTCAATTGAGAATGAGTCTACGGGGAGCTTTTCAAACTTTTTAAATTATTTTTTATGTGTCTTTGATTTTTTTATATATTAATATTAAAATGAATAAAAAAAATATTATTTTAATATATTTTTAAATAAAAAATACTTTAAAAAATATAATACAGATTACAGACATGTGATTCAAGGAGTAATTGAGGTATTTCCAAAAAGTCTACACAGCGCGCAACGTAAGACCAAAACGCAGAATAAGAGAGGGAACCTGAAGCGAATGTTAGCTGAGGAAAAATAAAAAACAAAAAGGAAAGCGGAAAACTAATAGAAACAGAAGCAGAATTATATTTTGGAGCGATCGGGATCCGTTTTACCGGGTCCATCATCTCTTCTATTCTCTTCTCTCTCAAAGAAAGACAAATCGTTTGAGAAAGAAAAAGAAAGAGAGATGTGGGTGTTTTATTTGATCTCGTTACCTCTAACCCTAGGCATGGTGATTTTAACAGCCAGATACTTCGCTGGACCCGAGGTTCCTCGTTATGTCTTCTTCACCGTTGGATACACCTGGTTTTGTTCTCTCGCCATCATCACCCTCGTCCCTGCCGATATCTACACGGTAATTTAATTGCACGATTTCATCTCTATTATTTTCCGTTTTATTGAATTTGATTTTTCTCTGCCAATTAATTTCATAAATAGAGGAGAAATCTAGACAGAGGAACATTAGATTATAATAGTCGTAGTTATAGATAGGTATTGAATTTTGTTGCAGTTTTTTGAGATTGATTCTTCCTTCTTGTTTTTATATTATGTTATCTACAGACTAAATTTGATCTTGATCGCGGAGGCATTTCTTTCTATTGGATTTGGTCGTATTGGAGTACATTTTTACTTACCTGGTAAGTCGCTGTGTTTTAATGCCCAGAATTGTTGGCATAATTTCAGATTATCTGTGAGCTTTTATATTGTATTTGGTCGTATTGGATGTCCTTTCGGTTAGTATTTTGTATACAAACGCATATACAATCTGTTTGATAGTCATTTGACTCGTGCGCAAATGGGAAGTTGTAATAGTCGAATGTGCGTTTTGAACTCTTACTTCATTTGGTTTTAAAGATACTTGTAAATGTTGTATGTTGTTTTTTCCTAGTTTGTAGATGCTCGATTCCTCATGGATTTAAATTATGTTATCTCTAAGCAGGGCTGTGGTGCCCCTTATTCAGGGTTTTGAAGATGCAGGAGACTTCACCGTTGTAGAAAGATTAAAGACTAGTGTACGCGCGAACTTAGTCTTCTATTTAATTGTGGGAGCCATTGGCCTCTTTGGAATTATACTTCTCATCATCATGCACAAGATAAGGTTCCTTTCTTTCCCTCTTAAAGGTTACTTTCTTTGAAGTGCATTATAGTTTTTTCCTTTATATTCATAGAGTTTGCTTTCACAGATTTTTTTTTCCAGTTCTGTTTTCTAACCTTGTTCGTTCATTTCATCACTTCAGAAGCCCTTCTTTTATTTGTAAAATCTTTTGCTTCGCCTGCTATCATATTTTACATCTTGAGATAATTTTTTATCAGCCAGTCATGTTGGATGCGGTTTAGTGGTGGATTCTTGTAAATTCATGAACAAAAATATGAATCTGTGGATGCTTTTGTTTCTTGTTAGTTTTTTAAGAAAATCTCTTACTCATTTTGTGATTTGCCATCTTCATCAACAGGATCGGAAATGTGCTTGCTTTTGCCATGGCTTGCTCAAATACTTTTGGACTTGTTACCGGTGCATTTCTTCTTGGTTTTGGTTTGAGTGAAATTCCCAAGGGCCTATGGAGAAATTCAGATTGGTCCACCCGCCAAAAAGTACTTTCTCATAAAATTGCCAAAATGGCTGTGAGACTTGACGATGCTCATCAAGATCTTTCAAATGCTATTGTAGTAAGTATTCTTGTGTTTCTCATTTCAGATTGGTGTGAAAAGTTATACAAAAAGTAGAGTTTTCAATCTTACTGCTCTCTGCTATTTCTTAAGTTTGTATTTTTACTAGTTTTTACCACAGGCTGATCCTTGTCCATGTCTCATATAAAGGTTTTATATTTTATTTCCTCATCCGTGCTTAAGTAAATTTTCTCTATCCATATCCTTGGTTCCGTTGAAGTTGGTCTAATTCAGAAACTGTGGGACAAACACATTGATCCTTTTTTCTATTTTGGAAACTTAAGTAGACATGCTGGATCAATAGTAAGCAGTGTATGGTGCTCTCTTTGTCCTGCCAAATGAACATCTAGTCCTTCTGTCACCTGTGTTATTACATTTTCTTTTCCTGTTCAATAAGATTTTCATGTCATAAATATATTATGTGATGTACTTGTGCGCGTGCTTGCAAGGTTTTCATTTCTAGATCACCAATATTCCAGAGCCTGTTACATATGTATTGTATTGGCTGCTACATAATGTATCTTTAGTTTACCAATACTTTACAGTCTTTTATAGCGTTATCAGACAGACAACTTCAATCATGGTTAGCTATGATTGTACGTGCACACTCACCAGAGCCTGCTTCTAAAGCACCATGGCTAGGATTCTATTTGAAACCCTAGATAGATAGTAAGTGCTGGACGCTATGTGGTCCATTGCAGGGTTTCCAAACACAGAATTATCCATAGCTGCTTTGATATCAGGATCCTTTTAGTGGGCAGTAAATACCTCACAGTTTCAACATCTATATTTTTTAGTAAGTAAATTATCGAGTAATTGTACTGTCAGTAGTTCGTTCATTCTTTTTATTTTTTTAGGAGACGAGGCATTGTTAGATATGCATTTTGGTCTACATTTTTTAGAAATCTTTTAGTTTCTTATTACCAAGCATGGCTGTCTCACCTGATTTCTTAGTGGTATTTTGTTTATTATTGATGATGGTTTGCTTAATAGGTTGCTCAAGCAACATCCAATCAGATGTCCAAGCGTGACCCTTTGAGACCCTACATGGATGTTATTGATAATATGCTAGCACAAATGGTATTTCTTCTTCCTATTTCTTATGTTCTCTTTCTAGACTTTGCTTGTTCTAGTAAAGTGCTCCTTATAATAGCATTTTTTCAATTTTTCAGTTTAAGCAAGACCCATCCTTTAAACCGCAAGGTGGTCGGTTGGGAGAAAATGATATGGACTATGACACAGATGTGAGATCAATGGCAACACTCAGACGTCATCTTCGAGGAGCTCGGGAAGAGTATTATCGTTGTAGAAGGTGAACTGAATGCTAAAATTTAATATTTGATATGTGTTCATCTGTAGAGGATTTGCTCATGCTTCTCAAAGTTCTTATTAAGTTTGCTTTTGCTTGACATGTAGATGCACCTTTTAGTTTCTCTGTATAGGAACGGTATCATGTATAAATTCATATTTTCATCACCTGTATACCTCTTTTGCAAGAACTGCCATGCTACTTCTTTAAGGGGATGCCCTAAGCTGTTCACAGAGGGTTATTTTTCTTTACTGCATAGATGAGATTATGAACTCTTTCAGAAAATTTTCTTCTTTTCAATTGGTGGGGCTGGGTGGTCTTTAATTGGCAGAAGGCAGTATCATTAGATTCATTACCTTTCATTTTATAGAAGAGATCGAGAAAGAGTACACAAATTCTTGGAGTCACCAAGCTGCAAGTCAATTGAATTAATGGAGAATGTCGCTTTATATGAGCTGGAGAAGGTAACTGAACATGCTAGGAGGGAGAAGGATAGCATAACAAATATGCTCTTCTCCCGCTACTCGACTGGTTGATGATATTTTGTCATGCTGTTTATGCATCTGTGGTCACATGATGCTTTTAGCATCTTTGGGATTTTCTTTTTAGATACCTGTCCTCATTCTTTAACAAAATACTTTGAGTGAATGCTTTTAATGTTCTTGCTACATACATATAATTCTCTCTTTTTTGCAGTGAGTATATGACCTATGTCATGGAAGCGCTTGAACTGGAAGACACTGTTAAAAACTATGAACGAGGCAGTTCAACTGGATGGTTTGTCCTAATTATGTTTCCTTATTCCCATTTTTCCATCTATTTCTTTGAATGTCCCAAGTTGGATGCTCCGGACTTGAGATGTTTGTATGCTATCATGCTAGGCAATATATTTCAAGCTTCAAGCCTGCTCGCACTGGGAAGTTGGGTGCTTCCTTTGATACAATGGGTAATTGCCAGATATAGTAACCCGTTTCTTTCCTTTGAGTTTCAAAGTATCACGATGAGGGTTCACTCTTGGTTTGTCATAAGTCTGGGTTTTTATATTAGTTTCATAGATGGCCTTGCTATCAAGTTCCTGATGCGAAATCCATAGAAAATAACATGGTTTTGCAGTGATTTTATTCTCCAGTATAATCTTTTCTGCTTTATTTGAGGAGGTTATGATTACATATGCTATGTGTATACGCAGACACTGCACACACATGCATGCGTATATTTATAGGTGTTCTGTTGTTTTGACAAGCCTTGAGGCTGAAACCTTAGAAAAAATCATGCAGAATTTTTGTGGCGATGCATCTTAAGAAAGCAACTTAAAAAGGTGTTGGCGGTCATACTGTGTACCATGTCAGCTGCAATTCTTTTAGCGGAGGCAACTCTACTAATTGGTGGAGTTGATCTCTCTCTATTTTCAATCCTTATAAACTCTGTAGGAAAACAAGAGTTATCCATGCAGGTATTTTCTTTTCTTTTGTCAACAATTCTTACATGGCTTTATGCGGTTTATGTGCTTTGTGCTAATAGTAATGGAGTACACAGGTCTTACTTTCATTTTGCTCTACTCTTCTATTGTTGATCTATTCCAGGTTTTGGCTTTTGTACCTTTGATGTATATGTGCATCTGCACATACTATTCTTTGTTCAAAATTGGAATGTTAATGTTTTACTCATTAACACCCAGGCGGACAAGTTCAGTCAGCTTGCTTATGATATGCTCGTAAGTTTTTCCACTCAGAATTATGCTGTCATAATTTCCCCTTCCCCTGCTCCCTTTTTTGGCCCCTCCTCTCTATTGGGAAAAGTTGGTTTATCTTGTTGTATCATCTGTGCTAGGATGGTTGCTCGATATGCTCCTCCAATTTCATACAACTTTCTCAACCTCATCAATCTTGATTCTAAGGAAACTATATTTGAAAAGGTAACTTTCCTTCTATCTTCTCTATTTATATTTAGTCCCAGCTGTAAGAGCAAATAGAATAAAGTGATATTTTAAGGTCTTGCTGTCTCATCTGGTGCCAAGATTAGCATTTGAGGTATAAAAAATATTAGATTTCCCAGTCTTTTCCCTGTGGCTGAACTTTTATGAATGTTCTGATTGAAGCTTAACCTTTTGATTTACTTTGTTTTTATACTGGGCCTCTTTTTGCAGTTTTGCTTAGAAAAACTTGACTAGTTGAGTATGTGAGAATGATTTAATGGAAAATTCCAATATATGCTCAGTGTGATGTTCCTGTTTTGGGGTTGGATTTTAAGTGGGATCTCTTTTGTTTTTTGTTTTCCCTATTAGTAAGGGGAGCAGATCAAAAGCTCCGAAATGGATCTCCATTCTTGTTTCTTTGTGTTCTATTTCACGGCGGGGATTTTAACTTTCCATGAACCTCCCATTTATCACTTAACGATGGAACTTTGCTCATTTCTATTTTTGAGGATCAATGAATCTGTGAAAAATCGAACCCTTGGGAACTTCACCAACCCAGCAACTGTGGATGCTCTCAAGTAGTACTTGTCTGTATATCTTTTCATATAACATATGGGAAGGACTGAGAAAGGAAATGCCCTTTAGGGAATGGGTTCACTACTTATATTTTTCTTTCTGAAGAAATTATCTCTTATGGCTGCTCTATCTTTATAAGAATCCCTGGATGATCTAAGTTTGAAATATTTAATTTTTACCCCCCAAGTTCCAAATGTTTCTGTCAAATCAGTGTTCCAGTTTTTGAGTTGGGCTTCAATTGGCAGCTCTTTTGTTCTGTTTAAGAGAAAAGAGGGTGTTAACACATGATATATGTCCCTGTCTCTATATGGATAAGAGAGTTTCTACTTGTAATTTTATTTTTCATTTCCTAGGTCAGTTGATTAACAAACTGTTATAACCATAGAATTTCTATAAGATAATTTTTATCCTTTACCTACATGAAAATTGACTGTTTTACTTTGGCCTCTGTTGATTCTCTGGTTCCAGCGAATGGGGAAAATCGACAAAGCCGTCCCTTTCTTTGGAAATGATTTTAACAGAATCTATCCACTTATTATGGTTATATACACCCTGTTGGTTGCAAGCAATTTCTTTGATCGAGTAATTGGTTTCTTTGGAAGCTTGAAGAGATTTCGGTTTCAAACCGAGGCAGATGATACTGATGGATTTGATCCTTCGGGATTAATTATCCTACAAAAAGGTAATTCTGTTTGGTATTGTGGTAGCTTCTGCTTTTTTCCCAACCGCAAGGAATAAACTGTTTGGTTAGTCAAATAACTTCAGCTTTGTGTACTTGTCCCACACATAATTGTGTTGCAAACGTTGGTTTTGTAGAAGCTAAAATAACTTGTTTTTCATTCATGGAGACTTGTTTTTTATTTATTTTGCATGCAAAAATCTATTTTAAAGCAGTTTTAACCAAACATATTTTTTTAAACCTACTTTTTTTAAAACCACAACTAAAAGTGTTTTTCTTAAACTATTTTTTTAAACCATAATTGCAAAAGCTACCACAATGCCACACACAATCTCTTTGTCAATGGTTTGCACTTACAATAGTACATTCTTGAAATTTAAGAATTCAATCATTCCTTGATAGTTGATAAGCCCTCTCCGTCACCCTCTTATATTTTTTTTTTCCAGAGCGATCTTGGTTGGAACAAGGACTAAAAGTTGGTGAGCATGTTGTGCCACTGGCAAGAAACTTTAACGGTGTGGATATGGAGTCTGGAAGCAATAGTATCGTATGTACTCTTGTTAAGCAATGAAATCAATCTATTTTTATGCTATTCTTATACATGTGCACATCTGCATTTATTTGCATCACTTGTAATTTGTCTGGATTAGATCCCCACTTGAATGACAGATTTGCAACTGATGTGGAGGTTCATTTATGTGATACAATCATAAAAGCATCATTATTGTATTTCCCAGTCATCTTAGAATGATAGCTGGATTTTTTATGTTCCTTCTAACTCATAAGCAAAATGCTCAGGAAAGGACTGCTGTTGAAATGAAGGCAACAAGCAGTTTAGGCATTGAGGACAGAAAGGGAAGCCAATCCAAATCCTTGAAAGAAGAAAGTCAGAGATATGGCACAAGCAGAGAAGCCGTCAGTAACAAGTATGCTGCCTTTAGAGAACAGAACAGACAAGCCAATATGAGGCTGGTGGAGAAGAACGTTGCCGCTGCAAAAGTGTCATTGCTTGATGATGAGGATTCTCACTCCAACAATACAACAGCTGGACCGCCAGCTGGTTTGGCCTCAAAATGGGAATCAATGAAGAATGGTTTTCAGAGTTTTAAAGCAAACATAGGAGCCAAAAAATTTCTTCCTTTACGCCAAACTCAGGAACCACAACTTGTCTCTCGCAATTCATCATCTCAATCCCTTGATGAGATATTCCAGAGACTGAAACGACCATCTGCAGACCGGGGAAGTCTAAGTGATGATGATGAAGATGGGCATGGGACCGAGATCAAGATTTCAGGTCCTACCAGATAATGTTAGCCTTGCCCATGACACTATGAAATTTATATGCCTGTTGTAGACTGGAATACAAGGTGTACAGATAAAGGGCGATACCCAGCTCATATTAAACATCTTGATTGAAGCCTGGGGGGCTACATACGTATAATACGATAGCAAAAGTAGGATTGTGTTTATGAACACTACTGATCTTGTGTAGGCAAAATTTTGTCTTGTGAATTGTACCATTAAAACAGATTTCGTCATAAGCTTCCCTTGCTGGGTAGTGTACACGCTAATAACATTTGAACACAAATTTCGTTGAAAGTGAAAGGCTACATACTGGCACGTTCCCCATGGCCCGTTGTTTTGGAATTCAAGCAACGTTGAAGATTGATGAAAGGTATGCCTCATTGCAGGGAATGTTGATTAAAGTTTGCTTGTTGACTTTATGCTTTATACTGAGCGATCTTCAGGACAAGTGAAGAAAGCTACTCTGTTGCCCCTTTTAACTCTTACTATCACTACTATTTTACCTAATCTCTCCGAATGCTATGAACTGCGGGAGGATGGCCATGATAATTGATTGGAAGAAGAAAAAAGGTTTTACTTTCGCCTTCTAAAACTAAATTAAGTCCCAACTTGGTTGGGTAGTCAGTATGTTATTCATAGCTAATCTGGCACTTTCACGAGAAACTTCTTGCTTCCTCTCTTAGAATTGCTGGATGATAATGACTTGGATGCATATACAGTTACCATCCAAGCTATGCTAAGTGTCCGTATGGAATTGTGGTCCAAAATAAAGGTGGGTTAAAATTTATATTTTTTAAATTAAAAAACTAATAATAAAATATTATTTAATATATTTTTAAACAAAAAATATTTTAAAAAACAATTGCTATTATATTGAATCTTCAACCTGAAGATGAAACAGCCTTGATGTCGTTAATATGTGATAAAAGCATTGAACCTCAGCTACATTTCAGAATAAATAGCGTGTGAATATATATTAGTAATCAATGAACGGTCTTCAAGTCAATCTTCCACATTTTTTTAGGTGGCCAAGAAATTCTCAAACCCGTGATGTATGAATATGAAGCGAGGAAGTCAAAGAAATATGGTACCAGCGATAGTTAACTTACTTGTGAGGGAGCATTAAGCACTTATCTAACCAATGTTGTCACAGTACCGTGATGGCAACTCCATCTACTACTGGTGATCTCAAGAAGAAATTAAGTTTAATCATTAATTTTAATTTGAACTCCTGAATCTAAGTGTTTGAGTTTCAGATTCAAAGGGAGGGCATGTGGGGGTTGGGTGATAGAGAAACACTACCGGCCAATGCAATGGCCTCCTAATTTAGAAAAAAAAAAAAAAATGAATTTCAGATGTATTAAAAACAAGAGATTCATGGCAGGCGAATTCATCGATTTCTGCACTCTGAAGCTTTCCATCAATGGCTAAAGCCTGTTACGCAGAATAAAAATAATCTATCTTAGGGAAACAATTTATAATATACCACGAAGATGGATTCTGTGCAAAGAAATTAACCTCTCACAATTCTTCAACAAATCAAAATCATCAGGGAAGTAGAGTAGAGATTAACATTTCATAACAAAAACAAAATAAATCAGTTATAGTTGGAGACAAGTTTATACATGCACATAGCAGCTTAATTATTTCCTAATACCCTAATTAATCTCATATTTTCTTCTCAAAGGAAAGAAGAAGAAGAAGAAGAAGCTTAATTTCATATATATTGAAAACCCTTTTTATCAATTATACAACCTTTCACTCATAGAGACACCAGAACGCATCAAAACCTGATCCTTCTTTCCCTTCAAATGAAGCAACTTCGTCCAAAACCCATTATTATTCTTCTTCCCATTCTTGACCTCTCCAACATGGTTTCTTGACACAAAAGCAAGCGATCTACTCTTCTTTAACCGATCACCAATACTTACCCTGAAGGATATTGAACCCATACTATTATTATTATTATCCGAAATGTTCCGGTTATGGCGGCGGCGAGAGGAAGCAGGGGAGTAAGGATCATCAGGAGAAGAAGAACATGAAGCAGGTGCCATGATTGCAGCTTGTGAAGTGTTAACATAGATTAGTTGCTTTAATCTCTCTCTTAAACATGATGCACAAACCCCTTGTTTCTGATCATTATACGGATGAATCTTGCATACTTGTTTTTCTGGCTCATACCCTCCCATGATTTGAATCTTGTCTGTGATGATCAAACCTAACTTTGAATTTGCTTTTGAGTGACCTGATCTCGTGATCATCTTCCTCTCTTTTCTTAATGCTCGTGTCGTGTCTCTGTGTCTTTATATATATAGGATATGAGGAACGTAGATGATTGGTCACGTAGATAACAGACACACACGTACGTATTCATTTCCACGAAGGCTCATTGTATTGAATATATGTTTGACCACTCCAAAATTACATACGGCTGTTTTGCTAACAACCGTCGTAAGAGAATACTCCATGAGACCTCCATGAAATAATAAAATGGGTTATAATGTAATTTTCTTTTTCTTCCTTGTTAAACTATACCTATCTTTCTTCTAATGAATATTTATTTTATTGGCTGTTATTTCCTAGTAATATAAAACTTTTCTCCCGGTCAAGGCTCTCTTGGATTGATTCTTTATTGGATATATTTATTATTGTAGAATAAAGCTGGTAAAATTCACATCATTCCACCAGGATCATGAATAACCGGATTAATATTTGTCTCATCTTACTATATATCCAATAAAGAGTGCTTTTCACGGAAAATAATAATAATAATAATTAATATATCCACCTCGTGTACCGACAGTATTTATATTTGTGGTGGCTATTTGACTGCTAACCGTGAAGATCAATGTACATTCTCAACTTGTCTTATCTTATATTATTAGGATATTGATCATTGATCATTAATTAATTCATAATACGAGATTTTTTAAATGTATTTTATTTAAAATTTTGATTAATTAATTCATTAATTAATTCATAATACGAGATTCATGTAAAAAAATTAGCACTTTATTTCCGTGTTTTTACCTTAGACTTGAGAGTTTTTGTGAATAAATCTTGTATGTTTGATGTTGCAGTGCATAATATTTTTTTTTTAAGTATTTTATATTCTTGCATTAACATATTAAAATAATAAAAAAGCACCAAAGATATTTAATATTTTTTTAAATGACACACTTTTTAAAAATATAATAAAAAACAAAAGTTAGTATACCCCAATCATTCTACATAAATGAGGTTTGTAATTTTTAAATAGAGTTTTTTACATTTATATATAAATCCTGATTTATTAAAAAAAATATAATATTTTAAATTATAATATCAATATATCAAAATAATTTTTTTTAAAAAAATTAAAATTGTTTTTAAAACTTTTCAAAAGCGTGTTCCAAGCACAATGACAAACAACCCACGACTTTGAAGACAGAGTCAGCAAAATGGACGGTGAAGATTGGGAGTAAAGCCAAAAATGGTGGCCCACATAATTAATTAAAGACAGGTAGTATACCGTCGGTGTCACTTACTGCTTGTACGTGTCGGTAATGCACGTGGAAAGCAAACTCTTATAGTCTCGAGAGCCACGTGTGGTTCCAAGAAAAGGTCAGTCGCACCCGCACGAGGATTTTTGATATCTACGCTTGTCTGAAATTATTTTAATAATCCCTACTTAGCATGCATTACCTTTGGTGTTGAGACAAACGTCCGCTTTCCATTCTTGATAAATTATTATTTTTTGGCTATAATAATGGATGTAAATAACTATTCACACTACTTCTGATAAAAAAAAAAAATTATTTTGATTTTTACACCAATATATATTGAAAAGAATTCAATATTTCATGTTGAAAACAAAATTTAAGATATTTATAAATGGATATAATTAGATATAATTAAGTATATCTTGATTAATTAACTAATTAATTAGTGATTATGTTATTGATAAGCAGGTTGCATTAATCTTTATATAGAATAAGACTAAGATTCATGCAAATAGATTTTCTATCCCTTAATTTCTTTTTTTTTTAAATTCCAACAATTGTTTATTTTGAGATTTGACTCACATGATTATAATTGGCATTTTTGGTTGCATCACATTTTGCTTTGTTCTTAGTTTTTGTCTAAAATTTACATCCACTTACACGCACAACAACAACAATATAACACTTAAAGGATGTCGGCATATAAATTACACCATGTTATAGAAACTATATATAAAAAAATGTCATATACCATATTATTAAGTAATAGAATTACGCCTAAATTGATATAGTCACATCAATTGGAATAGTGTTTCAAGTTTTTTTTTTTATTTTACACTTCACCA
>Ga0307512_10005911_pt1 | contig 12577 bp, 13 predicted proteins | sample 14_EM_MG_FD_200267 | JGI IMG/M metagenome (GOLD analysis project Ga0307512, IMG submission 200267) | Populus trichocarpa ectomycorrhiza microbial communities from riparian zone in the Pacific Northwest, United States - 14_EM | ecosystem: Host-associated > Plants > Roots > Unclassified | place... | reverse complement strand
CAACGAGCCGCCAGCGCGCGGACAGCGGACAGGAAACGGACTGTACATACTCTGCCATGATCTAGATAGGTCGCACGCGAGTAATGAATAAAAAAAAAAAAGGGCAACACCATTCAATATCTGGAGCTCAGCTCCGTCTCGCTACACCCCTGTGTGCGCCGGCTGCTAGCGTACATCCTCCACTGTTGCAATCCACCCTCCTCCTGCTCCTGCACCCTGTCACCTCCGGTCACCTTCTTCTCAAATAGCTGCCCCCTACCAATTTCACCATACCCGACTCTTTGCACCATCAGTCAAGGTTACCTTCATCGTACGACCGAATTCCAGCCACCTCCGCCGACTACACAGGCCCTCTCTCCTACTGTCGATAGGATAACGGAGCCAGCAGCGCAATCCTATACCAGCTAGTGTTACATCTAGCAAGCTGAGTACTCATTAAGCTGCGGCCGCGAGCAGGGTCATCGTTCCAAACATCGCCATTGTCACGATCTTCCTCATCACCGCAAACATCATCGCCAACGGAACCACACCCTCACCGAAAGCAAAGAAACTGCCGTCGACAGAACTTCGATACTCAGCATCACAACGCCTGAGTAGCACCTGCTGGCTTTCTCGCTTCTCGTCTGTTTCCGAGGACAGCGCGCATCAACCTTCCAGGTCGTAGCCTAAAACGCAGAGTTCGCCCAAAACCCTCCAACGATCCCCGCGCCCTAAACGCAGTCATAAACATGCCGTTCCACCTGGGAAAATTCATCGGCGCTGGTGCCAACTACAAACAAAACCAGGCTTCTACTGTAGCTTCCCGTGCTGAGGAGGAGGTAGGTTGGCGAGACTCTGGTCGGGGAGCTATTTCACTTCGACTAACAAACGATACTAGCAGACACGTGAGAATTCACGGAGGCTTGGCCGCGAGGCCGAGATGTCAGACCTCAGTTACATGCTACGGAGTTACGACGAATGTCGCAAGGAAGATCGTGCGAGGAAGGCGGCGGCCCGTCAGGCAGCCCAAGCCATGAGGGATGGTCTTCTCGCACGCGAGGCGGACTACCAGCAAGACAAACACGGATTGAAGCTGGAGAAGACTAGCTTCTGGGTTGAGATGACCATCTTCGTGGCTGGGCTTAACCCCTTGGTCGCCATGCGGGATGAACACCGCAACCACCTCATCGCGCGCGCGGTTTTCCCCGAGGAGATTCTGCAGAATTGCGAGTGCTACGGATGTATCAGGGGCGAACCAGATTACCCTTTCCAGCCCGCCGACGCACAGCAGTACGAGTGGGAGGCAGAATCCTACGCTCGCCTTCAGCAGGCCGCTGAAGAGGGCTGGTTCGGCAGGGCCGCTCCGCGATGGTGACCCATCCACAAGATGTTTTGCGATATTTTTTACGATGTGATGGCATAGATTCCCATGCTGCGTTACGGGTGTGGAGGGAGTGATACCTGATTTGAGAAGAGACGTGGGTGCTACATTTTTTTGACTTTTCCTTGCGTCAGTTGCTCGCGGCTTGCAGCAACCTTGAAAATTTCGTTAGCTTACGGGCATTCCTCACGGCATTACGATGTGCTGAGGAAGTCAGATGGGGTTTTAGATGATGTGCGGTTGCTATTTCTTTCTTCCTTTTTTTGCTGACTTTTCGATTTGCTTTCTTGTTTTGCTACAGCATTACGGCTGTTGAGGGGTTCAGACTTCCAATGCTGTATTTTAATATGTACTTGTTTTCTTTCAATGCCTCCGAGATGGACTCTCGTTCGATGGATATTTCAGGTCTCCTCACTGCGATTTACTTTTGTCGTTCTACTAATATAACCGAGATTTTTATTTCGTAGCTAGCAAAAACGGAAGCTTGAGCTTTCCTTTCACTCCTGATTTCCGTCATTCGCCATTCTTTCTCCGCTAGAGGTTGTGCCTATCCTACCCGCGAACGACAACCTTGCACCGACCACTTACTTCTCTGCCTTGCTGGATATCCCGTCAAGCTCCGCCCTTCGTTGACGGCCCTACATCAAACGCCGCGCATAGACAGTCATCAGTTATGCCCCGTTCTATCACTATCTGCCAATCCTTGACGATTCTGAAGCACATCGAGCGACCTATTCCTCACTCACCGCGAGTTGCCACGACACATTCAACTAACGCCATAACTATGTCAACGCAACTACCGAACAACAGCTGTGATAACGGTACGTGGTTGAACTCGGAGAGCGGTACCTAGTAGGAGAACGACGATACGGATTGAAGCTGGACGCCTCGCCGCCAGAAACAGCCACAACTCGGGGACATGTCGCTTAACGTGCGGTCGGATTCACATGCGGAAAGGGGGAGATTGAATAATAACTTGTCATTTGGAACTGGTGCACAGAATACTGAGGCCGGTGTGTGGTAAAGTTGAAGGCCTTCATCGAACCATGTCGCTGCTCACCGACATAGCAACAGCCCCAGTGCCAGGATCGCCTGATACCTCCACTTCACGCCACCAGAGACCGTGTGGTACATTGCTCAACCCCTACTGCACTCGGCTCAGCACAGAGGTGCAGTGGCGACCTGCGAGGACCTGACATATCAGTGATATCAGCTGGCCGTCGAATATCCTCACCATCCGGCTCAACGCCTGTTCGTGAGCATGGATCGGACAACGGTAGCGAGGAGAGTGGACTGCTGTCCGGCTTTGTGATGATGAATCTCGGTCTGCCTCAGCCGAGAGTCACAGACATGGCGATGGTCGGCCTGTATTTCGTATCGACCAGACATCTTTCTCTTATCTCGCAGACTTGACGTCACTCCTCCATTGAAGACGATCTTCCGCACCACGCCGCCATAATTACGTATACTGCAACAAACAGTTGAAACCTGGCGACAAGCGACCCGGTCAGCAATCACTCCGCGATAACGACCAATTAGCAACCAAGCAAAAGGTTCTGCGAAGGCTCGACGATGACCTCTCAACTCACATCACCTATCCGTTACTAGCCGGAGGTCAAGACTGCCCGTATGCGGGAGGGCTGCGCGAACACTACGGTGGAGCTCCAGAGGACATGAAAGGCACCCTATCCGGCATGAGGTATGACTCTGAAGTGATGGCCAGACGTAATTCGATCGCTTGAGGTTCGTTACGATTGCCGTTACACTAGGGAATGGAAGTCGATCGGGAGGTCAATAGCGCAGAGTTCGCACATCTTATCCGCCTTCTGTGAATGTGCCGACAGCTGATGATGAATGGGTTGCCGATCAGAAATAATCACCTAATCCACGCAATCTACGACTCGTAGCTGCCGTCATCACCCTTGTGTCGACTGATATTGGAAGGACACCTGTACAAGCAGAGGGTTGAAATGATGGGATGCCCTTTGGGGCTCAGCTGGTGTCTCGCATATTGTACTCTGGGTGGGGCCAAAAGAGAGCTGGTATTTAACGAGCTAAAAGGGCGGCAGAAGACATTTTCGATGGAAACGTGATCTGGGCCATCGGGGGACCCGCCAAGAGGTAGTAGAAGGAGCAAACATTTACAAAAGCCCTTCAGCTATCTACCGATGCCAGCCAATAATGGAAGGCAGCAAGGTTGGTCTGGAGTGTCAATGAATTTGGCGAGAACAGCAGCCGATGATCTTCCAATCGAAGACGGGGTACGCGTTGACAGTGCTATTCCTGGAATAGACAGGAGCCAGGGGTGAAGATTCTTCCTGGAAACACCGAGTAGTGAGTCAGAATAATGGGCGTCCGGACATGACGGACCGGAGACGGCACGTCCGGAGATGACAGCTGCCTGAGTCTCCGAGCACCGGCTCGGGAGACAGTCTTCCGTCCTTTTCCTTGGCGAGTCCCTCAGGGCCGTTGTATATAGAGAGAATGTCCCGCCTTGACTATGTATCAATCAACCAATTCACTATCTTCATCTCTATCGATCCCTATATTCCAACATAGTGCACTCCATGGAACGAGTGTCTGAATTGAGAGGGGCCAGGTGAAGTACGAGATGGGAGGAAGAACAATTGCGGTAATCTACTCAAGAACGATCTACTCAGACTATTCTAATATTTCTGGACCCCACTGATGTCAGTCGAGGTGTACTGAAGGAGGGCATTGGAAATGATGGAGCAAGTTTTCTGTTGAATTATTGCATACTGAAATGATTTCGTGTTGTTTGAAGCTATGTGTCGTGAGGTTTCCAGACTCTTAGAGACGGCTCCAGCAGCAGGAGAATGACCCCTGGATCCCCGGGGATGCCCCCAAGCGGATATAAAGATGAAGGCTGTTAGAGGCTTTGGGCGAGCAATCAGCCTCACACCTACGGCTTCCAATATCGACCGGAGGGGGCCCTGATGTGCGGGATGTGTGGAATTGGGGTAATGGAGAAGCTACCCGAATCTGCGAGGAATGCTAGTTGGTAGAGAAAGAGCAATGCCGAGCGAATTGAAAGTGGAAGTGCGATATGTTGCCATGATTATGTCCATAGATTGCATGCGTTTCAAGACCAATGCAAAAAAATTGAAGAACACGTCGATCAAGATGTTTACATCTTGCAGAAGTGAACTGCTGCCATCCGCTATCACCAGGCTGTTGTGTTGGTCCGTCGAATTAGGTTGTTTAGGGAGGGAATCAGAGCATGATTCGCAGGAGGACTTGTGCGATTGCTGGGGCACTCCGGCGATGGCGGGGCTGTTGCTGTGCTGTCGGATGTGTGGGGTATGATCGACAATTGGGCTTGACGAGATGAATATTTAGCTTGACCTCCATGGCGAAATTTGCGAGAAGCGCCAATCTACTGCACTGTTTACTATCAGCAATGATCTTCGCGAAAGCGACCTCCAGCTTTCTCGCGGGATACGTTTCAACGCCCTACATCGCTATCCAGATTTGCCGGCGCCTAATCCGGATGGTCCAAGTACGGGAGAAATACTCTTGTGTACAAGCATAGATCTCAAGATTCCCCTGGCGCTGCTGATATCCCACCCGTCTCATTCCTTCACCACCACCCTCCTCCTTGGTTGAACCAAGCTCTCCCCACCACCGACCGCAACATCACCACTGCTACACAACCCAAACTCTCCCCGTCGTCCCATCAGCGCCGCGAAATTCCGGCCCAGGAACCCAAATCGCAGCGAGGATATTATCAAGCCCGCACCGTCGGTGGCAATTCCGACGACGGATAGCGGTGTTAATGGGATTCGTCATCCTATCCCGCAGCTCAATCCCCCAGTGATCGCCCCCCACCCAAGCACTGTCCTTCGTGTTCACTGTCCGTCAGCAGTTTAAGAGAGTTAACAACTTCAAGCAGGCGGTAGCCCATTGGGCTGTCGGCGGCAGCGTCTAGGACTGGCTCCATTAAGTCCAATGCGAAGGTCAGAGTTATTGTCTGTTCCGAGAAGGAATTCGCCTTCAGGGTTATGGCGATCTGGGGGAAGAAACATGGGAATGTTATTGTTACGTTTGTCAATCCAACCCATACCACATGCTTTTGGCAGGACGAGAAAGAGATTCAAGCTCATAACCGTCAGATTTTCCTACTGGACGTAATCCCGAAAATGGTGACCGTTGACCAGTCAAAAACTATTACGAAAGTCAAGGGCGCGATAGCCAACCATTATTCTCGGACGGTCAGCTATCAGGCGGCAAAACTGGCATCGAGGACGTAGCAGAACACGTTCATGCAGAGGGAGCGTATCGCGGTGCATCCGCACGACCGAAAAGAAGAGGCTATCGGACAACTTGACACCTCTGGAAGGCCTTTGTACACAGGAGGATGCGGTAGCGCCCTTTCCTTATGTGACCAGTCGCGGTGCATCCGCACGACCGAAAAGAAGAGGCTATCGGACAGGTTGACTACTCTGGAGGGCCTTGGTACACAGGAGGATGCGGTAGCGCCCTTTCCTTGTGTGACCAGTTTATCACCAAGGACTCCCGACCTCGTTCGGCAACGTCGCAAGTCCACCAAGACAGTGCCGTTAAACCTGGCGGTTACTGAACATCCCTTTCTCCGTGCCGAACGTCTTTCTAGACGGTGACCAGTGAAATGACGACCTGGGTTTACAGAGATGTCGTGACCTTCACTCCAGCGCGTAATTGGACCTTTTCGCCATATTACTTTTCGCTTCCGACTTATGTGCACCTTACCACCACCGATGATATAGCCTGCCACACCACCCTACAAAGAACTCCGTCTTGTTTTTCACCATTTTCCCTCTTATGCCGCCGCTAATGTTCGCCGAGTCACGGCAACGCGCTCATGAAGTGGCATTACGAGCTGCCGTCATACCGCCCATCGGGGATGTTCCCGTGCTTCGCAGTGCGCTCCGACGAAGCCAGTTACAGAGTGTAAAAGTCGGTGTGAGGTACGTAACGTTGAAGATCTTCATAGAACCCTATCGACGCCTAGAGTCACAAGCAACACCCCCAGTGTCAGGATCGTCTGCTAGCTCCTCTTCAAGCCACCGGCGACCGGGAAGTACATTGCTCAACTCGTCCTGCACTCGGCCCTGCACAGATGAACGGCGGTGAGCCGCTAGCACCAGACATAGCAGTGATATCAACTTGCGATTGGGTATCCTCCTCAGCAGTCTCAAGGCCTCTTGGCGAGTATGGAATGGACGAAGATACTGAAGAGAGTGGACTGCAGGCCGGTATTGTTGCAGATGGATCTCGGTTTCCTTCCGCCGAGAGTTACAGACATGGTGACGGCCGACTGGTATGTGGTATCGACAAAGCATTTACCCCTTATCTCGCAGACTTACCGTCAAATCTCTGTTGGAGACTATTTTCCACCGCCTCGCAGCATCACAGGCGCTCCGCAGTTACGACCGATTATCAGCCAAGCAAAAAGACCCGAACGCGCCAACCAAGGGCCTCGGAACACACATGACTTATCTGTAACGAGTCGTACGTCGATATTGCCTCCGCCGTGGAAGCGATGGACGAACGCTACAGCTAAGCTCCGGAGAACAAAGGCACCCTGTCCGGCGTGAGGATGACTCCGAAATTATGTCCAGCCGAAACTTGATCGCTGGAGGTTGGGTACGATTGCGATTACAATTGGGAATGAAAGTCGATCAGGATGTCAATGACGCCGAGTGCACACTCCTTGCCCGCCTTCTGTGGTTGTGCCGAGAGCTGATGAGGGAAGGATTGCTGATTAAAAATAATCACCTCTAGCACCGACTTCACAACTCCTAGGCTGCCATCAACGCTCCCGCATCGACCAATATTGCGCACTTGTACACGCAGTGAGGGGGTGCCCACTGCGGCTCAGGTGGATTCTCGCACGTTGCACTGTGGGTGGGGCCAAAATGAACCTACTGATTAGCGGGCGAAACGGACCGCCAAAGATATTTGGGGTGGAAACGTGATCTGGGACCTAGGGGGCCTGACCAAGAGGCGGGAGAAGAAGCAAACATTTACCAACCCTCGGCCACCTGCCGAGAAAGATGTCTGCTCAATAATGGAAGGCGGAAAGGACGATCTGGAATGAACGGGAACACGATGAATATATCCGGAGAGAACAGCAGCCCATGATCTTCTGGTCGAAGACGTGGTACACGTTGGCAGTGTTATACCTGGAATAGGCGGGAGCTGCAAGTGAAGATCCTTCCTGGGAACACCAAGTAGTGTACTGCGTTGAACGAGTGGCTGAATGTCAGCGGGCCAGGCGGCGGACGAGATCGGAAGAAACAACAATCGCGGTAATGTACTCAGGAACGATCTGCTCGGGCTTTGCTTGTGTTTTCGGACCACACATATGTCAGTCGGGTTGTGCTGAAGGAGGACTTTGGGAATGATGGAGTTGATGACAGCAAGCCCTAAGTCGAACTATGGCAATCGGAGATGATTTGTGTTGCCAGAAACTACGTGTCGTGGGGGTTCTGGACTTGAAGGAATGACCTCGGCGGCGGGAAGATCGTCCGTGGAACTCCGAGGATACCTCCAGGAGGATGTACAGATGAAGACAGTTAGAGACTTCGCGTGAACACTCAGACTCTCACCTACGACTTTCTATATCGACTGGAGAGAACACTATGGGGCGATAAAAGTGGAATTGCAGCAATCGAGACGCCTTCTGGATGAGTGAGGGTTGCTATTCGCCGATGACAGCTACTGAATGAGCTGGAAAAGTGTTGGAAATTCTTCTCGCTGCTGTGCTTGGAAGAATGATGCGGCCGGAATGGATGGTGGGGCGCGACTGGGTGGCGAGGCGGAATGGATGACTAGGCAGGAATGGGTGATTGGGGAGGTCAACATCGGCAGGCCGGTGTATATAATGTCTTCATTTCTCCTTGTCTCGTATTCTCTTTATCGCTTCAATCAATACTCAACATACTCATTACTATCTCTCTTCACTGCTCTTTCAGATCCGATAAAATCTTAAAAAAAAAGAGGGAGGGCTGTATGTTGCCATGAAGTCCATAGGTTGTATGCGTTTCATGTCCATAGTAAAATTCGAATATGTTTTTCAAAAAGTTTACATCTTGCAAAGTTGAATGGTGCCATCCGCTATCACCGGAGGTCGTGGTGTTAATCTGTCGAGGTAGGTTGTACAAAGACCGACTCGGAAGGAAATTTGACGGAGGGCTTGGACTGTTTACTGGAAGACTCTGGTGGTGGCGGAGCGGCTGCTGTGTTGTCGGATGGTGGGTGTGATCGGCGGTTGGGTTTGGCGGGGTGGATGTTTTTGACCTTCATGACGGCGTTTGCGAGAAACACCAACCGACGGCACTCTATTATCAGCAATGGTGTTCGCCGAACTGACTTCCATATCCAGGCAGAGGCCCCGCATTACCGCACACAACAGGGCCTGATCGGTTCAAGTTGGGCAGAAACTACCAGTGCTAATATCGTTGTGAAGTCTGAACATGAAAAGGAGAAGGAAGCAGCGACGGGTGAGAAACTCGTAGGAATTGCTTTTCCGCGGGGTTACAGGAAAAATAGGACGAAGAGGCAAAAAGTGCTTCCAAGCCCGATAGGAAATCAACGACATACCTATTTTCGTATTGGGCATTTACGCTGGGTGGTTACTTAAGTCCGAATTTGACTCGGTTATTTTCATTTTATTTCTTGACGTTTTGGATTTAGCAGCGGGGAAAACACGCTCGCCGCTGGTGCAGCACATCCTCCTATGGGTGGTAAAACATGCACGGCTTTTCTTGAATTTCGGCATTCCATCTGACACATCCGGGATGCCATATTACCCTCCAAACGTCTCGTGATTAACGACCGTTAAGTACTTCGTCGTCGCCTGGAACAGTTCTGCCACTGCCTTGTCTGTTTAGCGACGTGGATCTCCTGACAACAGCGTGGTGGGTTCCTTTTGATTCCGTGGGTGTCACCCTAAAGAAACAATCCCACAAACCCTGACAAACAAAATCTACTTTGCCAACCACTGTACAGCCCACGAAAACAAGAAACACCCAACCACCCGTCACCTCCGGCCGTCTTACATTACTGAAATCTACGAAATGGCACTCTCTCCAAGTGAGGTCTCCGCCGCGCAGGGTGACTGCCATCCTCCTAAGGCCTCCTGCTCAACTGCCAGCATTGAGGATGGTACCCCCCCGGTTCGCGCTTCTACTACCACCTCGGGTACTGCGTCCAGCGAGATTTTGGAGGCTTTGGACCCCGACGATGAGTTTGTGGACTATGTAGGAGTACGTTCTCCCTACCTGATAAACTAACATCCCATTTCAGGATTCGTCTCCACAGATCTGCCCGCAAAAATTTCTAATAGACTGGTGGCTGACGCGGGAGAAGGATATCATCGGCTGCGTCATCATCGCTGTTATCCTGATCTCTTGGTACGGGCTCTACGAACTCTTTCATTTCAGGGCCACAGAGTAGCATGGACCTGTCGACGGTAAGGTTTGCAAGGAGGCAAATGTGGCGTTGAGGAAGCAAGCGGTCTTTGTTCCCAGTGAGGTGGTCATTCTCCAGGGCTAATTCTGTACTCCTCAATTCCATGATTTGTTTCCATCAAACAGTTGCTTTTTGTGCGCCTTGCTGTAGTCAACTTGAATCCTTTTATCAACTAAGCGCCTGATGGAGTTTGACCGTGGATCTAGAGACTTGCCGTTGATCTGGGGCATATCGAACTGTTGGCTGCTTCCATTAATTTTGCTGACTCGGGCTTCCGGCGTGACCCGCGGCCCTACGGGTAGAAATGGCGTCCGTGCTAGTCACAGTTAAAGCTTCATGACTTGCGGGTGTGAAACGACGTCCGGCTGCAGGCTCGTACGAATGACGTTCGCTAGGTCCTTCCCTAGGTGCAGATCAACGCCGGCGAAGGAGCTGTGTCGCTGGACGTCAGTTGGTAGCATTGGATGCTGTGTGAGAGACGAGCCAGTTGCGTATCGGAAACCGTCCGAGCAGTATTTCACCCGAAAATGTCGACCCGTAATCGTTTGTACCGAGCATTTATGTCTCCAGGTCTCGAGAACTCCCGCCACGCCATCCGACACTCATAACCGATATCCTTCGGGCGGACTGGGAGACGGTTCTTCACTATCTTCGCCTGCTTCTTCCCGCCCTCAGTTATGCGGGATCTGATTCGATGTATGGATCATGGGTAGTTGCCAGCAAGGTACTGATAGGATATCGCCTCCGACTCCTAGCGCTAGCCTGTCGGAATCAGGTCCAATTACGCAATGGGGGAAGACAAAAGTTACCGGAGCCACCCGAACGTAGGGGTAGATTGGCTCTGTTCTTCGTACAGTTAGGCGCCACAGAAGGCTGAGGTGCGAGGGTGTGAGGGAACCACGAGGTCACACTAAATCCTCAGCTGCCTCTGCATCTTCTGCCGTCTCTACATCCTCCTTTGCTACCTTACCACTTGTCAGCTATATTTCCAGCAAGAGACATGATGGATTTACTGCGATCAGTATGCTTGTGCCATCTTGTCGGCGTCTTCTTGCGCATCTGCAGTTAGCATCAATACTCTTCGATCTTCCTATTCTGCATGACTTCTTTCAGCGTTACAATCCCTAAATCTACCCATTTCGCCAGAAGGTGATTCACAACGGGATCGTAACATAGTAAAGCAGCCTCGCCGTCACTCAGACGATCCGCGCGCCCTCCTGAACCAGTACACTGTAATTTGAGGCGTTGCCACCGTTTCCTGGTCGCAACAACAACAACAACACCATTTATCCGCCCATTAATTCATGCAACCGTCACCTCCCCCACGTCAACCATCACCCCCTTCACAACCCCATCGCCATCCCACCAACTACACGGAATTAATTCCCACGATGATTCCAACGATCGTGATCACGCCTCCTCCGGATTCGGACGCCGGCAATGCAACCGAGACTCCTACCAGCGAGCCCTTCGACAGGGACGCCGCGGAATGCCTCACTCGGCTCCACCCCCTTCATGCGGTCATCTACGATATCGGCCTCCGCGCCACTCTCTCTCGTTACCCCACCGTGGCGCCTTCCTGGGTTCTCATGCCAGACCTCTCCGAGACCCGTGCGTACGGCGGCCACGCTCCGAAAATTCTCATTCGCGTCGGCCACTGCAATCTGAGCGTCCCCAACACTCCCAACGCCTACACTAAGCGTCAGGCCGTAGCCTATGCTCAGCGCCCGCCGGCGGTCTGAGTGCATCCAACATGTACGTGCTCTTACTTCTCCCCCCTCCAATTGCCGAAATACTATTGGGAGGGACAGGTTAACGTGGTCAACGCAGGCCGCAGCACACCTTCGAGTTCGACGGCTATGGCGGGTAAGGAGATTTAGGGAGGATGTGTTTCAACAATTGTTTTGTTTGAGTTTCGCTTGATTTTTTCCATCCGGAGGGTAGTTTGTAGGTCCTTCTTTGGTGGATTCTTTGCTGTGATTGCGGGTTTTACATTGCTACGCGCTCAGAGGGGGAAGCGGGATGGATATGCGAATGGCTGTGCTTTGAATGTTCTCTTCTTTTCACTGTATCTTTTTTCCATATAAGCCGTAGGAAAAGAGGATCATGCAAGTCCTTCCCTGTTCGTGGTGCGCGCTTCCGATTACTCTTCATTTCTGCGCCGCTGCCAGAGAGGCCGTACGCTCGCACAGAATACTCGCACCGACTACATCACCGTGAGAACTCCCAGATCTATTGCCAACATCATAAGGGAAATATTCGGCGAGAAGTGGGCTGAAGCGTGAAACGTGGCGAAGAAAAGACTCAACAGAAGGAAGTACAGGATGTCGGGGCTCGAGAATCCAGCGTCCGAATGGGCGATGGAGCGGTTCTACCATATCAGAATGGGGCATTGCCGCACTGGGCAATACCTGAAGTCGGCAAAGAACGCAAACACGGCCGACTGCGGATGGTGTTATTACAAGACACAGGCGCGTGAGCACCTCCTCAAGAACCGGAAACGGTGGGGGACGCAGCAGAAAATTGCGTGGGCGGAGGTGTGGAGAGAGACGGGAAGAGGGAAGAACCGTTTCAAGATCCGAGACCTGCTCGCTGGCAAATGGTGCACCCGATAGATGCTTGACTTCATGCGCACCAGTAAAATGGGGCTCGGGCGGGACAGCGAGAAGCACCACCAGGGCCGTGACTAGGTGAGGGCGGAGACGCAGGCACTGGGCCGCAGGAGCCGGGCGAGAAGGGCAG
>Ga0307512_10005910_pt1 | contig 12577 bp, 9 predicted proteins | sample 14_EM_MG_FD_200267 | JGI IMG/M metagenome (GOLD analysis project Ga0307512, IMG submission 200267) | Populus trichocarpa ectomycorrhiza microbial communities from riparian zone in the Pacific Northwest, United States - 14_EM | ecosystem: Host-associated > Plants > Roots > Unclassified | place... | reverse complement strand
CGGAAGAGCGGGCCCGTGTAGAGGTCGACGAGGGCTGACACCACGGCGCGCCGGCCGCCCTCCGCGCCCTGCGGGAACAGCGCGCGCAGGGCCGTCGACCGCTCCTCGGCGACGTATTCGACCGCTGCCGTGAAGAGGTCCTCGCGGGTCGGGAAGTGGTGCTGGGCGGCGCCGCGGGAGACGCCGGCGCGTTCGGCGACGACGGAGACGGTGGAGCCCGCCCAGCCGTGCTCGGCGAGGCAGGCCACGGCGGCCTCCAGCAGGCGCTGCCGGGTGGCCCGGCTGCGGTCCTGCTTGGGCACGCGGTCGACGCGGTCGTCTGCGGTCACAGCACCCATGGGGGATCCCGTCGTTCCAGGAAGGCCGTCATCCCCTCGCGGGCCTGCGGGGAGGCGAACAGCCGGGCCGAGAGCGCGGTGAGGTCGGCCGCGTCCCGGTCGAATGTCTCGAGCACCCTAGCTGTGAGCAGCTGTTTCGTCTCTGCCAGGGCTTCGGGGGCGGCTCGGCGCAGACCGTCGATGATCGGGGCCAGTGCCTCGTCCACATCCTCACCCGTGGCCGTCAGCAGGCCGATGCGGGCCGCTTCCGCCGCGTCGAAACGCTCGCCGGTGAGGTAGTAGCGCGCCAGGCCCCGCGGGTCCGTGCGGGGCAGGAGGGCGAGGGAGATGACCGCGGGGGCCACCCCGATCCGTACCTCCGTGAACGCGAAGGTGGCGTCGGACGAGGCCGCCGCGAGGTCGCAGGCGGCCAGCAGGCCCAGGCCGCCGGCCCGTACGTGGCCGGTGACCCGGGCCAGGACCGGTTTGCGCAGTTCGACGATCTGGCGGAGGAGGCCCACCAGGGCGTCGGGGTGCGGGGGGTCGCGCAGGTCGGCGCCCGCGCAGAACGTGTTGCCGGTGTGGGTGAGGACGATCGCGCGTACGTCGGTGTCCTTGGCGCAGTCCGTGAGCGCGTCGGCCAGCTCGCCCACCAGGGCGGCCGAGAGCGCGTTGCGGTTGGCCGGGGAGTCGAGAGCGAGCGTCTCGATGCCACGCGCGCGTGTACGTCCGATCAACGTCATGTGCGCTCCTTGGGTTCCCGCAGTTCCCGGCGCAGGATCTTCCCGGAGGCGGCCCGCGGGACGCCGTCGATGAAGGTGACCTGGCGGACGCGCTTGTAGGGGGCGACGCGTTCGGCGACGTACATCATGACCTCTCCTTCGGAGAGGTCGCTCGCGTTCGGCTGGCGGACCACGTACGCGTGCGGGACCTCGTTGTTGTCGTCGTTGTAGACGCCGATGACGGCCGCGTCGGCGATCTGCGGGTGGGTCAGGAGGAGGGCCTCCAGTTCGGCGGGGGCCACCTGGAAGCCCTTGTACTTGATGAGTTCCTTGACCCGGTCGACGACGAACAGCCAGCCGTCGGCGTCCACATGGCCCACGTCTCCGGTGTGCAGCCAGCCGTCCGTGTCGATCATCGCGGCGGTGGCGTCGGGGCGGCCCAGGTAGCCCTTCATGATCTGAGGGCCGCGGATGAGGATCTCGCCGGACTCGCCGGCGCCGAGGTCCTTGTCGGGGTCGTCGAGGGAGACGATGCGCATCTCGGTGCCGGCGATGAGCTTGCCGACGGTTCCGGGCGGCGCGTCCCGCATGGCGTCGAGTGGTACGACGTGGGTGCCCGGCGACAGTTCCGTCATGCCGTAGGCCTGGCCGACGGGCGGCAGGCCGAGCCGCGCGGAGCAGGCGGCGGCCAGGTTCGCGTCCAGGGGGGCGGCGGCGCTGGTGATGTGCTTCAGGGACGACAGGTCGTACTGGGCGACCAGCGGGTGCTTGGCGAGGGCCAGGACGATGGGCGGGGCGACGTACAGGCCGGTGATGCGGTGGTTCTGGATGGCCGCGAGGAAGGTCTCCAGGTCGAAGCGCGGCAGGACGACGACGGTGGCGCCCAGCCGCAGGGGCGCGTTCATCAGGGCCGTCAGGCCGTAGATGTGGAAGAAGGGCAGGACTGCGAGGATGCGGTCGCCGGGACCGGCCGGCATGAGGGGTTCGAGCTGGGCGAGGTTGGTGGCGATCTGGCGGTGCGTGAGCATCACGCCCTTGGCGGTGCCGGTCGTCCCGGAGGAGTACGGGAGTGCCGCGACGTCCTCGGCGGGGTCGATGTCCACCTGCGGTTCCGGGGCGGCGGAGGCCAGCATGTCGATCAGCGACCGGTGTCCCTGCGCGCTGTCGCAGACGAAGATCTCCTCGACGCCGCCCGCGAGTTCGGCGGCCCTGCGTGCCGTCCCCAGCAGCGGCGACACGGTGACGATCCAGCGGGCCGCCGAGTCCTTCAGCTGCTTGGCGAACTCCGCGGCGGTGGCCAGCGGGTGCACGGTGGTGACGGAGGCACCCGCGCGCGTGGCCGCGTAGAAGGCGGTCGGGAAGGCGACGGTGTTGGGGCTGTGCAGAGCGAGCACGTCCCCCTTGCGCACGCCCGCATCGGCGAGCCCGGCCGCGATGCGCCGGTGGAAGCGGTCCAGCTGTTCGTACGTGAGGGTGGTGCCGTCGGTTCCGTCGATCAGGGCGGGCGCGTCACCGAATGCGGCGGCCCGGCCCAGCACCGCCTCGTGGATGGGGAGTTCTACGGGCGGGACGTCTGCGTACTGGCTGCGGAACACGGTTCCTCCAAGACGGCCAGGACGGCCTAGTACGACTTGGGCAGGCCGAGGGTCTGGTGGGAGACGTAGTTGAGAATCATCTCCCGGCTCACTGGAGCAATACGAGCCACACGCGCGGCGGTTATCAACGAGGCGAGCCCGAATTCGCGGGTGAGACCGTTTCCGCCGAGGGTGTGCACGGCCTGGTCGACCGCCTTGACACAGGCTTCCCCTGCCGCGTACTTCGCCATGTTGGCGGCCTCTCCCGCGCCGACGTCGTCCCCGGCGTCGTACAGGTACGCCGCCTTCTGCATCATCAGGCGGGCGAGTTCGAGGTCGATGTGCGCCTGGGCGAGGGGGTGCGCGATGGCCTGGTGGGCGCCGATGGGGGTCTTCCAGACGGTGCGGTCGCGTGCGTACGTGATCGCTTGCGCGAGGGCGTAGCGGCCCATGCCGATCGCGAACGCCGCGGTCATGATGCGCTCGGGGTTGAGGCCGGCGAACAGTTGCAGCAGGCCTGCGTCCTCGTCGCCGACGAGTGCGTCCGCCGGGAGCCGTACGTCGTCCAGCGTCAGCTCGAACTGCTTCTCCGCGGAGTGGAGTTCCATGTCGATCCGGCGACGTGAGAAGCCTTCCGCGTCGCGCGGCACGATGAACAGGCAGGGCTTGAGGTTGCCTGTACGGGCGTCTTCGGTGCGGCCGACGATGAGGGTGGCGTCGGCTATGTCCACTCCGGAGATGAAGACCTTGCGGCCGGTGAGCAGCCAGTCCGTGCCGTCTCTGCGGGCCGTCGTGGTGATGCGGTGGCTGTTGGAGCCGGCGTCGGGTTCGGTGATGCCGAAGGCCATGGTGCGGGTGCCGTCCGCCAGGGCGGGGAGCCACTCCTGTTTCTGGGCGTCCGTTCCGAAGCGGGCGATCACTGTGCCGCAGATTGCCGGTGACACGACCATCATGAGCAGGGGGCAGCCTGCAGCGCCCAGTTCTTCCAGAACGATGGAGAGTTCGGAGATGCCTCCGCCTCCGCCTCCGTACTCCTCGGGGAGGTTGACTCCGAGGTAGCCGAGTTTTGCGGCCTCGGACCAGAGTTCTTCGGGGTGGCCGCCATCGGCTACGACCTTGGTGATGTATTCACGGCCGTAGCGATTGCCGAGGGCGGACACTGCTGAGCGGAGGGCCTTGTGCTCTTCGGTCTCGGTGGTGGGCATGTGGCTCCTTCGTTGTGGCTGGTCGCGCAGTTCCCCGCGCCCCTAGGCGGGTTCCACTACCGCCAGCAGTGCGGCGACCTCTACCTGTTGTCCCGGTACCGCGTGCAAGGCCGTGAGCGTGCCTGTGACGGGCGCTGCGATCTTGTGTTGCATCTTCATCGCCTCCAGCCAGAGCAGGGGCTCTCCGGCCTGCACAGCCGCTCCCACGGCAAGTCCCTCGGCCACTCGCACGACCGTGCCCGGCATGGGGGCCAGGAGGGAGCCGGGGGCGTGTTGGGCGGCGGGATCGGGGAAGCGGGGCAGCGCAGTGAGGGCGGTCTGTCCCACGTACACCTGGTCCCCGTACCGCGTCACCTCGAACTTCCGCTGTACGCCGTCCACTTCGAGGACGACCAGACGCGCGTCCGCGTGCACGACGCGTACCCCGTCCGCCTCCAGCCCCGCGCGCGTGTGCCGGTAGTGCACCTCGTGCTCCTCGCCCGCCGTCGCGTACCGCTTGGTCTGCGGTCGGGAGGGGAGGTTGCGGAAGCCGCCGAAGCGGGAGCGTCCCTGGGCCTCGGCGAGGGCGGCGGCCAGCGGGGCGTGCGGGTCGGGGGACGTGGTGGTCAGTTCCGGCAGGTGGCGGTCGTAGAAACCCGTGTCCATCCGGCCGGTCGTGAACTCCTTGTGCCGCAGGGAGCGGACGAGGAGGTCGCGGTTGGTCGTCGGGCCGTGGAGCGTCGTGCGTTCCAGGGCGCCCGCCAGTTTGCGGAGCGCCTCCACGCGCGTGGGGGCGTGGGCGACAACCTTCGCGAGCATCGGGTCGTAGTGGACGCCGATGAGGTCGCCGGACGCGTAGCCGGTGTCCAGGCGGACGGACTCCGGGGCGGAGAAGCGGTGCAGCCGACCTGTCTGCGGGGCCCACTCGCTCGCCGGGTCCTCGGCGTAGAGCCGGGCCTCGACGGCGTGACCACGCGCGCGTGGAGGGTCGCTCTCCAGGGGGTGGCCTTCGGCCACGCGGATCTGCAGGGCCACCAGGTCGATGTCGAACACCGCCTCCGTGACGGGGTGTTCGACCTGGAGGCGGGTGTTCATCTCCAGGAAGTGGGCGCGGTCGCCGGACACGAGGAACTCGACGGTGCCGGCGCCCACGTAGTCGACGGCGCGCGCGGCTCGTACGGCCAGCGCGTGCAACTCGTCCGCGAGCCCCTCGGAGAGCCCCGGTGCGGGCGCCTCCTCGATCACCTTCTGGTGGCGGCGCTGCAGGGAGCAGTCGCGGGTGCCCAGCGCCCACACCGTGCCGTGTGCGTCGGCCAGGACCTGCACCTCGACGTGCCGGCCGCCCTGCAGGTACGGCTCGACGAAGACCTCGCCGTCCCCGAAGGCGCTCGCGGCCTCGGCCCGTGCGCCCTCCAGCGCGGCGTCGAGGTCCTCCAGGCGGCGCACGATGCGCATGCCGCGTCCCCCGCCGCCCGCGGCCGCCTTCACCAGCACCGGCAGGTCGGCCTCGCCCACCTCGGTCAGGGGCGCGAGCCCCATCAGCTGCTTCGCGCGCGTCTTGGACGCCATCGCCTCGATCGCCTCCGGGGGCGGCCCGATCCACACCAGACCGGCGTCGATGACGGCGCGTGCGAAGTCGGCGTTCTCGGAGAGGAAGCCGTAGCCGGGGTGCACCGCGTCGGCGCCGGCCGCGACCGCCGCCTTCACGATCAGGTCGCCGCGCAGATACGTCTCCGCGGGCGCCGCGCCGGGCAGCCGTACCGCCGTGTCGGCCACGCGCGCGTGGAGCGCGTTCTCGTCGGCGTCGGAGTGCACGGCGACCGTCCGGATTCCCGCCTCACGGCAGGTGCGGAAGATCCGGCAGGCGATCTCGCCCCGGTTGGCGACGAGCAGTGTCGAAATCACGTGGTCCCTCACATCCGGAAGACGCCGAAGCCGCCGCGCGCGCCCTCGTACGGCGCCGTGTGGACGGCCGACAGGCACAGGCCGAGGACGGTGCGGGTGTCGCGCGGGTCGATGACGCCGTCGTCGTACAGCCGCCCGGACAGGAACATGGGCAGCGACTCGGACTCGATCTGCTGCTCCACCATGGCGCGCAGGGCGGCGTCCGCGTCCTCGTCGTACGGCTGCCCCTTCGCGGCCGCCGACTGCCGGGCGACGATCGAGAGGACCCCGGCGAGCTGCTGGGGGCCCATGACGGCCGACTTGGCGCTGGGCCAGGCGAACAGGAAGCGCGGGTCGTACGCCCGCCCGCACATGCCGTAGTGCCCGGCGCCGTACGAGGCGCCCATCAACACCGACAGATGCGGGACCCTGCTGTTGCTCACCGCGTTGATCATCATCGCGCCGTGCTTGATGATGCCGCCCTGCTCGTACTCCTTGCCGACCATGTAGCCGGTCGTGTTGTGGAGGAAGAGAAGGGGGATGTCCCGCTGGTTGGCCAACTGGATGAACTGGGCCGCCTTCTGCGACTCCTCGCTGAACAGGACCCCCTGGGCGTTCGCCAGGATGCCGAGGGGATAGCCGTGCAGCGTCGCCCAGCCGGTCGTCAGGCTCGACCCGTACAGCGGCTTGAACTCGTCGAAGTCCGAGGCGTCGACGATCCGGGCGATCACCTCGCGCGGGTCGAAGGGGGTCTTCAGATCCCCCGGGACGATGCCGAGCAGTTCCTCCTCGTCGTACTTGGGAGGTGCGGCAGGTCCCGGATCCTCGTACGCCTTGCGGTGGTTGAGGCGGGCCACGACCCGCCGGGCCTGCCGCAGGGCATCCGGCTCGTCGACGGCGAAGTAGTCCGCGAGACCCGACACGCGCGCGTGCATCTCGGCACCGCCGAGCGACTCGTCGTCGCTCTCCTCGCCGGTGGCCATCTTCACCAGGGGCGGACCGCCGAGGAAGACCTTCGCACGCTCCTTGACCATGATCACGTGGTCGGACATGCCGGGGATGTACGCGCCGCCGGCCGTCGAGTTCCCGAAGACGACGGCGATGGTGGGGATGCCGGCCGCCGAAAGCCTCGTCAGATCCCGGAAGATGGCACCCCCGGGAATGAAGATCTCCTTCTGCGAGGGCAGATCGGCCCCGCCCGACTCCACCAGGCTGATGCAGGGCAGCCGGTTGGCGAGCGCGATGTCGTTGGCGCGCAGGGCCTTCTTCAGCGACCAGGGGTTGCTGGCGCCCCCGCGCACGGTCGGGTCGTTGGCCGTGATCAGGCACTCCACGCCCTCGACGACCCCGATGCCGGTGACGAGCGAGGCGCCCACCGCGTACTCGCTGCCCCAGGCGGCCAGCGGCGACAGCTCCAGGAAGGGCGTGTCCGGGTCGAGGAGCAGTTCGATGCGCTCACGGGCGAGCAGTTTCCCGCGCTTCCGGTGCCGCTCGACGTACTTCTCGCCGCCGCCCGCGAGCGCCTTCGCGTGCTCGGCGTCGAGGTCGGCGAGCTTGGCGAGCATGGCCTCGCGGTGGGCCCGGTGGTCGGAACCGGCCGTGTCCAGGCTGGAGTTGATGACCGTCACAGCAGGTCCTCCGGAATGTCCAGGTGGCGGGAGCGCAGCCATTCGCCGAGCGCCTTGGCCTGCGGGTCGAAGCGGTGCCGGGCGGCGACGCCCTCGCCGAGGATGCCCTCGACCACGAAATTGAGGGCGCGCAGGTGCGGGAGGACGTGCCGGACAACGGGCAGTTCGCGGCTCTCGGGGATCAGCTCGCGGAATCGGTCCGCCGTCAACTCGTGCACGAGCCAACGCCAGGCCGCGTCGGATGCGGACGCCCGCACCCACACCCCCACGTTGGCGCTCCCGCCCTTGTCGCCGCTGCGGGCGCCGGCGACGAGTCCGAGCGGGGCCCGCCTGGTGGGCCCGGGCGGCAGCGGTGCGGGCAGCTCGGGTTCCGGAAGGTCTTCGAGTACGAGGGTGTCGTGGGCCGGCGCCACACTCACCCGGCGCCCGTCATCGAGCACCGCCACATGGTCGACGGCGCCATGGGGGACGTACACATCCTCGAAGACTCCATATGGCGCGCCCTTTCCAGGTGGCGCCAGCACATGGAAGCCCGGATAGCTCGCCAGCGCCAGTTCTACGGCGGCGCCGCTCAGCGTCCGGCCGGCGGCGCCCTCCTCCGGGTCCCGTACGACGAGCCGCAGCAGGGCGCTCGCCGTCTCCTCCGTGGGGGCGTCGGGCCGGTCGGTGCGGACGAGATCCCAACGGACGTCGGCGGGCGGGGACTTGGCCTCCCGCAAGGCGGCGTCCATCTGCTCCCGTACCAGCGCGGCCTTGGCCTCGATGTCGAGGCCGGTGAGGACGAAGGCGACCTCGTTGCGGAAACCGCCGAGGCGGTTGAGGCCGACCTTCAGGGCTGGGGGCGGGGCCTCGCCGCGCACGCCCTCGATGCGGACGCGGTCGGGTCCGTCCTGGGTGAGCCGTACGGTGTCCAGCCGGGCCGTCACATCCGGCCCCGGGTACCGGCCGCCCGCCGTCTCGTACAGGAGCTGGGCGGTCACCGTGCCGGCGTCGACGAAACCGCCGGTGCCGGGGTGTTTGGTGATGACGCAGCTGCCGTCGTCGCGGAGCTCGGCGAGCGGGAAGCCCGGCCGCCGGACGTCACCCGCGTGTTCGTTGAAGAAGGCGTAGTTGCCGCCGGTGGCCTGCGCCCCGCACTCCAGCACATGCCCGGCGACGACGGCTCCCGCGAGCCGGTCGTAGTCCGTCGGCCGCCACCCGAAGTGCGCGACGGCGGGCCCGGTGACCAGCGCCGCATCCGTCACGCGGCCGGTGACGACCACGTCCGCCCCCGCCCGCAGGCACTCGGCGATCCCGAAGCCGCCGAGATAGGCGTGGGCGGCGAGACTGCCCGGGTGGGCGGCGGTGAGGTCGTCGCCCTCGACGTGGGCCACGCGGACGGGGATGCCGAGACGGTCGGCCAACTGCCGTACGGCGGTGGCGAGTCCGGCCGGGTTGAGACCGCCGGCGTTGGTGACGATGCGGACCCCGCGCGCGTGGGCGAGACCGAGGCACTCCTCCAGCTGGCGCAGGAAGGTCCGGGCGTACCCGGCGGCCGGGTCCTTCAGCCGGTCCCGGCCCAGGATCAGCATGGTCAGTTCGGCGAGGTAGTCGCCGGTGAGGACGTCGAGTTCGCCGCCGCTGAGCATCTCGCGCATGGCGTCGAAACGGTCGCCGTAGAAACCGGAGGCGTTTCCGATGCGCAGGGTCATGCGGTGCCTCCCCTGGGCTCGCGTCCGCCGCCGGAGGGGCCCGCGAAGGCCTGGGCGATGTCGAGCCAGCGGTCGGCGTCGGGGCCGACGGCCACGAGGGCGAGGTCGAAGCGGTGGGCGCGTTGGGTGACGAGGAGGCAGAAGTCGAGGGCGGGGCCGGTGACGCGGTCGTCGGCGTCCTCGGGGCCGTACACCCACAACTCACCGGAGGGCGCGGTCAGTTCGACGCGGAACTCCTCGAACGGCGTCGGCAGTCCATGCACCCCGAAGGCGAAGTCGCGGGTGCGGACGCCGAGGCGGGCGATGTGCCGGAGCCGGTCGGAGGGGCTGCGTTCCACCCCCAGGGCGTCCGCGACGTCCAGGCCGTGCGCCCAGGTCTCCATGAGGCGGGCGGTGGCCATGGAGGCGGTCGACATGGGCGGGCCGTACCAGGGGAAGCGTGCGGCGCCGGGTGCGGCCCGCAGTGCGTCGGCCAGCGCCTCGCGCCCGGCCCGCCAGTCCGCGAGCAGCTGCGCGGGCGGCTTTCCGGCGCCCTCCTCCGCGCCGTTGTCCACGAAGTCCCCGGGCGCGGCGAGCGCCTTCTCGACTTCCCGGGCGAAGGCGTCCTGGTCGGTCACGGCCAGCACGGAGGATTGGTCGGTCCAGGCGAGGTGCGCGATCTGGTGGGCGACGGTCCAGCCGGGCGCCGGGGTCGCGAGCGCCCACTGCTGCGGGCTCAACTCGGCGACGAGCACGTCGAGTTCCTCGCTCTCGGCGCACAGATCGTCGATCACGGGCGTCGGGTCAGCCATGGGGCGAGCATGGCAGCGACGCCAGAAACAAGCAAGCATGCTTGCATTAATTGGCCGGGCCGAGTTTTCGTCGTACAGCGGAGGCAGCGGCGAATGCGTCGAGGTCGCCGGCCTCACCCCCACATCGCCGACCGCGGCTCCAAGCACCCCGCGGCCGGCATCCCTCGGGCCCGCTACCCGGCGGTCGGCGGAGGGGAGACGTAGGGGAAGTGGTCGAGGAGCGGCCCGTGCTTGAGCCCCGAGGAGAAGTCCTGGTTCACGATCATCTTGATGATGTTGGACGCGATGTCCTCCCTCACGCCCTTGCCGTTGCGAACGTCGCACCACGGGTCCCAGAGCGCGACGGTGCCCGGGGTGAACGTGAGGACGTTCGGGAGCAGCGCGTCTGCCGCCCACGCACCGTAGGCCCGTGCGGTGGGGAAGCTGTGGGGAGGCCTGCCGTACGTTCCGCCGGCCTCCACGACCGCTGCGATGTTGTCCCTCACTTGACCCCAGATTCCCGAGGCGGGATCGGTTGCGGGGCGCCTGGGCCTGCCCACGAGGTCGATCGTGGGGACGCTGGCGTTGTAGTCGACATGTGCCGAGCCGCCTGCGAAGTCGAAGAAGGTGGTCATGTTGGGCTCAGCGGCGCGCTGTAGCTGGACCCAGGTGCTGTGCCCCTTGTCGAAGTACGCGGTGGTCGCCCAGTAGTGCACCCGGCCGCGACCGGTGAGCTCGACGGGCACCTCGAGCACGAAGGACCTGACACTGGTGTTCGCGAAGTCGTCGTGGGCGGGACGCAGCGCGTCGAAGTCGGGAAACGTGCCGGTCGCCAGTGCCTTCGTCGTCGCGACGGGGAACGGGATGAAGTTGTAGAACGGGTCCCGGCGTTGCCCGGCGAAGAGCTTGATGCCGAAGCGGCATTCCACAACCTCGCCGACGGGGGCGTTGGGGGGCGTGATGATCGTGCCTGAGGCACTGCGGTCGGTGGCCGCGGCGCCGGTGAGCTGTTCCACCTGCACGTACTGCGTACCGTCGGAGCCGATCGGGAACGTGGCGCGGTACGTGATGTCCTCGACGTAGTCGCCATCGGTGTCGATCTTGAGCTCGTAGTGGCCCGCGGGGTTCCAGGGCTTGCCGTACGTGGGCGAGGTATTCATCCCGAATACCGTGCGCGGGCCATGGCGGTCGCCGGCTCCGGCAAAGCAGTAGGCGTCGCTGATGTCCAGCGTCTCGTCTTCCGGGTAGTCGAAGTGGTGAGACATGCCGCTCCTAGCGGATCTGGGTGTTGCGGGGGTACGGGTTACGGGAGAACGGCTGCAGCGCGAGCGTGTAGAACCTGTTGTGGTACGGGGCCTCGCGAGTGCCGCCGAACTCGCCGTAGAACCACAGGAAGGGGAGCTTGCGGGCATCCCACGTCACACGGTCGGTCCTCCCGTTCGCATGGCTGAGCTCGTACCAGCCCTCGGTGAACCCGCTCAGGATCGCGATACGGGTGGGAGCGCCGGGTTCGGGAACGATCGAGGCGTCGACCGTGGTGCCGTCGGTTGCCGTCATGTGCGGCCATGCGGACCGGGCCGACGCGAGGTGCGGCCGGCTGTAGTAATCCTGGATGGGCACGGCCCTGATTCCCGCCGGCAGCAACAGACGGGTTCCTGCGCCGAGTTGAGGGGCTTGGTGCCTCCGCTCCGTTCCGCGCACCAGGTCGCCGGTGGCCGTCGGAACGCTGTCCGGCCGCGCCGCCGTGGCGGCCAGAGCCGGGGTGGCCGAACCGATGCCGTAGAGGACGGGGAGGGAGGCGAGACCGCCAAGGACGCCGCGCCGACCCAGGGTTCCCCCACCCACGCTGTCCGCGTCCTCGGCTTCCGCATGCGCTCGTCTGCCTCTGATCATGTTCGTTCACGTTCCTCTCTTGCGGTGGTCGCAGGCCGTCGAACGCTGTGCGCCGCCCGGTCCGGCCATGGATGGTGTCGTTCCGCGGGAACTCGGACAAAGCGAACCTACGGTGCTGATCGGCAACCACGTCAGTGGCAGAAACGACACTGGCGATAGCGTTTCCGTCATGGATGTAGCGGGTCGGCTTCCAGCCCCGGCTTCCAGTCCCGGCTTCCAGTCCCCGGTTTGCGCACAGGAGCCGGGCGCCTGGTGACCTCCGAGCCGATTCGGGCACGTCGGGGCGGCCGACCTGCTGGTCGTTCCCGCCCGGGCCGCCCGCCGGCCGGCCGGGGTACTCGGCCATGTCGGCTCGGAGGAGTCACTGCCCGTCCGGAAGCTGGTGATCCGGGCTCGCGAACGCGGCACGCCGATCGCCTCGGCGTGCGCGGGCACGTTCCTGTCGGCCGAGGCCGGGGTCCTGGACCCTGGACGGCCTGAGCGCGACGACGACCTGGTGGCTGTCGCCGGCCTTCCGCACCAGGTACCCCGTGGTTCAGCTCGAGCAGAGCCAGATGGTCATCACCCCGGACGGCGCCACCACCGCGGGCGCGGCCTTCAGCCACGTCGATCCCATCCTGGCGATCGTTCGGCATCGCCGCCCGGCGCCGGCCGATCCGGTGGCCCGCTGTCCGATGCTCGACGAACGCCCCGCGCAGTCCACGTGCGTCATCCCCAGCGCCCTGGCGCAGAGCAATCCCACCGTGCGGCCTTCGAACGCCGGGCCTTCACCCACGCGTTCTTCTGCTTCTTCTGCGCAACCGCACCGGCAGGATCATCACAGCCCTGCGGGGCACCTGCCCTCAGGCAGCAGCCCCCGGCGCCTTCGCCCTCCCCCGTCCCACCTGCGTCCGTACGGCGCCCATGCTGGCCAC
>Ga0307512_10005909_pt1 | contig 12581 bp, 8 predicted proteins | sample 14_EM_MG_FD_200267 | JGI IMG/M metagenome (GOLD analysis project Ga0307512, IMG submission 200267) | Populus trichocarpa ectomycorrhiza microbial communities from riparian zone in the Pacific Northwest, United States - 14_EM | ecosystem: Host-associated > Plants > Roots > Unclassified | place... | reverse complement strand
CCCACTTTCTGCGCGTAGAATACTTGTCTCTTATTGTCTCAGTCTTGCATATAAATACCCTCGCATCTAGCCATGTCAAAGGCTAGGCAACTGCGGCCCATTCTCTCCACTTTATTTTTGCGTGCTTCTACTGTTGCCCGACCGTCTGACGACAACCCGTGCCTGCTGCGCCGTCGTTTGTCCTTCTGATTCTGCACTTTTTCGTTGTTTCTTCCGTTCTTGCTCACCTTAGACGACCGCCTCACGTCTCGATACCGACATCTGCCAACGCCCCGCCACCGACCACCGACTCATGCTTCGCCATCAACAGCCGCTCTCGCCTGCCGACACCGACAGTTCTACGCTATCGCCAACCGTTCCTCTCTTCGCTCAGCTTCCCTTGCGCGTTCTCGCTTGCTCGGGACCGTGGCCTCGGACCTCAAGAACAACTTCGAACTCACAGGCTTGGACCCCGCTCCAACGCTACAGTATGACCGCGCTCTCATTTGCTACAGATGAATTTCATTTCCTATTATATTACCTACCCTCGTTTTGGCATGCGTTCAGTACTACCTCGCGCCCGTGACTTTTCGATCGCTTCGTGCCCCTTTTATACTCAGTACTGCCATAGTTTGTGTGCACTCCCGCATGCCATATTGAGGTGGGTATATACTTACATTACTCTCGTGCTTGTTACCTATACTCACTGTACGTAGTACACTGCGTCTGCATCCTTGCATAGGCCGCATCCCCTCGCGCTCGCTGCAATTCACCCATTTCCTACCCGTAAGGTTTGCTACAAGACCTTCTATTGATCACTGGGGAACTAACCCTTGAGCTCGCATTCAACACTTCTTTATTGTTTCCACACTAGCTTGCTAGTGGGGCCCAGAAGTGCGTTGCTTTACTACTTTATGTATCAGTTATTTCTGCCAGACGAGGTTCCAAAGGAAATGCATCGTCCCACTTAGGAGCAGAATTGTAGGTAAACTCCGTGCTATCCTTCGTTTTCTGTAATGCTCGAATCTTCGTTTAAACTGGCGTCTCTCGTGGGAGAAAGGCCCATGCTAGAATACTTGGGAGAGGTATTGCCGATCGTCCAGGTCGGCGAAAGTAAGCCTGCTTCCCGGCCAGCACCGTGGCGGCCGTGGCTGGCACGTTGTCCTTGGACTCGGTAGAAAGGCCCACATCGGGATAATCGGAAGAATTTTCCGCCTTGCGTACGCCCGACCTGCAACTGATGTGCCCTTTCCTCAAGGAGATGCACCTCCTCCTTTCTCACATCTCCTTCCCTGCAGGTAACCTCTTTCTTTTTGCGCTATGACTCAGCCCCTTGGAGTCGAGCATAGCCATAAGGAGAATCGGTTTGTGTGCCCTGTTTCACGCGCAGCGCGGACGCTCACTTTACAATAGCCGTCATGTATATTGATGAAAGCTTCTGCATGCTATAGGCATACGTGCCGTTAAATGTAAATGCCGAATGTGGGACGCCTAGAGTGCATGGAATGGGACAAGATTCACAGATGAGATTTACCTGGACTCATTTACTAGCAGTAGGTAGTCTGTACTGCACCCTGAGTACGGTGTTTACTACTGAGGCGAGCATTGCCCAATACATCATACTGCGGTTCCTGTTCTAACCTGCAAACGTATTACTGAAATTATGTGCGTGCGCCAAGCTCAAACCCACAAGCTTTCATGCTTTCAAAATCTGTGCCTCACATTGCTGGGCATCCTCGAAAACTGGTACCGTCTCGAGATGATGTGCCTCCTCTCTTTTGCTTTCCACTTATGCCCTTCTGCCTCCCCAAGCATTGACAGCGGCATTGCCTGCCCAGATAGTGGTAATGGTGGTGGCGATCCATGCCCAGATTGCAACCGCCACCGCTGCAGTGCCTGCCGAAATTACAATGACGGCAGCAATGCCCACCCCAACGGGACCCGTGATGGCGGAGATGCCCACCCAGGGAGCCACAGTAGTGGCAATGCCAACCCAGGTGACAACTGTGGTGGCGGCGATGCCCACCCAGGCGGTAATCGTAGTGGCAGCGATACCGACCAAGGGGGCAACTGCGGGGCTGGTGATGCCCACCCAGGTGCCAACTGTGGTGGTAGCAATGCTTGCCCAGGCACCAATCATGGTGGCAGCAGTGCCCGGCCAGGGGCCAACCATGGTGGCAGCGATGCCTGGCCAGGGGGAAACCGACGTAACAGCGATGCGGGTGCCAACCGTGACAGTGCTGATTATCCTCCATGCGACTCGGACAACCCTGATGCTGACAATGACCATCCCCAACAATCTCTGCACCATCCCCGGCAATCTCTGCTCCGAGTCATCTAGCGATGAGTCACCTTGCACTATAACCGGCTGGTGTGATGGCCCTTCCATTTCCATCCTATTTCTGGACCTCGATGCCTGTGACATGTAGGCTGAAGCACCGATGAGGTCGTAGATAACGGTCTGGAGAGAAGGTCAACATCGTCCTCACATTCAAGAATTGATGGATAATTGCTGTAGTTCTCACGTCGGTTGTGCACAAAAGTGTCAGTCTTGGGGAATGTAGTGATTGGATAGCTGTGCATATAGAAGAGATACGATGAGTGAAGTTTACAAAAGGGTAAGTGTTATTGGCGACCCGCTGCCTCGTGGTGCCGCCCACGCGGCAGGAGGCGACAGGCGCTATCATGCCAGAGCGGGAATATCCTGTACGGCCCGGGGTGGCGATCACTGGCCATCGTGCCATTTGCACGCTGGTCTGTTCATGACTAGTACATTGTCTAGACAATGTCGCCAACACGGATTACAGTACTAGTGTACAGCAGTAGCGATGGGCAGAAAGAGGCCCGGGATTGTCTAGTGTTCGACCACGTGACGCCCTCCTAGCCCACCTTGCCCGTAGCCCTTCCCTTCCGTGTCTTGCACACCTCGCCTCCAACCCATCTTCAGCTGCCCTCGCTGCCCACGATCGATTTTTCCCCCTCGCAATCATTCCCCTCTCGTCGGGCCCCAATCCTTACGGCCGAAGCCATGCGGATTGCCCAAGCCTCGTCGGCTGACGCCACAACTGTGCGCCACCTCGAAAATCCCATCGTTCCGCGTCACACACGTCGTGCACGGCCCCTCGCAAGTCTGGAACATGTCTCTGTTGGGTCGGAGTCTCCCTGTACATGGGGCCGATCGAGCCTCAATTTCGTACGTTCTCTTGTTCTCTTTTCGTTCTAGATATGCCGCTCTCCATTCCAGTATTTCCTCTTTTACCTTAGGCTTTTAACATTGAACATCGCCGCATCTTCATCACCCTCGTCATCACGCGCTCGCTGTTGCTCACCTAGCTACGATTCAGTAAAAATTTCTGCATTTCGGACACCGCTGCCCCTCGTCATCGTCGACCGCCTTCACCTTCGCTCTCCTGTTTTCACACTCCCCCTCTTTTCGCCTTATACGTAGAATGCTTGTGTATGAACTCCCTCGCCTGGCCCCATCAAAGGGAGGCAATAGAGCCCCATTTTATCTCTTTCTGTCCGGGCCGTCGTTCGTCTTGCTGGTCTCGCGTTCTCTCTCGCCATCATTTCAAGACTCTCGTTCCAAGCCCTCTCCTTCGCCCGTTGCGGTTCCCTTTCGCGCGTTCTCGGATTCTCGGGATCGCGGCCTCGTTCCTCTTTTCTTTTTCTTCCTTCCGAACTCACAAGCTGAGCTTACACTAGCTTAGCTCCTTTCACTAGTTTGGTTTATTTGTAGCTTGCTAACATAGTTTGAGTCGTGATCGTCCGGGTCTCAGGACGCTGTGTTTCACCCTACGCTGCACCCTTCTCGTTCCAGGTCCAAGGATTCACTTTACTCAGCAGAATGGGACCGCTGCGAACGTCTCCTTTTTGATGGGCCATCCCTTTCCTGCGGCACATAAGATACACTGACACGAGATCACTGAAAGTCATAAACTATGGGTTGGATCATCTTATTCTCGCGGTATACTCGACAGACAAGACTAGAATACTCAAGGAACAATCCTACGGCTACAGATATGTACACGATGTCGCCAAATACAGAAAACGTCGCTGAACGCACAGTACGAATAAGACACCCTCGCGTCCTGTTCTTCCGAAAATCTACTGGGTAGAGGTCTGCATTCCATCCTGCGAATACGGGTCCGATCGTAAGCTTGATCGTCAAGCACGCTCTTAGTCGACTTGTTCCGGCTCTTACCCATGATTACTCCAATGCAATCCAACTACTGTAGTTCTTCCCGAGGAACAAAACGGACCGCCCCCCGTCTCCTTTCCAAGCTCGACACCGCCTATACGCCACCATGAGCTGCTCCTTCACGGAAACTGGAGAATATTGCTCCCGAGGCTTCAGTGTCAAGGTAGTTTAACTGTGTTGTATGTAATTTATTTACCGACATATATGAACTCTTGGCCCACGCTAAACGGATCTCTGGGAGGGTGCTCGCAGTTACCAAGTGGAGACAGTGCCATATCGTAAGTCCTTCCAATCATGATGGAACAGGTTCCTGAGGATGATCAGAACTTTGTCATGACAAGACTCGGTATTCAGCATCTTTGCTGTGATAAAGGTACAAAGCGATATTCGGGACGGCCGTATAAACGCCATGTGGTTTTGACATCTACTTTACCAATATAGTCGTAATAAAGAGGAGGTTGTGACTATGCTACAATTGCATGGTGCCACAAAGTACAAAAAGACGTGAATAAGTGCACACTATCCTTCGTTGCCGTAATATTCCGAATCCTCTTTCAATCTCGCGCAGCTCTTGGGGGAGAGGCCCACGTTGGTATGCTTGGAAGTATTCCTGATCGTCGAGGCCAGCGAAACTAGGTCAGCGTCCCGGTGAGCACCGTTGCCGCGTCGCCTCTTGATGGCCATCGATTGCATCAGTGCTGCCTCCCGTCGGCACAGATTCTCCTCCCGATCTCTCAAGGCGGCAGATTTTTGGCGAAGGCTACCTTCTTGGAGATTCACAGCATCTCTTCTTTCATTCGCTGCCTGGAGTGCCTTCTGGACCTCTACTTCGCGGATTTTGAGGAGTCGCTCCTTCTCCCGTAGCTGTGCTTCGACGTTTTGGATCTCTGCTTCGCGTTTCTTGGCTTTGGCTTCCGCGTCGCGCGCAGCCGACTGAAAGTGCTGAGCAGTCTCCAAAGACTGCTGTGCCTTCTCTTCGAGGCGACGCACTCCCTCCTCCTTCCTTCTCGTGTCTCCTTCCTTGCGGGCAACCTCTTCCTCCTTGTGGCATGCCTCGGCCTCCTTAAGTTGGACTTCCTCCTCCCGCCTACATACGTCCGCTTCGTGCACCTCGACATTAAATCCTTTGAGGTTGACCTCAAGTTCCTTCTGCCGAACCACCATCTCGCGCATCTTGATGGAAGCTTCTGCAAGGTTGACCTGTGCCTCACGTTGTTTGGCCTCCTCCAAGAGCTGTCGTGCATTCTCCTCAAGACGATACATCCCCTCTGTCCTTCTCGCCTCTTCCTGTGTACTAGCCTCGAGGATTTCGGCGAAAACTTCGGCCTGGTCCTCAGGCGCCTCAGGGTACTGAAATTGATACATGTTTCTCGTATACTCACGACGGGCATGGTACTAATCTCGAAAATGCGTTCGAGAATAGGGCTTGGAAGTGGGGGAGATGGCTCCCTCAACGGTGCGGGCGCCGCCCATTGAGATGGTGGCGATGGCCCCCGTATTGGCAGTAACCGCAGCGGCGGCACCAGCATCAACAGCGACTGCGGCAGTGGTGGCCTTTTAGGCCATTCAAACAGCAGCACTGGTGGTGGTGGCGGCTGCGGTGGTGGCTCCCCAAGCGGCAGCGACTGGAACGGTAGTGACTGCAGTGGCGGGTGTCTTGTATTTTCTGACATTGATGCCTGGGACGTATACGCGGACGCACCAATGAGGTTGTAGATAAGAGTCTAGAGTGGATGTTACTGTCGGCCTCACACAAGAATCAATGGATAGTTGGTCCTCACGGTTATGCACGGAAGTATGAAGCAATGAAGAGTAGAGGCCAAATCTGCGTGTTAAGAGGGGCGACCCGTCACCAGTTACATCGCCTATTCGGCGAGAAGCAAGAGGGCTGTGTTGTGTGGGAATCTCAGGCTGCACTAACAGCACCTGACCATTATGGACAGTGTGGCTTATGGCTTAGTCATGGCCAGTTCGTTGGCTAGATAGAATGGCGGTTGTCAAGTCGGGTCAGGTCAGCGAGGGGCAGAACTGAAGAAGTCCACTTCCGGCCCTGGTGTCTGTTGTCCGGACCTTAATCTCCAACCTGCCTCCTTATGGGACAGTTTCTGACTCCTACACTCGTAGACAACTTGAAGAAGTACGTGTGTTTGACTATTTGGTTGTCAGTTCTTGTCGGTCATACGAGGTTCCGGAGCAAGCGTGTTCTCCCCACCTCTAGAACAGAATCGAGGAACGACACCGTGTTGTCTTATATAGCACCCTGGCTCATCCATTTCTGCTGTATGCGTTGGGTGCCCCACTGCAGACATTGTCGATTTCTTGGTCCAAGCCCTCCCTGTGTCGAGCATGCGAGAGAGGAATTCCAGAGTTGGTGTTGTCATCCCTACCGCTTCTTTCTACAGCGAGGTTGAACGTTGAACAGCTTCACGGGGTTCACGTAGAGGCCGTTGTTGGCAATTGGCAAGCAAGATATTGCCCCTTTGTTCGATCACATGTTGACGTCTCCGAGTCACCCCTTACAGTAAGTTGGCCACCATACATATGACGACGTTGTAGCAGCGCCCTGTGTACCGTGATTCATGAACATCGTCAGCAACCTATTCTCCCTCTGTTTCCCGAGCACGACATATATTGGATATTGGATGATACGGTAAGAGGGCTAATCATCACCGCTTGCTGCGGGGGACGGAGAGTCAACTAGATAGAGCGTGGAATACATACTTCATAACAAGGATACAAGCAGCAACAATGGCACTGTAACTGCCGCTATTCAACTTTTTCTTGGTTCCATGGAGCAGGCTGTAAAAAGATTGCGTGATTTCTGTTGTATAGATGTACCTCTGTGACGTGGAAGTCCAGGGAGTTCGCGGCATCCATAATGCCGTAGGTGCTATGAATGCCGTGCTCAAACAGACCTCACACATCAGACCCTGGGAGGTCCGGAAGCTCCAGCTCATTTGAATCCCAGCCTGGTATCTGATGCCTACAATAAATATTATCTGTTTGATTACAATCGCGTAACGTATATACATCCCATTGAAGAAACGCCAACCCAAGAGAGTGTAAGTTAACTAATTCACAAGAGGCCGCCCCAAGAACGAACCACGAATAATGCTGCTCCCTTGACTAATCCCATGACACATTACCAGAGGGAGAGCATCGCAACAGCTGCAAATAATAGGCCGAGGGTGGATCCCGCCACGGAGTGGGCCGCCGTGGCACCGTTCTCCCCATCATTTGTATTCGATTGGCCGGTGCCGCTCGCGGATCCACTGCTAGAACGGACACTTGCAGGCAGCACACTTGCAGCCGCCGTGGGCTGCGGTCCAATTTGGCCATTCCCAACTATGACATACGTCCCGTTGCTGGGAATACCGTTGATCGTCACAAACAGAAAAGCCGGTCCAGGCTGGAATAGACTCGGGGATGGAGGAAGCTGCGCCGTGTGTAAGATGATCGTCCCATCGTCTTGGACGGTGAACGTATTGTTCAGCTGCATGATCCGCTGGCCCATGTTCATGGCGTGCGTCGTGAAGCCTTGGCGTATAAGCCACACTGTTGTATTGTCCGCTGCGTCGTTTCCACTACCTGAGTAGGAAGAGGAGGGGATTGTAATGTCAAAGGGATTGCCACCATAAGACAAGGTCTTCAGGACATTTTGAGGAACAGGGCGTGTCTTGGCGGCAAAGTAGGGGGGATAGAAATACTCGGCGGTGTAGGTTGTAGGGTATACTGTGGTCAGATTCACGTCGACATTTGGATTGGAGCCGGCGACCATAACCGAACCATCCGGAAGTAACACGGCGGATGAGTGATATAGGCGAGGAATGTTCGAAGAATTTAAACCAGCAGTCGACCAGCGGCTACCAGCAGGTGCGTTCGGGTTATAGATCGCGGGCTGGCCGACAGGGCCCGTGGCGAGTGATTCGCCAAATGGCATAGCCTCAAAGGTTGTAGTGGTCCCCGTTCGTTTAGCATAACCTGCAGTGCCGAATTGAGCACCGTTAATGACCAGTAGAGTGCCATCAGGAAGTGCGATGAATTGGCCCATTGAGCGACCGATCGGAAGACTGTCGTCTTGCACGTAAGCAGGTGCTGATCCGTCCGTAGGTTCGGGAGTGATGCGATGACAGTCGGAAGAAGCAGGGAGAGTCCAAGTGTCAGCATTTGGATAACTATAATTGCCCCATGATGCATCGGGCATGGACTGGCCGCCACAGAAAACGATCGTTGGAGTGTAGTTATTAGCCGGTGTTAGCGGTAGCATCATGTTTGCTCCTGAGCCAGGGTATACTCGAACAATCTGCCCCGGCATATCAGGCAACGGGGTCTCGGTGTTGGTGTTGTAATCCCAGAGGACTGTTAATAGTCAGTGAGTGGGATCGAGAGAGCCCGCAAAATATACTCAACTGGTCGAGTAATTGGCCTGAACGAACATCTTGCCGGATGGCATAAGGTATGTCAAGGCATATGAGTTGAGACCACTTGTTTTGACCATAAAATTCATGACCTGAGGAGCTTGGGGTCCTGGAGGGAAAAACTCATAAGTTGGCTCAGCCGCGCCGCCTTCGTATGCCGGATCGGTGTTCGGAGTGTTGCGGTTGATGTAGCCCCCGGCAGTGAACCCCCCGATCAATACGACTGTTCCATTGGCCAGGGCTTCTGCGGCTGGATACCATCGGCGCTTGGCCATCATGAGACTATTTGGGGCATCAAACCAAGAACATGGAGGCGACGAGAGGTCTCCATCGCATGGTGTAATGATGCGGATAGCACGCGTTCCATCGTAATCGTCGTAAGTGGGGTCAAACGTGGTGTTCGAGTTAGGTGCAGAGTTATCACCGCCAGGTCCGACTGCATTGTTCCCGCCAAAAACAGCGAAGGATGCATTGGGAAGATGCATACCAGCAGCGCAGAAGGCATTAGTCTGAACATCTACCGGTGTCGCTGTCCGCGAGGCGATGTCCCTGTGCCACAATTTAGGCCGGGATACACAAGAACAGAGAATTCCTCACCAGACTGAAGCGTAAAGGGAATGTCCATTGATTTGTTGAGCGTTCCCCTCAACTTTATCGATGATGTACACCTTGTCGGCGCTGCCTACAAACATCTAGAATGAATCAGTTACGGATGTACGGGAGCGCTGTAAGCCAATGGCATACCATCATGGCGCTAACAAGGGTGTCACCGGCGACAACGAAAGAGCCGGGTTCCTGACCAAATACTGAGGGCACTGACATGCCAAGAATGACGAGTAAAGGAAGGTGCATGATGATACGACTGACGCGCCTGAAAGGGCGGAGGGAAAAATGAGAGCGCAACTAAAGGAGAGGAAAAGTAAGGAGTGGTAGGGCGTGGATACGCTCGAGATGGTCTGAAATAAGGATGGGAGGTAAATCGCGCAGTCCTTTGAGGGAAAAAATCGTACCGCGGCGCGCGGGTCACAATGCCAAGAGACTCCGGGGCGCTGAGCGCCAGGGACTAGATGGGCGACGCGCCGAATGAAAGGTGACCATGTGATCGAGCCGTAAGGGAACCACGGCCCGTAATGAGTTTTTGTGTGCCAAACGCCTGCCTGTCGGCGTGCCTTCTGCGCATCTAGCACACAAAATTCATCCGATCCTAATGGTGTGCAAATGCTTCTTGACTGAGGCGGCCAAGGAGCGGACATCAGCCTTCCCTTCATGTTTGGGCATACACGGCTTCTTCCGAGGGTGACTTGACTCTGCCTAAAATGACGCCATGCACCCCGCGCACACTGCACCCGCTGGTGCCATTCCTCAAAGCGCTCATCTTCGGAGGAAGCGCCTACACAAAACAAGCGGTGCGCCCCTTAGGACTCCCCTACCGTGTGTCCATCCAGGTAGTTAGGGTGAGTGATTGAGGCCGCCGGTCCTTCAGCTGTGGGAATGGGTGTCATGGAGACAGGTCCAAAAAGCGTGGGTACAGAGCACAACCCTCACCTTTGGGAAAGCAGTGCAAGCGTGCCGTGCAGACAACTAAGGAAGTGTCGAAATGAGCACAACGAATTGATCAAATATCACCATCCACGTCAGACAAGGCGTACGTACTTTCTGATGAGCGCAGCAGAAATTTCCCAGATACACGCAGAGACAAACATGTAGAACCGTTTGAACTGTCAGATACGACACATGGTATCCACGACGCGAGCAATGGATGTTCCGTATCTGTGGGCATGGGATGCCAGGAAAAAGCGCGTGAGCCGCGGCTCTCAGTGACTTTAGAAAGTGTTCACATGATTGGAACCGCCTCGCCAGTGTAGGAGAGGATCGCTAAAATGTGCACAGTATGAAACCGTTGGGGTTGTTCGTGGGTCTTGGCAGCCGGAATGAATGTGTGTTCGGTAAGTTCCCGCTGGCTCCATTATGTAAGGAACAGAATAAATTCAATTTTACATAATGACTCGTTTACGTGACCTCAAACTGCGGACTCGGGGCCTGTACCTCAGGGAGAGACGGAACTTTGGTCGATATGCTCCTGGTTGGATTGTATACTTTTGACGATGCACAGTGTTGACTTGGTTCTTCTGATACCACCTCAGCTTCCACTCCCACTCCAGCCCCTTGTGTCTCCTGCGTCGTGGCAAGCTTTGGTTCTGATGCCTCTTCAAGTCCCTGTTCCCTCCTGGCATCGACCAACTTCTGTCGAAGGCTGTCCTCTTGGCGTTCTATGAGTATCTTTCTTTGGCGGATAGCCTGTAGCCTCTGTCTGACAGTTTCTAGGCGGTTGCAAAGGTCTTTTTCTCTGGCTTGAAGCGTCTCCTCCAAGATTTCAACCTTTTGCTTTGTCCCGTGAATGTCCATCTCCAACTTCATTAGCTTGTTATACTTTCCTTCTGGTTGGGATTGAGCCAGTTTCATGTCCTGAGAGGTTGTAACGGGGTCATCTGCTCCATCCCTTACGAGCCCCTCGTGTACATCCATCTGCTCAATCTCCGCCCCATGTTGGTCCTGATCCTCGAAGGCGTCCTCTGCAACCGTCATCATTTCGCCAACATTTTCTCTGATTCTTCCTGCCTCCACGTCTGAAGGTGTGACCTTGCGAGGTCTCTTCTCTTCCCGTCCAAGTTTCTCCTCAATCATCTCACGGTTCTCGTGCGTTGCCACTTTCGTATGTTGCACTGCGCCGTCGCTCATCCTTTCTGCAACATCGGCCTGGTCTCCACCAGTCCCAGAGCGCGCCGTTACTACTGGAGACAGGGGATCCTTCTCTGGTTCCGCACCATCGCGTTTGGTCCCTTCCACTTCCTTGCGGTCCACCCCGGCGTCTCGCGGTATAGGACGATGCGAGGACCCGACTATCTGGGTGCGACCCATAGCGTACGCAAGGGTGCGTGAGATAGGGGTCTCGGCTGCTGCACGAGTTTGGAAATGCCATAGATCACTTTGAGAAGCGAAAGTGGTTTCACTGGTAGCATTGGGCAGATTTCTGCGCCCTTGCTGTAGGTCGATTGTGTCCTCATCGTTTATCGTTGTAGAAGGGTCGAACGATGTCCGTCGTCTGTTTGATGGACTGCTTTTTGGGGATACAAGGGGAATCAAATGGAGAGGCAGTGCTGCCGCAGGAGGGGTGTTGGGCTGCGGCGGAAGAGGCAGTTGACGTGGTTCGGGGTCCTCCCTTTTTTCTCTACCCATGTTGCCAGGAATTGTATTTTCCTCTTCCTCATTCGAGTCTGACCTCTCGGAGGCAATGTCAATGCCATGTTCGCCTTTTGTCTGCTTCTCTTCATCGCGAGAAAGTGTGTGAGAATCGGATGTGGGAAGGGCCGATGATCTATCTCCAAGTGTATATATATGCGATTGAGGATCTAACACTCCTTGTGCCAATGCCTGGATGGCGGCGATTCTCTCCTCGTACTCGATCAAGGCCTGATCGCGACTGCCCTCTGAAGATTGGGCGCTCATCAGGACATCTCGCATTGTTTGGGCGCTCTTGGCCATATCTCGAAGACTCTGCTCGACATGCTTGCGCAGTAGGTTTGCCTTTTGTCGCTCATCAGATCCAGCCTCTGGAGAAGCACCTGGGCCTTCAAGAGGTAGATGCGATGTTCGTATCTCTTGTTCTTGTGACATCGATTGGTCAAAGACGTCCCGGATGGAGAAATCAAGCTGTGCATTGAACCGATCATCACGCAACTGATGTCAGTGAAGGGACGACGGTTGTTGGCAGTTCTCACACCTTAACGTAGCTCTTACGATGCGACCTTGTCCATGATGAGCACAGTGCGGCGCGATGGTACTAAATGAGGTCCTTGAGTGGCTTTACCGGATCTTGCTTATGGGTGATTAGGCGCCCGAGCCACAACATAGATAGCAAACGTGAATCACAAAGAGTGACTACTATAGTACAACTGATAATCAAAACGCGCCACCCTTCACAT
>Ga0307512_10005908_pt1 | contig 12583 bp, 21 predicted proteins | sample 14_EM_MG_FD_200267 | JGI IMG/M metagenome (GOLD analysis project Ga0307512, IMG submission 200267) | Populus trichocarpa ectomycorrhiza microbial communities from riparian zone in the Pacific Northwest, United States - 14_EM | ecosystem: Host-associated > Plants > Roots > Unclassified | place... | reverse complement strand
TCAGTAGGTACTTGAATAGATTATCAGCACGACAGACCACTACCACAAACCACGGTCGTACTCCTCCATCACCCTGTTGAGCTCATCCCCGTCAATCGAGGATGTCGAAAAGTCATAACTCGTATCCGGGTCATCAGCAATCTCAATCACCTCCGGGGGATCACTCTTCTTCGGTTTTGGAGGTTTCGGGGTAGACTTGGGCGGGGCAGGTTTCTGTGTGGGATAAGTTGGCTGGGAGTATGTTGAGGACGTCGGTTTGGGATACGTCCTGGACTGGGATCTTGGAGGTCCACCCGACTGGGACGGACCAGGTTCTTGTTTAATAAGTGGGGACTTGAACTGTTTCCGTTTTGCCGGCAGAATTGAAGGGGGAACCGCGCCGGTCTGGGTCAAGGTGCGGGTCATTCCTAACGACCGTCGACGAGAGGGATTAGATTGTGTCAGGGATGGTGAGGGCGGTGGAGGTTGGTTGAGGGTCTTCGGGGGTGTCTGTTTGGACGGAGATTTCTGTTTTGGGGATTGCTTCAGGGCTTTCGGTGGCACAGGAGGGGGAGGCATCATCTTGGCTGATGATTGCGAGTCCGATGCCGGCGGTTTGGACATTCTGTCCATGCCTTTCGGCCAAGGGTCTTCGTTCATTGAAACATCACAAAGGGTGACTGATGAATCGACGTCCATGCTGTCCTCAATGGGGGTTCTGGCCACCTCACCCTTGTCCTTAGGTACTGTATCTTGTCTGGATCGTCTCGGTGCGGGATCGACAGACATGGCTTCCGGATCCAATAGTTTGACCGTTTCCTTCCCCGTAGCCCCTGACACCCTGCGCGTGGTTTTACCAGAAGTGCTCGGGACTCGGTCTCCTGGAGCGAGATCGTAGGGTTTTGCGGGGGTCCTGTTCTTCAGCTTCGACCTCCGAACCTCTTTATCAAGACGTTTCTTCTTCAACCGAGTATTCTCTTCCAGGACTTCGGAGACACCCTTGAGTATTTCCACGAGTTTTGGTTGGTTTGGACCACCGGCTTTACTGGGGCCAACGAGAGGGGAGACGGGGGACCGACCGCTCTGAGATGCAGAATTGGAAAGGCGGGCACGGAGTCGACGAGACGACGGGGGACGTGGAGGTTTCAGTGTGGAATGTGAATCTTCTGGTTCAGATGATAAGTCATCCGGGAACAGTGACGAGTCTGAAGATGAAGTTCGAGAGACTGGAAACACAAATCATTCTCAAGGGTTCAGAAGATCGAGGGATCGACTCACCATGCACGGGAGAATAACCCGAAGAGGTCCCGAATACCCCACTTCCAGCAGAATTTGAACGCAAATCCTTTCCCCATCGAACAAAATCGTCGGCTTCCAGAGTGGGTTGGCTAAAGCTCGGGGCTTGCGAAGGCGAAGGAGGGGGGAGTTCCATGGCTGTGGCCATGCGACGAAGGGGGGTCCCCTTATGTACCATTCCTCGGGATCGCCGTGCCTCCCTGTTTCTTTATCCTTTGCTAGGACCACCTCTAGAAAGGACTGACAAAGAAAGGTCAGTTTTTGTCCTGTGACCGACATTTAGTACCTCGAAGAGGGCGATGGTGCACCTCTAAAGAAGGAAGACGAAGACGGGGCGGTCATGAAATGGCCCAGATCGGCGTTTGCTCAACGCTACAGCAGATAACAATGGACCAGGACATCCAATAGGATAATGGACGCGAAACTAAGTCGAAAGCTCACCGAGTTGAGGATGTCAAAATAGCTATGGTCGTCTCGTCGACGAGCCTCCCATCCACGCAACGGTCAACCACGCGAAACTGCAATATTACATCCACGTGATCGAACATCATCCCGACCTCCACGGCGACGCCTAGCCACGCCTTCCACCGCATACCTGCATACACGATGCCACCAGTCCCACCGAAATTCGACCAGGAAACTACAGACCTCATTGAATCCATCGAGCGTCGTCGGAAAGACATTGATACCTTCCAACTCCCTCGATTAGAGAAATGTACTGGCCAGCTTTCGACACAACAGCAGTACGCCTCGGAACTGCGAGATGATATCGAAATACTGACGAAGCAAATCGATGTGAGTGCTCCAATTTGCCGTGTTCAAGTTCATCTCTCACGTTTCAGGTAGTAGGAACTGGATGTTCTGGTTGATGACCAGCAGGGACAACGCAACAAGCGTTACCTTCGGGAAATCGTACAAGGGTTCTATAATGACCTGAGAGGGTGAGTGGCGAAGCCACAAACAACAAGGTTACGGCTAAATACTGTTACAGTATCAAGTCAGAGTTGCGCAACGCCTTACTGGTTTCCAAACGCAATATCGACTCCCAAAATACAAGCAACCGAGAGGAACTGTTCCGCTCGAACGTGGTATCCGATGAGAAAGCGGTATCAGGAGAAAAGACAGCGTGAGTTTTGGTTTCGAGGAGTACGGTGTTATAGGCTCAACGTTGCTCTCAGCGAGGACGCCCTCATGAAGGCGAATAATGACGTTACAGAAGCTCTCCGGCGGACGGTTAACCTCATGCAAGGCGAGTTGGAGCGTTCAGTGTTGTCCACGCAAATGCTCGGTCCGTAATACCGGAACTCTCCGTTCACCTTGAACCTAACCTTGCAATGACCAGACGCCTCGACCGCCACCCTCCGATCTACGTCCAATACCTACGATACACTCGACAACATTCTCGTGGCCTCGAAACAGCTCGTAACCGCCCTTGAGAAGGCCGACCGGATGGACAAACTACTTATCATGGCTGGTCTCGTGTTCTTCTTCCTCGTAGTTCTCTTCATCCTGAAGCAGCGTGTGATCGACCGGGGGATCCGGATAGCCTTGTTCTGGACTCGTTTCATTCCACGGAAGGCCAAGACAATCGAAAGTGTTTTGAAGCGAGGGGATCTCAGGGTCACTAATACCGCGACATCCATTGCCACAAGTGTAACCACATTCGCAGCTTCTGTCATAAGGTATGGTTAAAGCCGCTGTAATCTGAATCACCCACTGACGATGCGCGGTAGTTCCGCCTCCGTCACAGGCCTTGTTGGACTCGCAAAGACCTCGCCCCTTCCAGAGATGGAGACGTTGTCACCGACGAAGCCGAGTGAGACAGTAACGAGTATTATTGTCGACGAACCACCGGTCCCGCCAGCATACGACATCCCTCACGATGAGTTGTAACGACTTGTTGCAAATTGGATCTTGTGATAGTATACACTGTAATCATCAATAATGGCGGGATTATGAGTAGCAATATGTGCGAGCAACGATACCACTAAACGATCGGATAGCAGGGGGATTAAGAAAATGAGGCTAAGGTACGGAAAACATACGTGGGTAATGTACGAGAGTAAACCCTACCAGGGTAGGTGTGTATGCTAGGTGAAGGCTCAGCGTGACGAGTGGATGGGGAAGAAATGGTCAAGAATATATGAGCAATAAATATACGCTCCGAGTTGAGTCGGAGTTGAAAAGCGGGAGTATCATCATAAAGCAGTGGACTGCGGTTTACGGGGGGGGATATGGACATGAAAGGGCAGCTCATGCACCCAGCCAAGTGAAACCTGTGCGGGCAAGGACGTGCACGTCTTGCAGGAAAATGGTTTCGTGTGGATTGAGGGATTCCACATCGACACCTGGGTTTTCTGTAGCCCACCATTCCAAAAATTCCTTGATCCTACCGGGATCGTTGGAGAAACTGTGGGGAGCTTCCCAAGTGCATTGATCAAGATCATACCTATGAACCGTTCATGAGGAAATTGAACGAATGGTAGACATGGGCGTCCTACCCTTCGTAAGCGACGAGGTACTTGACCACATCCTGATCAGGCACGTAGCATCGTCCTACCAATCGCTCCATGAAATATTCCTCGATTTCAGAACCGGTGCATCCAGGCCGAGAGCACATCCCGCCTTCGTGAGCATTTCCCACGTCCCCTGGCCGAAAAAAAGACTCAGACTGCGGAAGATGTTGACGGGAAGATGCTTACGTGTGGGGCACCTATACCGTGGTTTGAACGAACTGTGTTTAACTGGGATAACGAACTGTTCACTTACTGCACGCAAAAAGGACACTCCCAAAGGGATCCATCCTCGTGATCTGCTTGGAGTCCCACGCACCCGAAGTGGAACCATTTCTTACATCGATCGCACTCAACGTACTGCCGCCAAGGGAGTGATTAGTAAGGTCAAATTTTGAATGTGATAAAATACCATTTGGTCACCGACACCACCATCGGTCACCGGAGGCCAGATTAACGGGTCTGCGTGATCCCCATAGGGAACGACCTCCTGCTTCTCTTTGGGACATGATTTTCTGTTTCTACGAGATCTTTTCAATGCTCCACGTCCTTGGGCTGCCCTCTTGCGTTTCCTCGACACGGGATCCGGTGATGAACTTGGGTAGGGTGCAGGACATTCGATCTCAGGGGACATGATGGGCGCCTCGTCCGGACTCTGTGAGCGTGGGGTGCTTATTGGGGTGAGGGGTGAGGGGGTATCGAACAGAGAATCATGGAGAAGTTCATGGTCGGCGGGGGGTGTGATGAGGATCACTTCTGTGGGGATCGTTGGGGGCGGGGATGGGACCGTGGTGGCGTCACAACCATCCACGACAGGTGGGACCAACGGTTCACCTGTTGCTGTGATGGGAGTCATGAGAGCATCTCCCTCATCAAGTTCATCCTGTCCCCGTGGTGATTGGATGGTGAGTGTACGAGTGGCTGAAGGGTCCAGTTCTGAATCAGTTTGCAGCCATGCCGCGGGGGCCAGTACCTCCTTCGCACTATATAAATGGTCAATTGCTACATAGGATGGGTCATCAGGGTGCCCCGGCAAAATGGAGCAAATGAGTCGGCTCACTATACTCATTTTTTATCATTCCAATCAGTCCATCAAAGTTATGTCCCATCGCTTCGACGACGGTCGTGATTTTCGAAGCCAACGCGTCTCTGGACGCCTCGGCCGAGCTCTCGAACGCGTCCAACCTCGCCCGCATATCGGTGATGGCAGCCGTTTGCGTTTCGTGAAACTGGCGCACACCTTTTTGGATATCCTCCAGCCTCAGCTCAAACCGGGTGTACTGTTCTGTCAAGATACGGTCCGTCTGATGGACGCATAATTGGTAATCTTCCTTGATTCCGTTATAATCTTGTTTCAGGCTAGAGTAATGATTGGTGAGCAACCGATTCTGCGCAGCAGACTCGCTGCGAATTGCCATGATGATCTCGGTGAGGAACGCGGCGGGGATAATGAACGGCGGCTCTGTGAAGCCGAAATGCGGGGGGTGACCGGGAGCGCCTGGTGCACCGGGGACCATATGAGATGTAGGGTGCTGCGAGCCTCGGAAATGCGACGGGTCCATTGCGCGTTAGTTGAGAGAAAGAGCGGTGTATATATGAGTCCTCCAGATTCAGAGCGCGAGTCGTTTGGGGAGGGATCCAAGGCGGGAGATTGGGAAGAGCGGAATATCACCGGGCGGTTTCTCCGATCGGCTTTGTCAGTCCGTCGCGGCACGGTTACATCTTATAGTCCTTAACTACATTCCACCATGAGCACACCCAGAGGTCTACCGCTCCTCAGTGGCCCACCGCCAGAGTCCATCGGCTCTGAACCCGCTTGCAGAAAGTGCAATAAAGAGTTCAACATTCTCTTCACCCGGAGTAAGAGATGTAACCACTGCGGTAAGTCCTCCATTACAAATCACCTGGACCCCACACTCTCAACGGAATCCCTTCAAGGCTACTCGTACTGCTCGACTTGTACTGGGTACACCGCACTCATGCCACGAGGGAACTCCGGTTATGACCCCGTTCCTGTCTGTGCCTTCTGTATCGACAATCTGACAAGTGGGTCAATATCCTCCGGCCTCCGAGCTAGTTTCACCTGTTGTACAGCTACCGCTGGTTCTAAGAACCATCTAAAGTCTCTGTCGCTCGGAAAACTCAAGAAGTACGCCGATGCGTACAACCTACGTCCTGATCATATCATCGAGAAGGACGATCTGGTGGATAGGCTCATGTCGTATCGAGTGAGTCTGGTTGTCCCCGTCAAAATCCCTCGCTCGTTAATACTCCACGCAGAGACAGAATGGATGTTTACCTCCAGAGAACGAGGTATGCGATGCGGCATCTTAACTGGCTCATTGTTCACATGAAATCATCCCGGGCAGGATTTCTACAGGAAGAATTCGGTCCCAAATTTGTCTACCCCTCGTAGCCGGGGGTTGTTCTCACGGCAAGCACCCCCAGCCCCAACACCTAGACCCCGCCCTCAGCGCCCTCAATCGGATTTCCCGCGGCCGGATGTCGAATCACAATGGCAACCCCCTCCACGGTCCTCCCGTCCCGCGAGTATGCCTCAGACGCAGCCGCAACCGCAACATAATACAAGACTCCAGTCCCCCCGACCACCGACAAATCCTTCTACCCGACCACAACAATCGAATCTGAACGTTCCACAACCAAACCAATCCACCCGACCTCGTAGGACCTCTCATGGTGCTACAACCACGCCTCCACCGCCCACACTCGACCACCTCTTGACTATGGCTCCTGAGGATCTAAGATCTCTACCCGTCAGCGTGCTGAAGGAGATTCTCTTTCACAACCACGTGAACGATCGTCTGCTGATCGAGAAGTCGGATTTGGTTGAGAAAGTGACAACGCTCATCGCGGACGAACGGCGAGAAAGAGAGCGCCAAGATGTATTCAGGCAAATGGAAGAGGAGCAGGAACGTCTCAGACAGATGGAGATGGAAGCGGAGACATATAGTGAACGACTGGACGAACTGCATCTAAATTCAGAACCGCAGCGGCCTCGGCAAACGCCCGACGTGGACCCTGAACCCACCCCTGATACTGGACTCGGACAAGACCCTGAGGCTCTGGCAGGCTCCAATGATACCAACCAGCCAATTCCAACCGTTAACACGGAGGATGTCACCCCTCCCTTGGTTGTCCCAACCTCTCCTGAACAGCAAACCGCCACGAATACCCCAGCTCCTCCTCGGCCGATGTCCGGAGTTACTAGTCGACCCGCTATGGCCATCAATCTTGAACGAAACGGCCTTTGTGTAATTTGTCAGGATGAAGAGGCCAACATCGCGATCGTCGATTGCGGGTGGGTGTCTTCGATCCCTTATCGTTCTTCGTGTACTGATTTCGCCACGTAGACACATGGCTATGTGTAGAGGATGTTCGGACCTCATCATGAGCTCAACTCGGGAGTGTCCTCTTTGCAGAACTCGGATCGTCACGGAGGCACGATTATTGAGAATTTTCAAGGCTTAGTGGTCGCCGCGATGGACCATTGGCTAGCGGTGAATCGTTCGTTCTTTTCTACCCCTTTCATGTAATATATTTTATATCAGAGTATGCTATGTACCTTACCTCCCCTTGAAGGGAATGCCATCCACTTTGCTTTCCGCCAATCCTTCGTTCTTATAATGACTTCATAGCGGGCAGTGCCGATCACGGTTGATGTTGAGCTTCCACCGATCGCGTCCGAGTGGAAACTTCAACTTGAACCTCACCCATGACACATGGCCGATACAACTCTCCCTCCACCTCCGGACCTAGAGGATCTCGAGACTCTAGCGTTAGATGTCTTTGCTCGGGTCTGGGAGGAATTCAATGTTGCGGATGTGGAATACTGTGAAGCCGCCATCGGATCACTGGCTGCAACTCCGGTGGCTGAAGACAACACTCTTTCCACGGAGTTCGAGGGTGCTGCAGTGCTACCTCATGATACGTGCCGTCCGATCTTTCGCGCATCAAGTGTCGATACGTCTTCTTCAGGCTCTTCTAAACCCCACGTCCCTCGCGTTTGTGCGGAAAAAGATATCCCAACGCTTACATTACCCCCCACGGTAGAGCCCTACCCCGAGTATGAGAGCTGGGCTCCGACGAACAGATCTATTTTTCGAGGGGATGATTCCTACGACCTGCAGTTCTTTCCCTTCGCGGATGAGCCTGCCTTTAACAAGAAAGCTTATCAGGAATTCTTCAGGACCCTGGCGTGGCAAGGTGGCGAACAAATGGATGTGGATTGTGAGTTCCCTCCTCTTATAACCTCGTTCGTTTTGTTCCGTCGGCTTATTGGTCTATAGTAGAATTGATCGTGCTTGAGGTGGCACATCGATTACATTTTGACTATGGGATTGAACTCGAGAGGATTGACGAGGTTGATGTCCTCCCGTTCACTCTGCTTAAGAGCTCAGGACTCATACACAAGGCTTCCCAACGGTATCTTCACATTCGCCACGTATAAAGGTTGTCCAAAGTTAACATTTATCTTAGAGATTTGCTCGAGTGGAATGGTGCCGCGCGGACGGGTTCCTTTCCTCTCCCTCGACCGCCAGTACCCGACGTACTCGATTTACGCGAGCGATTGAACAGCTTGCATGTGGATTTCTGCCCAAGCCTCAACTGCATTGATTCTTATTGCTCTGTACACAACAGTATGCGTAATGAGTTCGGATCCCATGGGCTGAAGCTGACTAGGGGTGCTCATAGAGGACTCTTGGCCAAGACAGGCACCGCCAACCGCGACGAAGACCACCGGGGATCTTTGGCGCGAATGTAAGAAGGCCTGCGGACCCAAATGCTTTCGTAGCATTGAAAAGGGTGGCATGTCTGAGGAAACGCCGTGGGAGGACTGGGACTGGGAAGAATTCAGCACAATCCTCGAGATAGCCCCCGACGCGCTCCCCTGTCAGCTTGCCATTTTGTGCCGTAAACCCTGTCGAGAAGTGAGGCTTTATACCTCTTGGCGCGTTGTCTTGACTAATGCATGTAGTTGTTCATGCACAGGACCACAGTCATAGGTGATGCGGATATCGTCGCTCGAAGGGATGATCGCTCGAAGGTGGGTAGGAAGCGGAAGGTCGCACAGCGCCGTCGTCGCGGGAAGAATTGTTGGGGAAATGCAAGGATGTACGTTCTCCAAAACGACTGCTCCTTCGGATTCTTATGCGTGAACTACAGGAAGCTATGCGAGCACCCTGGACCCTGTAAACCTGGATACGGTTGCGGCTGTTACGATACCGAGACCTATTGCGACCGTAATTGTGGATGTCCTCTGAATTGTGAGCCTTCTCGGTCTTTCTTTTTCACAAGTTGTTGAATGGGGCTCCTGGAAGGTTGTAACCGAAGGGTTGGTTGTCGATGTCATGTCGTTGACGACGAAACGGGGCATATCTGCAATGATGAGTGTCCATGCGTCGACAGCGGCCAGGAATGCGATCCTGAGCTCTGTGTTGCATGTGACGCTAGGTCAGTAATTTTATTGACGCTCTTCGTCTTCCGGAATCGCTAAGCCCTCTTATTCAGGAGTGCGTTTCTCTTGACGATATCTAAGGTAACTCCGCCTGAACGTTTGTTGCAGATCCGGATACGAAGTGCGGGAACTGTGAGTTACAGAAAGAAGTAGAGAAGGTAAGCCCATCGTTACAATTAATCTATAAAGTCTAGCACATATAACCGTATCTCGAACCAGTGTATTGGAGTTATCAGGAGTCAGTGGGGTTTCGGCGCAGCTGTATTCGAGCCTGTGCGTGAGCACGAGCTCATCATAGGTAATTATACCCATCCATCAAGATGTTCAAAAACAACACCGACCTTGCCTACTTCATCCCAGAATACACAGGAGAACTGGTTTTCCCAACATCAGTAGACTTCAACAGGCAGTGAGGAACAATAGAATTCTATTTCTATCGAGTCAGTTCCCTGATGCCCTTTGGAAGGTTTCTCGGAGATTATATGGGACGAAAATACACATATACTCTTAGCGACCGTATCTGTATCGATTCCTTGAGCACTGGGAACCCCTCCAGATTCATCAATCACTCCCCTCGTCCCAATTGTTACGCCAAAAGTGAGTTGCGTTGTTCCTCGTCGATCCACTAGCTGCTCACGATAATGCAGTCGCTTTTGTCAATGGGGAACAGCGAATTGGTATATTCGCACGTAAGTAGGCGCGGTTCATCAGCGCCATGGATAGGCTGACCGAACCACACTTCAGTTGACGATCTAGAAGAAGGGGACGAGCTCTTCCTTGATTATGGAGAAGATTTCTTTTTAGAGATATACGACCACAAATGCTATAAACCACCTCCATAGGATTAATACAACCACGACATCACAATAATCACCCGGCAAACTTGTATTTGGCCTGACCATGGACACCCCACTGCTTTCCCGCATCGAACCTCCATAACTTCCCCCCACTGTTTCCACCCTTACCGAACAACTTCGCGCTTGTGCAGAACAGGACATCCATATTTTCCCCGGCCCAGGCTGGGCAGGTCGTGAACGGGGCGTCGTTTGACCTCACCTCCCGGATTAACTCTCCGTCGGGCTTGAAGCACAACACACAACCCTTGTTCCAAAGTGCGATCCAAACGTTTCCTTCCGTATCCATCACCAACCCATCCGGTTCTCCGCCTACGAACCTCTCCGGGAGCTCTCTGACTGTCCTTGGGGATTTCGAATCGCCGGGTTTCCTGAGGTCCGCAAAGTCAATACAGTTGCTGATAGTTCCGGCCTCGGCGTCGAAGTCGAACCGGCGGGTGAGCAGTCCACACGAGTCGTTGTAATACATGTATTTGTTGTCCGGAGACCACCCGATCCCGTTCGAGCAGTAGACCCCGTCTAGAAGTTGGGTCACGGTCCCATCCGGGTCAAACCTCCACAAACGACCTTTAGGAGGGTGCGGTTGATCGCTCAAGGGGATTTGACAAGCTTCCTGGTCCATTTCACCTGCCCAGAATCGACCCTTGCAATCCACGGCACCATCGTTAAATCTCATCTTCCCCCTAGCGCTCTCGGGAATCAGCTCTACCATGACAGGTTAGCCATTTGGGCAATGGGCACCCTGCTGAGGAACTGCCCGGCTTACGTTTGAGCATGTTGATCGCTCCGGTTTTCTCTTCCACGATTGCGATCCCAACGGTGGTCGATGCGATGTAGGATCCGGGATGGTCTTTCCGGAATGCAATCGCGGTGACCACATCTTTCGGAATGCGGATCTCGGCCTTTGTGGTTTTTGCATCGTATGAGGACAGCGGTAGGACATAAACCTACGGAACGGTTTATTAGCTGCCTAGCCCCCACCGTTGAAAGTTCCCGGTCGTCGTACCCCCGCCGAGAGAAGGTCCACGAAATGGAGGGTGTCATCCTCCGAACGATAGATTGGACCCTCTCCAAGTTCGCATGATGAGTCTAGGATTTGGATTGGACGAATGAACAAAATGCTGAGCCGACATAGGGTAAGAAAGAGAGGAATGCAAAAGCTTACTGTAGAAAGGTTCACCAAACTCTACGACTTCGTGGGTCTCAGCCATTTTCTGTGAGGCAACGGGGACAGGATTATAATTACACAAGCTATTTATCTCTACGAAGAAATGCGATCGAGTCCATGTTGTGGGATCGGATGGGCTGGAATCCAGCCTCCGCAATCACGGCCCGACGCACGAGGACCGACCACCTTTCCGGCTAGGCAGTATCACAACGAACCCTAATGCGCTTGAACGGGATTGGGATAAACTGAGGGCCACACGATAAAGGAGAATCGTCGGTGTAATCACTCCACTCGACTTGTTTACACCTCTGAGGCTCTACGTGTGCAGATGGATGAGTACGTGGGATGTTTTTCAGATAATACAATGTGCAAAACAACAGAGATGTGGGGTCGTGATGGTTCTCTCTCCCGGGTACACAACATCAGTTCAATTCATCCAAGTCAGCCTCCTTCACCTCAGCGGGCTTTCCCTCGAGGTTGACAGCATCGAAGTTCTCCACCAAGTCTGGGACATCGTCATCGTCATCATCCCCGGCGGATGGCCGCTTCTGATTTTGTTGGATGGCCTGGTAGGATTCGGCCAGCTTACGCAGCGAAGCCAGAGAGTCGGGACCAAGCTGGTTGAGGATACCAGGAACAAGTTCGGTTAATTCCTTCACTTGTCCGGTTCCATACACGGCAAATGTGTTGGCGGAAACGGCGGCGTGAACTGGAGATTAGACGGGAAGCGGTCAGTTGCGTAGTTCTGGGACGGAGTGGGGTCTCGAATTGCGAAGGTCAGAGGAGGCGTGATCGCACCTTTGGGAGCGCTGAAGTGCAGCACATTTCCGTCTTCCCTGAACATGTTGGCTTCCTCCACACCGGGAATGGGTTGGACGTTGAGCTTCTTCAAGGCACCCTGTAGTTTTTTATCATCCTGGGCACCCGATTGTTTGGGCTTCCTGACCACCTTTCGGCGGACTGTGCCCTTTCCGCCTGAAGAGGCGCGGGGTTAACCAAGGAATTGCAATCCAGAGCGAATGAAAGATGGGAAGATAGGGATATCAGAAGGTAAAGCCACGATCCGCCTGTGCATCTGGGACGCTCACCGATCCTGTTGGCGGAAGCCTGAGCCTGGAGTTTGGCTAATTTTGCAGGATCCATCGTCGAGGCGGAGTGAACGGGTTAGAGATTACGGGGAGGGAGGAAATCGTCGTGGATCGCGAAAAACAAGGTTCGGCACTCCGGCAGTTGCCGTGATCTTCAGCCACAGTGTATTGGCGTCTATTTCCTAGTCATCCTAGCTCGAGCTCCTGGA
>Ga0307512_10005906_pt1 | contig 12584 bp, 9 predicted proteins | sample 14_EM_MG_FD_200267 | JGI IMG/M metagenome (GOLD analysis project Ga0307512, IMG submission 200267) | Populus trichocarpa ectomycorrhiza microbial communities from riparian zone in the Pacific Northwest, United States - 14_EM | ecosystem: Host-associated > Plants > Roots > Unclassified | place... | reverse complement strand
ACCAGATTGTTGACAAAGACCTCGAGAAAACGCAAGCGATGCTGACGAGAAATGTAGATTGAACCCGGTGATCAGGTAAAACAGGCACTGGACCGGGAAGATACACAGGCTTCTCACGCATTCTCATAGGAATTTGATAGGCGACTCAAATGCCAATCACAAGACGGGCCACTACCCCGCAGACTTTAACTTCATTAACTCTACCTCGAGCCCAAACACAGCCACCGAACCGAGATTCAGTTACTCAGCGCAACCGGCTATTGTCGGGCGCGCCGCGCCCCGATTACCGGCCGATCCGCTATCCTTTGTGGACATTTGAGCCAGAGAAGGGGACCCATGACAGGGACAGCCGCCGGCCCCGTGGCCGGCGCCGAGGTGGTTGAGGTCGCCGACGGCGTCTTCGCCTACGTGCAGAGCGACGGCAGCTGGTGGGTGAACACGACCGGATTCATCCCCGGCGCCGGACATGTGCTCGCGATCGACGCCTGCGCCACCGAGCGCCGCACCCGGGCGCTGCTGGCGGCGATCGACGCGACCACCGCGGCACCGGTGCAAACCCTGATCAACACCCACTACCACGGCGATCACACGTACGGGAACTCGCTGTTCGCCGCGACGACCACCGTGGTCGGGCACGAGCGATGCCGGGCCGGCATGCTGGCCGATACCTTCCTCGCCCAGACCCCGCCGCTGTGGCAGCCGAGCCCGCCGTGGGGCGACTTGTCGATCCGGCCGCCCGAGGTCACCTTCACCGACCGGCTCACGGTGTGGGTCGACGAGCTCGCCGTGGAGCTGCACCACGCCGGCGGGCGGGCGCACACCGACAGCGACATCGTGGCGTGGCTGCCCGAGCGGGGTGTGCTGTTCACCGGCGACCTGATCTTCAACGGCGGCACCCCGATGCTGCTGATGGGCTCGGTCACCGGGTATCTGGCCGCGCTCGAGCGGATCCGCGCCATCGGCGCCACCGTCCTGGTGCCCGGCCACGGCCGACCCTGCGGACCGGAGGTGTTCGACACGCACGTGCGCTACGCCCGGTTCGTGCTCGCCGCCGCGGAGCAGGGCCGCTCGGCGGGGCTGAGCCCGCTGGAGACGGCCCGCCAGCTCGACCTCGGCGAGTTCGCGGAGCTGCTGGACCCGGAGCGGATCGCGCTGAACCTGCACCGTGCCTACGCCGACCTGGACGGCGTCGACGAGGTCGACCTCGCGGCCGCGTTCGGCGACGTGATCGCCTACAACGGCGGCCGGCCGATGCGGTGCATCGCCTGACGTTCTCAACCGGCCGCGCCGCTCAGGTAGGCGGCGCCGGCCGGGGTCAGGGTTGACGCGTCGGAATACAGGCCGGTGTGGAAGGCGCTGCCGCTGTCGCACAGTGCGAACCACGCGTAGCGCTGCACGAACGGCAGGCCGTCCAGCATCGGCAGCGACGCGTCCACGAAGGCCTTCTGCTGCGCCGGCGTCGGGTAGGTCGCGTTCGGCACGCCGCGAGTGAAGTCGGCCAGGGCGTACTCGGTCAGCCAGATCGGTTTGCCGTACCGGTCGTACACCGAAGCCAGGTAGTTGCACAGGTCCAGCGTCGCCTTGCCGGGGTCGGTGAAGTCGGATCCGTACCAGTGCAGGGCGACGAAGTCGACGCTCAGCCCGCGCGCCGTCGCCCCGCTCAGGAACCGGTCCAGCCACCCACCGGCCGTGGCCGCGCCGGATGAGACGGCCGGGCTGCCGAGGCGCCGCCCGGTCGCGACCAGCCGCGGCCACCAGCCGAGGGCCTCGTCGACGGTCAGGTTCGCCTGGTCGGCGACGTCCGGCTCGTTGAAGCCGAGCAGGTAGTCGCCGCCGGTGTCGATGGCCATCTGCCGCGCGTCGTCGGCCCCCCAGATCATCGGCACGAACTCCGGCGACGCCGCCGGTGCCAAGCCCTTCGGCCCCCAGGTGTAGTACCAGGACAGTCCGGCCTTCGCGAGGGTCTGGTCGACGCCCGTGAAGTTCCAGGTCCCGGCGCCCTTCTTGGCCGGGCCGGCCGCCTTGCTAGGCACCTGGGCGCACCACGAGGACGACGGGGCCGACTCGCGGTGAAGATACAGTCCGCCGGCGCCGGCGAGCACGAGGAGGATCAGCCCGCCGGCGATTCGCAAACGCCATCGCCGGACCACTAAACAGCCGGTCTCCCGAGCGCGCGCACTGTCCACCCGGCCGCCTGCCATTTCTCCCGGTCCAGGGTGTTGCGCGCGTCCAGCAGCCGCGGGGTGTTCGTGACGGCGGCCAGGGCGGCCGGGTCCAGCTCCCGGTACTGCTGCCACTCGGTCAGGTGCAGGACCGCGTCGGCGCCCTCGCAGGCCTTGGCCGGCTCGAGCGCGTAGTCCAGGGTCGGGAACGCGGCCCGGGCGTTGTCCACCGCCTGCTCGTCGTGCACGCAGACGTGCCCGCCCTGCAGTTGGATCGCGGCGGCCACGTTCAGCGCGGGCGAGTCGCGGATGTCGTCGCTGTCCGGCTTGAAGGCGGCCCCGAGCACCGCCACCTTGCGACCCAGGAACGAGCCGCCGAGCAACTCCCGGGCGACTTCGACGGTCCGCTGCCGGCGGCGCATGTTGATCTCGTCGACCTCGCGCAGGAACGCCAGCGATCTGCCGAGGCCCAGTTCCTCGCCGCGGGCGTAGAAGGCGCGGATGTCCTTCGGCAGGCAGCCGCCGCCGAAGCCGAGGCCGGCCGCGAGGAACTTCGGGCCGATCCGGGCGTCCAGCCCGATCGCGTGGGCCAGTTGGACGACGTCGGCGCCGGTCGCCTCGCACACCTCGGCCATCGCGTTGATGAACGAGATCTTGGTGGCCAGAAACGAGTTCGCCGACACCTTGACCAGCTCGGCGGTGGCCAGGTCGGTCACCAGGAACGGCGTGCCCGCTTCGACCATCCGGCCGTAAAGCTCGCGGAGCACCTCGGCGGCGTGCGGGGATTGGACGCCGACGACCAGCCGATCGGGTTCCAAAGTGTCCAGCACGGCCGTGCCCTCGCGCAGGAATTCCGGGTTCCAGGCCAGCTCGGCCTGGGGCGAGAGCTCGGCGATCCGCGCTGCCAGCCGGGCGGCCGTCCCGACTGGCACCGTCGACTTGCCCACGATCAGCGAGGGCCGGTCCAGATGCCGGGCCAGCCCCTCGACGACCGCGTCCACGTACTTCAGGTCGGCCGCGTAGGAGCCCTTGCGCTGGGGCGTGCCGACGCAGACGAAATGGACGTCGCCGAACTCGGCCGCCTCCTGCAACGACGTGCCGAAGCGCAGGTTGCCCCGCTCGTGCGTACGCGCTAGCAGGTCCGGCAGTCCCGGTTCGAAAAACGGCGGCCGGCCCTCGGCGAGCGCCGCGATCTTCGCCTCGTCCACGTCGACGCCGAGCACCTCGTGCCCGATGTCCGCCATGCACGCCGCGTGCACGGCGCCCAGATATCCCGTACCGATGACAGTGATCCGCATGGCTGCTCCTTAGAAGACGTATCCGGCCGGGTTGAGGCGCTGGAACCGCCACGCGTCGCGGCACATGTCGCGCAGGTCGCGGGTGGCCTGCCAGCCCCAGGCGCGGCGCACCCGGCCGGGGTCGGCGATCAGGCTGGCGACGTCGCCGGGCCGGCGGCCGGTGATCGTGAACGGCAGGTCCCGGCCGCACGCTTCGCTGAGCGCGGCGACAAGCTGCAGAACGGACGTGCCGACGCCGGTGCCCAGGTTGAAGACCCTGAGGCCGGCCTCGTCGGCGAGGTGTTCCAAGGCCACCCGGTGCCCGGCGACGACGTCGAGCACGTGGATGTAGTCGCGGACCGCGGTGCCGTCCGGCGTGCCGTAGTCGTCGCCGAAGACGCTCAGCTGCTCCAACCGCCCGACGGCGACCTGCATGAGGTAGGGCACCACGTTGTTCGGCACCCCCGTGGGCACCTCGCCGAGCAGGCCGGAGGGGTGCGCCCCGATCGGATTGAAGTAGCGCAGCGCGACGGTGGTCAGCTCGGGATAGCGTGCGCAGGCGTCCCGCAGGATCTGCTCACAAATCCACTTCGAGCGGGCGTACGGATTGGTCGGCCTGGCCTCGTCATCCTCGGTGAGCGGGGCCGCACCCGCCTCGCCGTAGATCGAGCACGACGACGAGAACACCAGCTGGTGTACCCCGTGCGACTGCATGCTGCGCAACAGGCTGGTGGTGCCGCCCAGGTTGATGTCGTAGTAGCCGATCGGGATGTTCATCGACTCGCCGACGGCCTTCTTGGCGGCGAAGTGGATCACGGCGTCGATCGGGTGCCGTTCGAAGATGCCGTCCAGGGCGTGCCGGTCACGCAGATCGGCGACGTAGCCGATCAGCGGCCGCCCGGCGATCTTCTGGATCCGGTCGAGCGCCACCGGAGAAGAGTTGGAGTAGTTGTCGACGACGACCACTTCGTAGCCGTGTTCCAACAGGTCGACGCAGGTGTGGCTGCCGATGAAGCCGGCCCCGCCGGTCACCAGCACGGTTCTGGTCTCGGACATGGCGCTCCTCGTCATCAGCGGCCCACCAACCACGGCAACGGTGGGAAATGCGCGATCGCCACGGCCAGCGGCGGCAGTGCCGCGAGCGCAAGCAACAGCGGCAGGCCGACCGTCGCGCGTACGGCGGTGCCGAACCGGGCGCCCGCGGTCTCGCCCGCATGCAGCAGACAAATCGCCAGGGCAACGATTTCGTACGTGCAAGCCGCCAGCAGACACAGGAAGATGTAACCGCCGGAGCGCCGGCCGGCCTCGCCGATGAGCGCAGCCGAAACCATCACGCCCACGACCGCCAGGTACGGCAGCACCAGGGCGACCGGCAACGGTTCGAGCCCGTCGCGGGTCTTCGGGGTGACCTTGAAGCCGACCGGCCGGGGCCGCAGCTTCTGCATCGTCGCCGCGAAGACTCCCCACGCCACGAACGGCCAGCGGGTCACCGCCCCAAGCCACAGCTCCCAGCTCAGCAGCGGCGCCTTGACCGGCCGCAGCAGCTTGTTGCGCCGCAGCACCGCGACGAGCAGCAGCAGCCAGATCGAGGCGGCCGCCCAGCGCAGCAGGAACTCCACATAGTTGACGTTCACCCAGGCCAGCCCGGTCACCGCGGCGATCGGCGGCAGGCTCAGCCCGACCACCGTGGTGATCGCCAGCAGCGGATAGTAGGACAGCGCGTGCACGAACCGCAGGCGCTGCTTGCCGGGCAGCCGGGGCAGGTGGCCGGGCACCAGGTCGAGGCTGACCGTCACCAGGCTGCGCGACCACTGGAACTCCTGGGTGACCATCGCGGCGAAGGTCAGCGGCCCGTCGCCGCTGGCCTGCGCGTCCGGCGCGAACGCGCCCTCCCAGCCGGCCGAGGTGAGCAGGAAGCTGGTGGAGAAGTCCTCGGCCAGTTCGGGGCCGAGCCCGCCGATGTCGCGCAGCGCCGCGGTGCGTACCGCGTAGTGCGAGCCGATGCAGAGCGGGGCCAGCCCGTCGTTGTGCCCGGCCTGGAACGGCCCGTGGAAGGTGGCCTCCCGGTAGAGCCGGCTGCGGCCCGCCCAGGACTGGTCGGCGTTGGCGTCGCAGACGCTGGGCGCGGCCACGTAGCCCACGGCCGGGTCGGCGAACGGCCGGACCATCTCGCGCAGATACCCCGGCTCGGGCACGTGATCGCAGTCGAGCTGGACAACCACGTCGTACAAGTCGTAACCGTGGTTGTCGTAGAACCAGGCGAGGTTGCCCTCCTTGCACTTGGTGCGCCGAGGCCAGTCGGCGCGGTGGTAGCCGGGCTCGCCGTGCCGGGTGGAGACCCGGATCCGGCGCTGGGCGCACCAGTCGAGCACCTCGGCGTCGGGGTCCTCGTCGGCGAGCCAGACGTCGTAGTCGTGCGGATACTCCTGCTCGGTCATCGCGATGAGCGTCTTGCGCGCGACCGGCCACGGCTCGGAGGGCGCCTTGGTCACCACGAAGGCGACCCGTACGGCCGGCACGGCGAGCGCCGGGTTGACCGTGCGCAGCCGGTTCGCGGCGAGCAGGAAGTTGATCGGGATGACCGACAGGTAGAGCAGCAGCAGGCTGTTGACGACCAGCCCCGGCCAGCCCACCCGGTGCTGCGGGGTCAGCCACCACACCCAGAACGCGACCATGCCGAGCACCCAGCCGAGGCTCAGCGCGGCCACCAGCACCCGCGAGCCGGGCCGCAACGCCGGGACGAACGTCTCCGGCCGGGCCCGCCTACGCTCGAACGTGCGGCGCAGCACGGGCCCGCTCGGCGGCGCGGCCACCACATTGCCGTTCGAAAGGTGAAACAGCTCGGCCGCGACCACATCACCGGACCGATCCACCGCCGGCGCTGCGCCCCGCACCTGGTCGGCGGACTGTGCCATCTTTGCCATGCCCTTCTGGCCCTCGCCTTCGATGCCGTGGTTCGCCGCGGGCGTGTGCCGCTCGGTGCAGGCGGTCATGGCAGTTGTGAGGTGATCACGGCGCCGTCGAGCTGGCCGCCGACCAGCGCGGCCGCGGCGGCCTCGAGCTCTTCGGGTCGGGAGGCGAACCACTCGACGGTCCGCCGTACGCCCTCCTCGAGCTGGATCTTCGGCTCCCAGCCCAGGGCTTCGACGGCCCTGGTGATCACCGGCCGGCGGCGCGCCGGATCGTCGGCGGGCAACGGGTGGTATTCCACCGCCGACCGGGAACCGGTGATCCGCAACACCGTCTCCGCCAACTCGGCGATGGTGAATTCGTTCGGGTTTCCGAGATTCACCGGTCCCGTTTCCGAACTGTCCAGCATCGCGACGATCCCGCGCACCAAGTCGTCGACGTAACAGAAACTTCGCGTTTGCGTTCCATCGCCGTAGCAAGTCAGCGGGTCGCCGTTGAGGGCCTGGGTAATGAAACTGGAAACGACCCGGCCGTCGTGCGCGCGCATGCGCGGCCCGTACGTGTTGAAGATTCGCAGAATGCCGACCCGCACGCCCAGAGTGCGCCCGTACGCCATGGTCGTGGCCTCGGCGAACCGCTTCGCCTCGTCGTACACACTGCGCGGGCCGATCGGGTTGACATTGCCCCAGTAGTCCTCCGTCTGCGGGTGTACCAGCGGGTCGCCGTAGATCTCGCTGGTCGAGGCGAGCACGAACCGGGCGTTGTCGCGGTGCGCCAGGCGCAGCATGTTCTCGGTGCCCCGGCTGCCCACCGCAAGCGTTTCCAACGGGCGCCGGTGGTAGTCCGGCGGCGAGGCGGGGCTGGCGAAGTGGGCGACCACGTCGACCCTTTCGTCGACCGGGACGCCCTCGCTCACGTCGGCCTCGACCACGCTGAGGCCGGGCCGGCCGAGCAGGTGGGCGACGTTCGCCGGCGACGAGGTCGACCAGTCGTCGAGGCAGATCACCTCGTCGCCGCGGTCGAGCAGCGCCTCGCAGATGTGCGATCCCAGGAAACCGGCACCACCACTGACGGCGACCCGCATCGTCACTCCTCGGATTGAGACATTGAAGCAAGCCGATTGGCTTTACCGAAGCCCGGAGAATCCATTCCGGTACCGGGCGCAACTATCTGCCAGGCTCGATTGGCCCCGCAAGATTCGGACCGAGGTTTTAACGTACGAGATCGGCGAAAAACCCGCGCGCGGGCCGCCCAACGTGCTCAAACACCTTTACCGCCGGATCCGAACGGGCGGCGGGTAAGCTCGACGCAAGCTCAAGGACGAGTTACCGGCGTGTATCTCGAGAAATATTTGTTAACTTTGCTTCCAGTAACGCTTACCGGCGCCCCGGCCGGGGATCATCCGATCGGCGGGACCGGACCGCCGGCCGGCGCCGGGGCCGTCAAGAGACCGACCAGCGCGTCGACCATCATCGCCGCCGCCTCCCGCCAGGTCGGGCTCTGCACCGCACGACCGTCGGCGAGCGCGCGCTCGCGATCGGCGCAGGTGTGCACGATGATGTGGCTGGCAATTCTCGTTCGCTCCCGCTGCACGTCCGGCGGCAGGTCGGGCAGGCAACGATTGAGTCCCTGCAGGAACCGCTGGAGGGCCGGCGAACTGGCCTCCTCCAGAACGATCTTGCGCAGCGCCGGGTCCGCGACGGCCTGGGCGGCGAACTGAGCGTGGCAGCCGGGCGGTCCGGCCGCCGCAAAAACGTCGGTGTACGGATAGACCAGGCATTCGATCCAATCCCGAGGGTCCGCCGAATCGCCGATCTCGGCCAGCATCTCGTCGCGCACCCGATCGACCCGATCGTTGTAGCGGCGCACCAACGCCCGCACCAAATCGGCCCTGGACTCGAAGTAGTAGCCGACGACCGAGGTGTTGCCCTGGCCCGCCGCGGTGGCGATCTGCCGGTTCGAGACGGCCTGCACTCCCCGCTGCGCGAAGAGCCGCTCGGCGGCGTCGAGGATCGCCGTCCGGGTGGCCGACTCCCCCTCGCCCGCGCTCCTCCTCGACCGGCCCACGGGGCGCGCCGGCGTCGCGGCATCGGACCAACTGGAGGCCGCCGACAACCCTCCGGATGGATTCACCTTCCGCCCGCTTCCTGCCCACCGACCGGCGTGCGTGACAAAGTTTAGTCGATCTAGCCCACGGCCCGAACCGGTCAGTCGATCGCCGCGAGGGTACGGAACCGACTGCCGTGGAAGATCAACGGCGTGGTCTCGGGCTCGGCGCGCAGCCCGTGGATGCGCAGCAGGGCGATCGTGTGGTCGCCGGCCGGCAGTTCGGTCTCCACCGAGCAGTCCAGCCAGGCGCTCGCCCCGCGCACGAACACGGCACCCGCCTCGGTCGGTTCCCACTCCACGCGGGCGAAGCGGTCCCCTTCCGGCCGGGACAGGCTCAGGCAGGCCGCGTCGTGGGCGGCGGCGAGCACGCTGACGCCCAGCCTCGGGCAGTCGCGCAGCTTCGGCCAGGTCCGCGAGGCGCGCCGCACGCAGAGCGAGACAAGCGGCGGGCTCAGCGACACCGAGGTGAACGAACTGGCCGCCAGACCGATGGGCGCGCCGTCGCGCAGCGCGCACACCGCAGTCACGCCGGACGGAAAACATCCGTAGGCCTGGCGCAGGATCGCCTGGTCGCCGGGCAGGGCGCGGAGCCTGATCATCGCGGTCCGCCCGGGCCCGCGGGGTGAGGTCGCATCGGCGGCCTACCGGTCCGGCTTCCGGCCGATGACCCCGTCGGCTTCCAACGCGGCGATCTGCGGCCCGGTCAGCCCCAATCCGGCCAGCAGCTCGTGGTTGTGCTGCCCGAGCAGGGGGGCATGGCGCAGATGGCGGCGCTGCGGGCCCCGGGAGAGCCGGACCGGCAGCGTGCTGTGCCGGGCCGGGCCGGTCACGGGATGCTCGACATCTTCGAAGAAGCCGCGGAACTGCAGCTGCGGCAACTCGGCCTGGCGGTGCGGCTGCAGCACCTTGCCCACCGGGACACCGGCGTCCCACAGTGTCTCGACGATCTCGTCCGCCTCGCGCTTGCGGCACCAGTCGGCGAGCCGCTCATCGATGAGATCGTGCTGCTCGCGCCGCCCGCCGGCGGTGGCCAGCCGCGGATCCGTCGCCCAGTCGGGCCGGCCGATCGCGTCCCGCAGCGCGGTCCACTGCTCGTCGGTGGCCACCGCGATCGCGACCCAGGAGTCCGGTTTGCCGTACTCGTCGATGTCGGCGCTCAGGTACAGGTTCTGCGGAGCCGCCGTCGGTCCCCGATTCCCGGCCCGCTGCAGCAACGCGCCGTAGGCCGAATGCTCGATCACCTGTTCGCCGGCCACGTTGAGGGCGGCGTCGATCATCGCCGCTTCCACCAATGTTCCCTCGCCGGTGCGCCGCCGATGCTCCAGGGCCAGCAGCAGACCGTTGAGCGCGTGAACGCCCGCATTCGGGTCGCCGATCGAGTAGGGCTCGACGGGATTCTCCTCCGGATGGCCGGTCAGCCAGGTCAGCCCGGACGCGTCCTCGATGACGTACGCGAAGGCGGCGTTGTCTCGCCACGGCCCATCGAGGCCGAAGCCGGGCATGCGGACCATGATCGCGTCGGGCCGGATGGCCCGCACCGCCGGATAATCCAGGCCGATCTGATCCAGTACGCGCGGGGTGTAGTTCTCGACGATCACGTCGCACGAGGCGAGCAGCCGGTGCAGCAGTTCCCGTCCGCGATCGGTCTGGAAGTTGAGCGTCAAGCTCTTCTTGTTGGTGTTGAGACCCGAGAAGATCGGCGACCGCTCCCACCACCGGTCGTCGGTCGCCCGCGCCCCGGCCAGCAGCCGGGTCCCGTCGGGCCGGGAGGTGGATTCCAGATGGATGACCTCGGCACCCAGCATGCTCAGGATGTGGGTGCACGACGGGCCGGCCCAGAAGGCCGTCATGTCCAGGACGCGCATCCCTTCGAAGGGCAGGCGCGCGGGCTCTGCCGCCGGCGCGGCCGCCCGTTGCGGGCTGGCGGGCGCGGCGCGGCAGCTGTCGGTGTGCTCGCCGAGGCGTGGCGCCGGACCGGGCGGCCGGAGCCGAGCCGGCTCCAGGCGGTAGGGAGCTGCGGGTTGGAGGAACCCGTCGCGGGGGTTGGGCCGGAAGCTCCGCCGCGCCGCGAAGTGCGCCATGGCCGGGGCGTTCGCGCCGTTGGCCACCAGGGCGTTGGGGATCCGGAACGCCGTCGCGAGCTCACGTACCTCGGCGACAGTGCGGCTGGCGATCCACTCCTCGATCGCCGGGGCCACCGCGGCGGCCCGCTCGGTGATCGAGAACGATGTCTCCTCCCCGATCCACTCCGGGTGGCCGAGCATCGCGCAGAAGTCGAAGAACTGCTGGGCGGTCGCGCAGCCCAGGGCGACGAGCCCGTCCTTGGCGACGGCCACGCCCGGCTTCTTCAGCGCCCGGCCCGACCACCACGGCCGACCGGTCATGTCGAAGCACGTGACCGGGAAGTAGGTGAGGCACAAAACGTGTACCTCCAGCATCGACAGGTCGACCAGCTCGCCCCGGCCGTCGCCGCGCAACCGCGAGGCCATGCTCGCCGCGGCGGCGTACGCCCCCGACACCCAGTCGCCGACCTGGCCGCCGACGAAGACCGGTGCCCGATCGGGCGCGCCGCGGCCCAGCCCGATGATGCCGCCGGACCACGCCTGCAGGGTGAACTCGGTGGCCGCCCGATCCCGCCACGGACCGTCCAGCCCGAACGGCGTGATCGATGTGACGGTCAGCCGGGGGTATGCCCGGTGGATCCGCTCGGGGGTCAGCGTGGGATGCCCGGCGAGCTGCGAGCCCGGCGACCACACCACCACCTCCGCGCGCTCCAGCAGAGCGTGCACCAGCTCGATGTCGCGCGGGCTGCCGGCATCCGCGACGACGCTCTGCTTGGCTCCGGCCAGGAAGCTGAACAACGCTCCGTCGCTGCCGGAGGCCACGGTGGCGCCGGAAGCCGACCAGGTACGCAGCGGATCGCCCGTCGGCGGCTCGACCTTGACGACCTGCGCGCCGCCGTCGGCCAGCAGCTTCGTGCAGTAGGCGCCGGCGATCCCGATGGACAGGTCGACAACGACGTAGTCGCTCAACGGTGGTTCGGGCGGGGACGGACTCATCGAGATGCAGCCTCCGTGCGTACGCCGGCGTCGGATGGATCTCGGCGCTGTCGGCCGAGCGGGCGAAACCGGCTAGTCGGCTCGCTTGCGGCCCGACTTACTCAGCCGGAAGTCCGGCGGGAAGCGGCTGTCGTTGTCCTTGACCGCGACGGGGATTCCGGAGGCGATCACGTCCTCGTCGAGCATCAGGTCGTCGCCGTCCGGGCGGACCGTCTTGCCGATCGACTCGAACAGGCCGGACAGGATGCTGCCCAGGTACTCGCCCTGGGACTGCTTCATCATCTCGAAGTAGGTCTTCTGCATGACGACCGTGTCCGTCGGGCGGTTACGCGAGCAGGCAACCGCGTACTTCTCCACCTCCGCCTCGAGAGCGTCCCTGGGTACGACGCGGTTGAGGAAGTTGCAGTCGTACATCTCCTGGGCGGTGAACGGCCGGCCGGTGAAGACCATTTCCTGGAACTTGCGCATCCCCATCGTCTGCGCCCAGGTCCACATGCGCGGGGCCCAGCCGACGTAGCGAAAGGACGGATGGCCGAAGAGCGCGTCGTCGGAGGAGATCACGATGTCGGCGTCGGCCGCCTGATAGAAATGCCAGCCGTAGCAGTATCCCTTCACCTCCAGGATGCTGATCTTCTTGAACTCCTGCAGGCTCCGGCAGCCGGACTGCGGATTGGCGTACCACTGGGTCATGGTCGCGCCGTACCGGTAGGAGTCCTTCGGCGGATAGCGGAGGTCGGCCTCGTCGAGCCGCAACTCCCGCAGCAGCGGGCCGGCGTCGGGTCCGGCGCGCATTTCCATCGTCTCCGGGATGTCCGCGCCGGAACCGAAATCGTCGCCGACGCCCCGGATGACCAGGACCTTCACCTCGTCGTCGATGTTGGCGCGGTGCAGCAGTTCGGCGTAGCGCAGCCGCGCGCCGATCGTCGGCGCGTTGAGGTGGTCCGGCCGGTTGAGCGTGATGGTGGCGATCCGCGTCTTGGGGTCCTTCTCGTAAAGGATGATCTCCTCGGGGGAGGGACGCGTGGACTCAGGCAAGGCGTGCTCCTTGGGTTCGAGAGACCTCGGCA
>Ga0307512_10005904_pt1 | contig 12587 bp, 9 predicted proteins | sample 14_EM_MG_FD_200267 | JGI IMG/M metagenome (GOLD analysis project Ga0307512, IMG submission 200267) | Populus trichocarpa ectomycorrhiza microbial communities from riparian zone in the Pacific Northwest, United States - 14_EM | ecosystem: Host-associated > Plants > Roots > Unclassified | place... | reverse complement strand
TTATATACCCCCTCTTCTCTTTTCTCCTGGTGAATATACAAAGTTAAGGTAACAAGAATTTGCCCCATTCTCCTAGCGATCGAATATACAAAGTTATGGCTCGTAACTTGCAGTTCTTCTGCCGCGGGTGAGTGCAGTCGCGTTTCCAAACAGATGCGAAAGATAAAGACAGAAATGCAGTTGCAGCTTGTGTTATTCTTGGCATCATACTAATTAAACCACTCGAGTGGACGTCATGTAAATCAGTTTATACGTGATTCTTCCAATCATTAACATTGAAAATTTGCCTAAACTGATCGATCCGAGTGGTCAAGCATGAGATCAACTGGTGGGTCATGGAAACAAAGTAGAGAAAAATGATTGGAATGTTAATGATGTTGGTTAAGCTGCCAATCAAAGGCTCTAGCATGGGGACGCGCACAGAAATTGATAGAGGGAGCCCAGGAGGTCATCGAAGAAAAGAAGACTCAACGAAGACATGTAATTCAAAGTTGTATTGAGTGTCTTTTGCATAACCGTTGACATTTTTTCTCTTTCGTTTTCTCTTCTCCTCTCTTCTTTTTATCTTTTGGTCTAGTACCACTATATATGTCTCGGACCACCACCACACTCGCACAAATACACATACACCATCAACTTAGTAGCCTTTTTTTTACTCACGCTTGTAGCAGGTTTTACATCCATCCACACCTCTCTTTAGAAAAGGCTACATTTCTTCGATATTATCACAAAAGAAAAAAAAATCCCTAGTACCCATAGAGTGATGATTGACGAAAAAGAAATTCTTGGAAACTGCTTATATCTCTTCAATCCTTGATGGGAATTTGATAGAAGAGAGAAGAAAAAAAGGGAATTGCCTGAAATTTCTGTAGCGACACTACCCTATGCCCCCAGTACTGCTTATGCTATGGTCTCATCAAGGTTCAAGGATTCCCATTTTAGCATAGTTTATGTAAACACATGAAAACTGGTAAGTGGCTCATTCAAAAACATTATTGACTCCCTCGGAGCTAGGCAGTTGGATTTTTTTTTTTTATCCCATTGTAAAGTAAAAGGTCTAGCTATAAGCCTATGAGTTGCCACAAACATTCGATGTTATCTGGAAAAAAAGCTTTTTTTTTTTGGTTTAAAGGAGAAAAGAATACTAGTACTGCCAGGCTAGATTTTCCAATATTAGTCGCTAATATAGATTGTATTGAGCTACAAAAGGCCCCTTCGGGTTAGCTGTCGAATTTGAAATTACTGGTCTCATTTGGACAAAAGCTGAACGGAGTTTTATTCATTGCAAACTTTTCATTCGGCGTGTAATTACAGGACGCCGAAACCCGTCACCGGCAGAAAAGGGGTATTAGAATTACTTTAACATGATGCTGGTTTGTGTTTTAAAATAATATTTTTATTTAGAAATATATTAAAATAATATTTTTTATATTTTAAATTTTATTGTTAATATTAAAACAATATAAAAATATAAAAAATTATTAAAAAAATCAATTTCTTTTTAAAACTCTAATTGAAATGTTGTCCAAATGGACAATATTGTCAAGGTTGATCTATGTTTTCGCATTATAACTTATTTTTTAAAATGTTTTTTTTTAAATTTTAAATTAATATATTTTAAAGTATTTTTAATTGATTTTAATGCAGTGTATTAAAAAATAAATAAATAAAAATATAAAAAATAAAATTTTAATATATTTTGAATAAAAAAACACTTTTAACAAACATTATTTATTATAATACCAAACACAGACTAAAAACTAGAATAAAAATAAAGAAGTAAAAATTTAATATACATGAGGTATGATTATATATATATATATATTATGTTATTGTGAATTTGTATGGAAAAAGTGCTAACAGACATCTACATTATTTTATGTTACAGGAAATAATATATATACAAATACAAATCAATCAACATCTCTACAAATACGTACAAATACCTCGACACCCTCTTTTCTACCTACAATGGAAAGAAAGAAAAGAGAAAAAACTCTGTATCCTAATAAAAGTCTTGCTGAGGCGATTGGCTTTATATGCTACTTGTTTTGTTTATTTATTCCACTGGATCAGTTCTCCGACAGGAGGGAATGGCCGAATTTGACCAAATCTTGATAGCAGCAGAAGCAGCCATTAATGTCTCTCTTTTTTCTTCTTCTTTTTAACGAATCATCAAGTTCAACGTGCCTAAATTCTATAAACCGAGAGACGATTGTGCCATTAAGTATATCTATGGCCATGTAGATTAGCTAAAATTGAGTCGGAAGGATTATTATTATTATTCTTAATTTCTCCAAATAAATCACGAGAATTATTGCAAGAAACTTGAAGGAGACATCTGAAAAATGACCGCTGGGCTATCACTGTCTACTGGGTGGGGGATAAAGGACACATTCGTCAATTTCTTGGGTACAAGGCAAGGCCCTCCACCGACAATATGCATGCTTTCCTCATCTGCTACTTCTTGATTATGCAGTACCGTCTTCCTGTTCCATAATATCATGTTCCAGAACATCTCCTCCTCTTAAAGCTTAAACCCCTCCATTTTTCATGCACTGTTTTTTACAGGTAATGGAGGGTGGGATCGTAATTCCCATTCCTTGCACATACAAAGTGTCGTCTTCTTCTCACCTGGAGGTCTGGAACCTCCATATATGCTGCCGTTAGCATTATTCATCGTTAACTATAGAGAAAAGGTTTCTTTGCTTGATTAACATGAACGATCCGAGAATATCCACTCGCTTTCTTGTGTTTATTTCATTTCTTCACCCAGCAGAATATGCATCGACATTAACCTCTTAAAGGGGCTTGGTTTGGAAAAAAAAAATATAATAAATTTTAAAATAAATTGACGTGTTTTCAAAACAGAAGATATTCGAAATTATATTAAACGAGATATGTGTTACATAATGGAATATAAACAAATAAAAATACAAAACTTACGTGTTTTCAAAATAGGAAATATTCGAAATTATATTTGTTTTTTTATAACTCAAGATAAGACAATAATTAAAAACTACTTATGATCGCTTTATGATCATATTTTATGATCGATTATTAATCTTAAAATCACTAAGTTCAGCTTGAATTAAGTACAACTTTCATTGCAATTACCAAACGATCATATTTTATGCTTATTAATCTTAAAATCACCGAGTTCAGCTTGAATTAAGTACAACTTTAATTGCAATTACCAAACAGGGGGAACTTTAATTGGAATGATATATATTTTTATTTTTTAAAATTTATTTTTAACATTAAAATATCAAAATAATTTAAAAATATAAAAAAAATATTTTAATTTTTTTTTAAAAATATTATTAAAATAAAAAAACAAACGTGATATAAATATGTTTATAGCATTTAAGTTAAAGTTACCGTGAAAGGGATTGGGGGGCCTAAAGAGTAGAACAAATAAAAAAAAAGATTTACTTTTTGTTCATAATAAGATCATAATGGTTAGCATAGGGCCAGTGAGGCCTATGAGTGGTAGTTGTCTCCTATGCCCACTTTGTTTGTATATTCTCTGAACAGCACAAAAGTGACAATGAATTCCAAAAGAAGAATTCCTTGGTTTAAAATTGAACCCTTATGGTGGTATAATGATAAAAGCTTGGAATCAAGAGATTTGTTTTCTCTGTGGTCTCAGATTCAAGCCCTATGGTTGCTTATATGACGGCCACTGGAGGCTTACATGGTCGTTAACTTTAGGGCCCGTGGAATTAATCGAGGTGCACGCAAGCTGACCCGAAACCCACGTTAAACTCAAAAAAAAATTAAACCCTTCTTAATTCCAACGCAATATCTGTATGGCTGGTCGGCTTGGAATCGCCAGGATCATCTTTCAATCAGCTAGATATGATCCACCAAAATTACGAGCCTAAACCCTAGAAATCAACAAGTGACATGTGACCTTCATGTACGTATAGCTGTCTGGATTGAGATGGGGAAAAGTCCTGAAGGAAATGGTATAAAAAACAGTAGCCAAGAAAAATAAATCCCACGGAATTCTATTATTACTGCACATCTTTATATTCTGCTTGTGACATGATTTTTCCGCAGCAAAATTACAAGGAAGCCACCATCCTCTCGATCACCATAGCTAAATCTAACATTAAAGAGGAGGAGGGCAAAGGATAAAAACAGAAAAGCAGGAGGGGAAATGGCTAATAGCATTCTTAAATTAAGAGAGATAACCCAAAAAAAAAAATGTTGCTGTGAAGCTGCTGCATAAAAGATGAGAGGTTGATCATATATATATATATGGCATACGAAAGGCTCTTAATTTCTTAAAAAAAAAACCTTCATTAGATTCTCGCGGCAAGGGGGACAAGGGGCACTTTGGTCATTTTGAAGGGAGTAAATGGAATTTTACCATTTAGCCCCTTTTACTTTTGGGGGGCTCTCTAGCAATCACCCCACGTTTTAGAGGCAGAAGGCTGAGCGAATCCAAAACCACCGTGGGGCTTCAGCAGTGAGTGGTCTCTCTCATTGTATTGCTGCTGGTGGAACCCTACACCCCCTGTGTACGTTAGGATTTCCCTCACATTCATGCTAGCGTTAACACCCCCACTACTCCCATTTGAATTACTCGCGGCATGGCCATGATGGTCCTCACATTCACCGGTCAGGCCCAGAAAGTCCCTTGTCAGGCGGTCACTCTTCTGCCACGTGGCAAGGCTGTTAAGGTTATAGTTAGGACCCTGTGCGACGTGACTCGCTGAGTTGACATGAACCTGGCCCGCTGATCCCAACTCGCCCATGTCCAGCTGGGTCATTTGGCTGTGGCCCACTGAGGTCTGAGCGGCACCCACACTTGCAGCCTTTTGAAGGAGTGCAGTGGCTGACAAGTGGTGTGATGCTGCTGATGACGTGACGGCATTTGATAGGCTGTGGAAGGTTGAGGCTAACAAACCCTTGTGGCTAGGCAATGCTGGTGGTGGTGGTTCTTGGAGAAGCGGAGGGATTTGAAAATGGTTGTGAGTTTCAGGCTTGATGTGAACTGGGTTTTGGTGGTTATTACTACTAGGGTTGTGATGGCGAGGCGGGTCCCAAGGAGAAGCGAGGGAGATTTGCTGTTGATGAGTAGGGTTAGGGGCGGAGAAGAGGGAAATGGGGTGTGCTTGAAGTGCGTTTTGAAGGAGGAGAGCTTGGGCATTTGGATCTGTGGAGATTAGCTGGTGAGCTGAGAGTCTTGCACTTTCTTCAGCTAATGCATCACAGAATGCCCTGTGGGTTACGAAGCTATCCTTCCTGCAGTTTCAACAATGCAGGCACATAAAGAGATTATCAGTGAACACTATCATTACAAACCAAAATAACAAATTCAGTTTAATTTGTGATTAATACTTAATGATTAACAAAAGGAGGATAATTGATGAGGGAACTTAGTTAAACACATTTGATTATTGTTAGAAAATACTACTCTAAAAACTATTTTTGACATTGTAATTTACTATTTAAGTTCTTAGTTATCTAGGGTACATTTCTTTGATTTAGTTATATATGAAGTGATTAGGAGTTCAGACCTTAATTAACACCACGTTCTTTTATTTAATTAAACTAAACTTTCCGCAGAGGGCATGTAAAGCATGATTTTCTAGATACGAGAGTAGATTATGTTTTTCTTTTTACTTGAAAATATAAAAAATCACGATGCTGAGGAGGAGGGTAACCAAAACAGCAAAAAAAGGGGTCTAGGAGAAAAGGTCCAGATAGAAAGAAAGAACAGATATACTTGGTAATATATAATTAATTTAATGTTTATCAACTCCATTTATAAAAAGTGTTTAACCAGGGAAAAACTTTTAAATTCATTTGGGAAATGGGATCAAGAAAAAAAGGTGAATGAGGAAGATCATAAGGATACATTGATGTGAATTTGATTATTCTCATTAAAGGTAATTAATTTGATTTACTTCATCTTAATTTGTAGCACTCCTTCAAAGGGTGACAGACCACAAGACCGTGCGTGCCATGATTGCCATAAAGCTATAGCAAAAACACTAAAGTAAAACCATCTTTTTTGGTCAAAACTAAAGTGCAGAGAGAGAGAGAGAGAGTTGATTGGTGTTTATGCATGCAGAAATAGTAGTCTTGGATGGTAAAAAGGCTCAAAATTTCAAGAAATTGGTAAACGACGATGACATGAATGACTTTTGAAACTTGAGCTCATGCATGTAACAAAGATATGCAGTTCAAAGTTGAAACCCCCAAAAGGGCCCAAATCTGTAATGCTGATGAAAGAAAATGAAAGCAAATGAGCACATCAGATATCTTTGCAGATTTATCAGTTTTTGTCATGATGAAAGGTCAGAGTTTCAGTATTTTCTACAAGTAAATCATAGCATTCTTCAAGGGAAAGAAACCATCACGGTTCTTACTCATCCATATGAAAACCCCCCAAAGCAAATTAAGAGCTTTGTTTTCACCTTTTTCTTGGACAAGAGCAGATGTTCATCATTGTTTTTGAGACTGCAGTCATCACTCAATTTATAAAGTACCAAAAGAAGTAATCACGGTGAAAAAAGCACGTCAAACCCTTCGAGGTAAATGCAATATGGCATTGATCCAACTTTTTTTTAACAACCTAGATGACGACGATGTACACAGAACCCCCAGGCAAGAATATACTTAGCTGACTCGTCTTGAATTAAAAGACAAAACAACACATAAAACAAAAGATTTAAGTGGATTGTTCTCTTTATTGTCTTGTTTGTTGTTTTCAAATTTTGAAATTGGCAGGTTCAGATTTCAGAAGCTTTGCTTTCAGTTACTCTTATGGTTTTAGCAGTAACAGACACTTGTATTAATGTTGTCCACGTCTATGATATACCTGCCAATGCATTTAAGCTCCAGATATATTATTCCATGCAGAGCTTACATTACCACTCTTGTAAAAAAAACAAACCACAAAAACAGAACAGACTGAAACAAAATACAAAGACCATCGCGAAGACATGAGACTTCCCACTTTAAACAGAAGATCAAAATTTTCTTTGAATCCCAAGAGAATCCAAAATATAAAGTGCGTGCATAACTGTAAAACATCAAAAACAAGTAAAGAAGGGAACATAGGACTTTGAGACCAACGTAAGTGTGTAGAAAGGAAAAAAAATATTCAATTTGAAATCCCAAAATATATAAAAAGACTAGGAAGGAACAAAAAAAAGAGAAATTACCTGGAGAAAAGGGTTCCACAGTCACATCTATACTCTCTTGTTCCACAGGTTTTAGAGTGAGCCTTCCAATCTGATTGAACGGCATAGATCTTTGAGCATTTCTCACACTTCCATTTCTTCTCTCCATGTTTCCTGCAATAGTGTTTCTTGATACCTGTAAGGTCACCCAGAGCCCTTGAAGGATGGTGGTGAACACACGTAGGCTCAGGGCAAACATAAGCTTTCTTTTTAATTTCTTTGCTGTTTCTTTGCTTCAGCTTCCAGGGAAGGTTATGGCCCCTCCTATGAAGCTGAAGATTCTGATCTCTCTGAAACCCTTTGTTGCAGATCTCACACACAAATCTATTGGTAGCCAATAAGGTCTTTGGAGATAATGCTATCACTTCAGCATCTGGGTCTGCAAGATCATATATAAAGAAACCATTTTCTATATTATGGTATTAGAATTTCCAAAATAGTCTAAAACAAGATTGGAGGGTCTAAATGAAAAACCTACCTGGGTTTCCTGGTAAGCTTCTCTTCTTCTTGATGATCTTTTGTTGCTGTTGCTGATGCTGCAGAGGAGAGAAGTTTGAAGCCAATGGATTTAAGCTACCAAATTCTTGAACTCTGGTGCCAGAAGAGACACTAGCTTCTTCAGACAAAGAAGTTGAGTTGGACATGGCTGCAGGGAACATATCCGTGAAGAAGAAAACTCCAAAAAAAGAAAAACCAAGAAGTGATACCACTTTGTTTTGTTTTGTTTGATATATTTCGTGCTAGCTAACACTTTTCTTTGGAGTAACCTTTGTTCAAGTGTTCACTTTTGCACTCTTGAAGAAACAACAACAAGATGTAAGACCAAGGCCAGAAATAGAGAATCCTCAGCTTTGGACACAACTAAACTAAACAAAGTTTTGTTGATGAACAGGTGGCAGTGAATTATAGAAACAGAAAGGCATCATTCATTGGGTAGCAAAACCAAAATCTCGTGAGGAGATGGTGATCATGATGGGTTATTCTCCAAGTCGCTATCTAACCATGGATTGCTTCTCTGAGCAAATCTGCAACACAATTCAGATATATCTCTTTCCTCTCTCTCTCTAACCTCTCTCCCTCTCTCTCAAAGATCATCAACTAATAAGCTAGCTAAGAGAGGGTTCACCATGCAATAAAACATAGAAAGACCAGACAGCAAGTTTGTTTTTCCTTAAAAACCCTTTACTACCCAATAACTCGCCTTTCTGTCTATTTATGCCTATATAAAGGAAAGAGGAGAAAAAATAATCAAAAGAGAAGTAATCTGTATCTCTCTTCTAGATAACATGTACAGGAGGTTATGATTACAGTGGCAGACCGAGGATGGGGGTGGCAAATTACAGAAAATACAAAAAATAAAAATAATAATGGTATGAAAAATACAAATTCTTTTTAAAAAGGAGCGATTGTACTAAGGAGAGAGAGGTAAGCGAAGGCTAAGAAGAAGAATCCCTACCCCACCCAAACGTTTTTTTCTTTCTTTTTACTCTCTCTTTACTTACAAGTATTTCTTTAATAATTTTTCTTTTGAAGGGATGACGCTGGCACTTTCTGTCTTTTCCTTTGTTCCTGTTATAAAACACCCAAACCCTAGAAAGGACCTTAATTTGAATGGAATCATGATATTAAAAGGACGGCTGGCTTATAGAAGGCCTGGAAGATTGAGAAGCTTAAAAAGCTTTGAGGATGGTAAAGGCATGCAAAGAGCTAGAGATGGATACATAGGTCTTCTCTTCTCAACCTTTTCTTCTGCCCCACATCAAGCATGATTGGCTTCTTGACGGGCTCTTCCAGCTTATAATACACTTTGTTTAAACCATGCATTAAGTAAATTTAAAGTTTGATTTATGTAATTTATTCCCTATGGAACTTTTTATGAAATATATATTACTGAATTAATTATTTTAGTTTCGAATTCTCTCTTTTATACAATATATATTTTTCATGCCGTGGTAATTTAAGAGCAATTTATAGTTTTTTGAAGAGAATTTTATAGCTAATCAACTTTCAAAGCATTGTGAACAGAAGAACATTATTCTTTCTTCTTCTTTTTCACGTTACAATTGAGTTTAATTTGTGGAATCTTGATCGATTTCTCGTTTTACATTATTTTGCTGAGGATTTTTCTCCCTTTCTGTCAATCTATCTTTTGTAATTATTATTCTCTTACATCCTAGCTAGCTAGTACACAGTGAAATTTCTCAGGGCAAACCCCACCAAGGAGGAGGAATTTAATTTGGAAGTTCTCTTCTTTATTTCTTCCCTTTTAACTTTTTCTTATTCCAAACCCAAATCTAAAGTAATGAAGAAATATAGCAGAAATTGACCTTTTTATCCCCTCCGTAACACAACAATGCTCCTGTTTTTTCCGAACTTCCGCAAATAAAAGTACTGGCCGTAAACGTCTTTGTGCGATTTAAGGAATATTCTTTTCCTTTAGGCCCGGTCTGGAACTGCTGTTCAAATTGGTTAAAATTAAATTTTTTTAATTTTAATTTAATTTTTAAATTATTTTAATGTATTGATATTAAAATTAAATTTTAAAAAATAAAAATATATTATTTTAATATATTTTTAAAATAAAAACTTTAAAAAATAATTATTATCATAATTTTAAATACGCCGAAACAACATAGCAGCTCAAGTGCTAACCATGCAAACTATATCCGTACATAACCCTTTAGTCGTGTAAGATACTTAGGACCCATCTACAATTAGGCCTTTCCTAAAAAAAAATACGGCCATCTATAATATTATATTTGTGTAGTGTTGCTCTTAAACAAATCCTTTGGAATCCTATGTGTTTTCTTTTGATCTACAAATCTTTTTTTGAATCAATTTGTCTTTCGGGTGAGATTCATTTTGCTTTTATCTTTTGGGATAAGATGAGATTTATGCTTCATTGATTCACCTTTAAGCCAAAAAAGCTAGGGTGATGCAATCTTGACACAATTCATGGCTCAGATTGACACAAAGTCTTTCGGTAAAAAAAAAAAAAAGTTTCAATCCATGATATACAGAATCTTGATATGACTGATCTTATGTGCATCGATGAATAAAATGCAGAATTGTATATTATTCAGGATAAATCTCAAAGAAAGCGAGTAAAAGGATGGCTAAAACTCAACAAGATCAATTTTATGCTTCATTGATTCACTTTGGGTTACTTTTATTTAGTATTTAAAAACAAATAGATATAAAAAAAAACAAAAACATTATAAATATAATTATATTTATGAGATAATTTAATGAGTTTTTATTATTTTAAAACATGAAGGATCAGAGTACATATATATCTCTTTTATTTTGATAATATTTGTTCTACCGAGATAATAACTAAATCCTATCTAAATCATCCCTAACAGATATATTATATGACAAATTGTTACTAATAATATAGTCAGTCATCGTGGACAAATAAACGTGGAAGGTCTAGTCTTTTTACTTACCAAACTCCAGATCATTTAAAGAATACCCTTTGTAGAGAATTGGAGGCACCACGGCACTCTCGTTTGTCTTTGTCTGTAGAAAATTCTTGCCGTTTTAAATTGTAGAAAATTAAACGCAATATATATAATCCCATTTGTGTTGGAATTCTCTTGCTCCATGTATTTTTATGACAGCTGATGTATCAAGATTTAGTGAAACCGTGTCTTCGATAGGATTAAGGTTGGCACCATCTATCGGTGTGACATTTCCCCTACCATTTCTCAAGATTTAATCCCATTTTTTTCGGTACCTTGCCTGCAAAAATTTCAACATGTCGTGGTAGAATGACTACACTAGATTAGCTGTCATATATCTAGGCTGTGGAAGCAAATTAATTACTTTTATTAAAATCTGAATTAGATGCCTAGATTGTGATAAGTTGAACCCAAGTTTTCCACGATCAGTGGAGATATCAAGTATGAAATGATGACCTTTTGAAGAATACAATTATTCATATCAAGCTATGATGCTCATCTAGTTGTAGTCTTTCATATTTCTTGTTGTAATACACACACACAGTTGCTTATCCTTTGTGCATGCAGGGAGGCATATTGATCAGTGGGAAGCAGAATAGCCCCTTTGTGGGCCATTTTATTCTTCACGGGTTCTTCTATTGCCAGATTCTCTCATGCAATTAATTAGGTTTGGCTTTCCTATTATCCCAAGGACACAGTGAATGACATAATTGCATTAGTGCATCCATCGTTGGATGGATGTTCTGGTAAGCTCCTCCCTCAAGATCTTATTATCATTTTCCTAATTGTCCCCTTTTGTATAGACTAGACCATTCTCCCGTGATTTGTATGGAAACAGAAGGCAATGCTCAGCGCCAGAACGCCAGCCTTATTGTGTGTACATGTACCCTAAATTTGACTCGTCTTTACATCACAACATTGACAGGGATTTAAGCACCAACAGTCTCAGCCAAGCTAGGTAAAAACACCACCGCATCATGTCTATTAGGCTTGTTGTTTCTGTTTTTCAAATTGTTTTTTGTAAAAAAATACCAATACCAATGTTTTTAAGTGTTTTTTTTATGATTTTAATATACTAATATTAAAAATAAAAACAAAAAACCGGTTTTGTTTTCATAAAGAAATTGACAGTCAATTATTTGTTTGCTATGTTCTTAAGAACCAAAATAAATAAATAAAGTTTTTTCTTTCCGTTTCCAAATTTGGTAGCCCCAAAATCTCATCGCCGAGAAGGTTTTGTTCTAGTTTAAGCGTGATGGAGACGATACTAAAAACAACAACAACAACAAAAAACAGCTTTGGTGTAAATACCAATTGAAGGTCTGTGCCGCGGTCAATTAAGGCACAATTTTAGTCACCGTAGGGTCAAATAGCTCAGGCACTGCCGAGATCAGATGTCATCAAAGTCCGAGGAGACTTGAAAGCAAGCAGTGGAGGATATGCCGATCTAAGATCTCTCAACAACTACCCTACTGTAATTGAACCTCTTCTTACTTAACCCCTGCAAAGTGCAAAACCATCATGTATTTTTAGATGCCCTATTATGTCACCCAACAACCTCGTATCTTTTACTTTCACGACGAAAGAAAGATTTCTGTTTTCAAACCTTAATCATGAACAAGGACACAAATCTCAATATACCATTTTTAATTCAAGATTAAATGTAACAAGAAATGTACATGCAGATTTAGGAGACTCCAAGTTATAATAATAATAATAATAATAATAATAATAGCTTTTTTATTCTTTTTTTTTTGTATTTATTGAAAGAATGACTAAAAGTTTTTACATGAATTAATAATTTTATCCAAAACGATATTGTTTTATTTAAAAAAAAAAATTAAAGATGATCCGACTAGATTTCATTCAAGTTTTATAAAGTTATTTGAAATAAATCTAAGTTTAAATTAGACACGGGATT
>Ga0307512_10005903_pt1 | contig 12587 bp, 9 predicted proteins | sample 14_EM_MG_FD_200267 | JGI IMG/M metagenome (GOLD analysis project Ga0307512, IMG submission 200267) | Populus trichocarpa ectomycorrhiza microbial communities from riparian zone in the Pacific Northwest, United States - 14_EM | ecosystem: Host-associated > Plants > Roots > Unclassified | place... | reverse complement strand
TTCCACATGGGAGCCATGACGAAGAGTAGGTAGGTCAGCACCGCCGCGGCCGCGTAGCCGGCGCCCGGGAACCGCCGGCCGCCGCCGGGCAGTGGGCGCCGGGCGGTTACCCGTCGGCGCGCCGCCGCGTCCACGAGGATCAGGATCGCGACGAGGACCCAGATCATTTCGTACGTGTCGGTGACCGGCCCGACGATCGCGGCGGTGAGCCCGACCAGGGTGAACGCCGCGATCTCGTCGCCGTCGGCGTGCGCGGACCGGGCTCGGATCATGCCGACCGCCACCAGCAGCAGCGCGAACGACAGCCACAGCAGCACCGGGATGGTGGCCGAGTCGTACATCCGGGCGAGGACGCCGGCCAGTGACTGGTTGGCCGGGTCGTTGACGCCGCCGGTGCTGTCGATGCGCCACAGCACCTCGGTGAACCAGGCCTTTGTCTCGCCCGGCGCCAGCAGCGCCCCGCCGGCGGCCAGCGTCAGCGTGGTGCCGAGCGCGGTGAGGGTGGCCCGCCATTGCCGGGTGAGTGCCAGATATCCGATGAAGAACGCCGGGCTGACCGCCAGGGCGGTGGCCACGCCGACGCCGACGCCGGCCCACGCGCCGGTCGCCCAGCCGCGCCGGGCCAGGTCCGCGAGCGATCGGCCGCGCGGGGGCATCGACGCCGGTCGTCCCGGCCACCAGGCGGCCCGGCTGCTCGCCCAGGCGCCCCGGCGTAACGCGACGACATCCGCCGCGACCAGGGCGAACAGCAGCAGATCCAGCCGGCCGAGGCCCAGGGCGGCGCGGACCGGTTCGACGGTGAGCGCTAGCGCGGTAGCCAGTGCCACGGCGGGCCAGCGCCGTCGGCCGTACCGCCGGGCGACCGGGCCGACCAGGGCGATCAGCGCCAGCACCAGGGCAGCGACCCCGGCCAGCGCGATCAGCCAGCCGGCCAGCCCCAGCGGCAGGAACGCGGACGGCACCAGGAAGAACGCGGCGGGTGGCGGGAAGGCCGCGCCGAGGTGACTCAGCGGGTCCCGGTACGCGTAGAGGCCGTCGCCGGCCAGCCAACTGCGGACGGCACCTCGCTCCAGCGCGAGACCCGTCAGCCCGTACGCCTGAATCAGAATGCCGATCGCCAGGCAGACGCCGGCCAACGCGGCAGCGACCACGACGGACCGGCGCACTGTCCACTGTGTCAGCGCGCTGCGCACCATCGTTGGCATGCCGCGACCACCCCCGTATCGCTCTCGTCGTGCCTCGGCGATGCGCCGACGTGGCGAACGACAGCCTCAAACCGACGTGCACCCGGCATGGCTGGGAGTTGTAGTGACCATGCACCCAGCCGGACCAGGATTCCTCTTTGAGTTCCCCTTCGAGAGCTTAGAAGGCGCAGTCCCGTCGCGCGGTCCCCCGTCCGCTTAACGCCGGCGGGGCGTTCAGGTTGTTCCAGGCCCCGGCTAGCCCGGCAGCTTGCGCGCGGCCGCCGCCGACCGGGCGGCGATCTTCGCCTCGCGTTTCGCCGTCTTCACCGCGCGTTTCATGGAACGCCGCGAACGGTTTACCGCGTGCTCGATTGAGCGTTGCGAACGTTCCACCGCGTGGCTGGTCCGGTAGCCGATGCTCGGTTTGCCCTGGGTGTCGGCCGCCGCCAGCAGCAGGCCGCCGAGCAGGCCGAGGTTCTTCAGGAAGTGGGTCTCCTGTTGCCGGCGTTCGGGCTGTGGCAGCGTCCAGAACGGGTGGCCCGCGATCGTCGTCGGCACCAGGTTCGCCGCTAGCACGGCGGCGGCCGGGCGGGTCAGCTTGCCGCTGGCCAGCAGCAGGCCGGCCAGCACGTCGACGCCCGCCTTGGCACGCACGAGCGTACGCGCGTCGCTGGGCAGGCGCGGATCGACTTTCGTGATCAGCGGTCCGATCTTGTCGGTGACCCGTTTCGCGGTGTCCACCCGTGAGTCGGGGTCGAGGACGATCCGGACTCCGCTGATCACGAAGATCGAGGCGAGCATGGCGCGGGCGGCGGTGCGTACGGGCTTCATACAGCGGTTATACCCGGCCGGGGCGGCTCATGCCGGTTGCGTACGCAGGTAGCGGCCGAAGTGCGGGACGGTGAACGCGACCGTGCCGCGCTCGCCGGAGTAGATCAGCCCCTTCTTGATCAACGCGTCGCGGGCCGGGGAGAGGCTGGCCGGCCGGCGGGTGAGCGCCGAGGCGATGTCGGCGGTCGGCACCGCGGCGTCCATGTCGTTCTCGGCCTCGCCGCCGAGCTGGGCCATTGCCCGCATGTACTCCCGCTCGGCCGGGGTGGCCCGTTCGAACCGGGAGCCGAAGAAGCCGACGGCCAGCTCGGCCTCGGCCTCGGGCGCGGCCACCCGGACGTCCGCCGCGGTCACCGGCGTCTGCGGCGCGTGGTCCCAGGTCGCTTTCCCGTACGCCTGCACGAAGTACGGGTAGCCGCCCGACTTCTCGTAGAGCAGGTCGAGCGCCTTCGGCTCGTACTCGACCTCCTCGCGGGCGGCCGGCGCGCATAGGGCCAGGTCGGCCGCTATCCGGTCGAGGCGGTCGATCCGCTGATATCGGAACAGGCGCTCGGAATAGGATTTTGCGGCCGATAGCACCGCGGGCAGGTGCGGCAGGCCCGCGCCGACGACGATCAGGGGCGCGCCCAGCTGGGACAGCTCGTGGCAGGCGGCGCAGAGCGCGGAGACGTCGGTCGGCCCCAGATCCTGCATTTCGTCGATGAACAGGGCGATCCCCGTGCCCACGTCGGTGGCGAGCGAGGCCGCGTCGGTGAACAGCTCGACCAGGTCGATCTCGATGTCGCCCGAGTCGGCCCGGCCGCGCGCCGGCGGCACGTCGATGCCCGGCGTCCAGCGGTCGCGCAGTTTCGCGTTCGAGTCGTTGGATCTTAGGGCAAATGCCTTGAGTACGCCGAGCACCTCGTCCACCCGGTCCGGGTTGCGATGGTGCGGGGTGAGCTCGCGGATCGCCATGTGGAGCGCGGCCGACATCGGGCGGCGCAGCGACTGATCGGGCCGCGCCTCGATCTTGCCGGTGCCCCAGAGCCGGCCGATCGCCGCCGACCGCAGCGTGTTGAGTAGCACGGTCTTGCCGACGCCGCGCAGGCCGGTGAGGACCAGGCTGCGCTCGGGGCGGCCGCGGGCGACCCGCTCGAGCACCACGTCGAAGGCGTCCAGCTCGCGGCCGCGGCCGGCCAGCTCGGGCGGGCGCTGCCCGGCGCCGGGCGCATACGGGTTCCGGACCGGATCCACGGGTAGCACAGTATCGGGCTGTCTAGCGTCAGCGCTAGAACATCGTAGAGGCGTGTCGAGAAGGGTCTACGCCTATCTAGCGTTTGAGCTAGATAGGGCTAGAGCGAGCTAGTTGCGCTCGCGCAGGCACAGTACGAAGTCGAGACTGTCCAGCTCGCTGTCGTAGAAGTACCACTTCGTGTAGTTCGGCACCTTGCTGCACTTCGACTCGGCGTCGGCCTCGCCCGTCGTGCGGCCGTCGATCCGCTTCAGGACCTGAAAAGTCCCGCTGGCGCAGGGCACGATCTTCATGTCCGGATTGTCGGCCGTGCCTTCGTTGTGCACGCACTGGCCCTTTTCCACGAACCGGGCGTCCTCGCTGCTGCGGGGCTGGGGCTGCGCCGCGGTCGTCGTGGCGGTCGTCGTCGGCAGGGTGCCGGTGGTGCCGCTGGCCAGTTCCTTCCGGTTGGCGAGCAGCCAGGCCGTCGTGCCGAGCCCGCCGCAGATCAGCAGGCCGAGCACGACCACCAGCACCACGATCGGGGTGTTGCGGCGGCGCCGCTGCGGGGCGGGCGGCTGGCCCCACGCCGGGCCGACGCCGCTCGCCGGCTCGGCATAGCTCGGATAGCCGGTTGACGAATCCATCGCCGGCGGAATCGAGGACGGGTGACCGCCCCAACCGGCGCCGGGGTGCGACGGAGACACCGGGACGCCGCCCGGCTCGCCCCAAGGGTCGGCAGGCTGTGTGTACGGCTCATCGGAACCCGACGAGCCCCCGGCCGGCCACGGCGGGCCGGGATACGGGCCGTTCTGCGTCATCCGGGTCCTCCTGGCGCGGGATCGCTGTAGGCCACCGTAACCTGTGAGCCCGCCGGGCTCCCTCCCGGAATCGCGCCGACCAGGGATCACTTCGGTGACAACCGGCGCGAATCGGCGAGTCTGTCAACAACGCGACCCGATCCGGCCGGGCCCGGCCGATACCTTCCACGGTCATGTCGCTACCCATCGCCATCGGCGCGGCGGTCTTCGGCGGGGCCGCGAGCGCCTTCCTGCCCCGAGTCGCCCATCGCCTCGCGGTCCCATCGGGGGCGCGGCCGCGGTCGGCCTGCGCCGACTGCAACGCGGCCTTTCCCCAAGGGCCAGACGGATGGGTACGCGCGGGGCCGTCCTGTGACAGCCAGACCGTCCCGCGCCGGCACCGTTTGGCCGCCGGTCCGGGATCGCACCGATTGGGTGTCGGTCCGGGATCGCACCGATTGGGTGTCGGCCAGAGATGGCGCCGATTGGGTGTCGGCCAGCGATCGCACCGACCGGCCGTCGGTCCGGGATCGCGCCGACCAGCCTGTCGCCGCACGCCCTGGCGCACGGTCACCGCCGGGGCCGCCGCGGCCGGCCTGCTCGGGGCGGCGGTCGGGGCGTCGCCGTTGCTGCCGGTACTGCTGGTGGCGGTCGTGCTCGGGGTGCTGCTGGCGGCGGTCGACTTGCGCTGCCTGCGGCTGCCCAACCCACTCGTGGCCACGCTCGCGCTCGTTACTGCGGCGCCCCTGAGCGTGCTCGCCGGCCCGGGCCAGCTCGCTCGGGCTGTGATCGCCGCAGGGCTGAGCTTCTTCGCGTACGCGATGATCGCGATTTGGCCGCGCGGCGGCTTGGGTTTTGGCGACGTGAAGCTGGCCGCCGTGCTCGGTTTTGTCCTGGGCTTTCTCGGCTGGCCGGCGTGGCTGCTCGGGCTCGCGCTGGCCCACCTGATCAACGGCCCGATCGCGCTGTTTCTGCTGGCAAAGGGCGAAGTCGGGCGGCGCTCGCCGCTGCCGCTCGGCCCGGCGCTGCTGGCCGGGGCGCTGCTCGGGGTCGCGTTCGGGTGACGACCGGCCCGGCTGTGCTAGAGCAGGCGCAGCTGGCGGTCCTTTGGGCGGGCCGGGACCCGGTCGCCCATCCGTTCGAACAAGCCGGCGTCGATCGCCTCCAGGAACGGCGTCGGCGACTGCTCGCGTTCGCTGCCGTGGCGGAAGCGGCGGGCCGCGTGTGTCACATAGAGCCGGTCCTGCGCACGGGTCAACCCCACGAAGAACAGCCGCCGCTCCTCGGCCGTCTCGTCCTCGTCGGGCGTCGAGCCGGGCCAGCGCATCGGCAGCAGGCCGTCCTCACAGCCGACCAGGAACACGACCGGGAACTCCAGGCCCTTCGCGGCGTGCAGGGTCAGCAGGTTGACCGCCTGGGCGCGCGGGTCGAGCGCGTCCACCTCGGCGCCCGTGGCGATCTCCTGCAGGAAGCGGGGCAGGTCCTCGCCGATCCGGTGGGCCAGCGGCAGCAGCAGCTCGGCGGCCGCCCAGACGTCCTCGGGCGCGACCTGTTCGGCGTCGAGCGTCGGCACGGCGTACCGCTGGGCCAGGACCTGGGCCGTGAGTTTGACCCGGGCCGCGAGCGAACCGCCCAGGCCGGCCTCGTGCCGCAGCTCGCGGGCGATCACCTGGACCCCGGCGCGGTCGCGCAGCCGGTTGTGCGAGCGCTTCTGCACGGGCACACCGGCCCGGGAGAGCGCTTCGACGATCGGCCCGGACTGCGTGTCGGTGCGGTAGAGCACGGCGATGTCGGAGAACGAGAGCGTGCCGGGGGCGACCGCGCGCGAGTCGATGCGCCCCGAGTCGAGCGAGCGGTGCGACAGGCCGCCGACCAGTTCGTCGACGGTCCGGACCACGAAGTCGGCCTCGTCGGCGACGCTTCCCGCGAAGTACCGGCCCACCAGCGGGGACTCGGGGTCGAGCCGGGCCGGGTCCAGGCGCCGGCCGCTGACCAGCGTCGACGGGGCGATGGCCTGCACCGCGGCGGCCAGGATCGGCGCCGACGAACGGTAGTTGCGGGTCAGCCGGACCAGCCGGGCGTCGACGAAATCCTCGTTGAAGCGCAGGAAATACTTCACGTCGGAGCCACGGAACGAGTAGATCGACTGGTCGGGGTCGCCGATCGCGCACAGGTTGCCGTCGGCCGGGCTGAGCAGCCGGAGCAGCTCATACTGGGTCTCGTCAACGTCCTGATACTCGTCCACGAAGATCCACTGCCACTGCCGGCGGTACTTTTCCACCAGCGCCGGTTCGTCGCGGAGCAGCTCGACCGGCAGCGTGATCAGATCGTCCAGGTCGACCAGGTCCTGCTGGCGGAGCAGTTTCCGGTACGCCGCGTCGTCGTCCCCGGCCTGCTCCCGCGCGGCCGTGCGCTCGCCGTCGTCGGCGATCCGCCACTTCGCCGGCAGCCCCGCAGCCTTGGCGTTCTCCCGCAGGATCGACAGCCCGACGGAGTGGAACGTGCCGACGGTGATGTCCTCGGCGCCCTCGCCCAGCAGGCCGTCCAGCCGGTCCTTGAGCTCCTCGGCGGCCCGCCGGGTGAAGGTGATCGCGAGACAGCGATGCGGAAAGACGCCCATTTCAGCGCAGAGGTACGCGATTCGATGGGTCAGCGTCCGGGTCTTGCCCGTGCCCGGACCGGCGACGATCAGCAGCGGCCCGCCCGGAGCGGAGGCGGCCACCCGTTGCATAGCGTCGAGGCGGTCCAGCAGCCCCGTGCCGACCTCCTCCATCCCGGCCAGCATCGGCTCGAACGGCTCATGCGGCGACGGCGGCGGGGCGAGCGGCGGCGCGGCCTGCTGCCGTTTGGGCTCCTTAACCCGCGGCACCGGCGCGCGGCCGATCGCCGGCTCGGACTTACGCTGCTGCGGCACCGGCGTCGGCACGTCGAACAGCGTCTCGACCTGCGGCGCGCTCGCCTTGTTCCGCAGCTCGCCCGGCTCGAAGAGGGTGATGACGCCGTACTCGCCGTCGTAGCCGGGGACCCGCCGCACGTCGCCGGCCCGCAGCCGGGTGATCGCCTCGCGCAGATGCTCGCCACCGGTCTGACCGATCGCGTCCAGCGGAAGCGTGCGCAGGATCTCCAACTCCGAGCCGAGGCTGGCGACCAGGTGGTTGAGCTGGGTCTCGACGGTCTTCGACTTCGCGCCGACGCCGTTGATCTCGCCGAGGATCTCGTGCAGCTGGATCAGGTGCTCGACCCGCTGCGGTCTTTGCTTCGGCGTGGGCCGGTCGGCCAGATCCTCGACCCGGCTCAGCACGCCGACCGTCAACGGCTTGCCACACTCGGGGCAGCGGCCACTGTTCTCCCGGGTCTTGGCGGGTTCCCAGTTCACGCCGCAGACGCGGTGGCCGTCGGCGTGGTACTTACCCTCCTCCGGGAAGAACTCGAGGGTCCCGCTGAGCGTGCGGCCGTCCTTGATCGCGAAGTAGTCCGGCGTACCCGAATAGATCGTTGCTTCCCTGGCCAGGGCCGCCGGGGAGTGGGCGTCCGAATTGGACACCAACCGGTAGCGGTCCAGGCTGGAAACCCGCCAGTTCATCTCCGGGTCGGATGAGAGCCCGGTCTCCACGGCGGTGATGTGCTCGGCCAGGTCGGCGTAGCAGTCGGCGATGGCGTCGAAACCCGATTTCGAACCGAGCGCCGAGAACCAGGGCGTCCAGATGTGCGCGGGCACCAGGTAACCGTCGGGGCTGGACTCGAGGACGATCTCCAGCAGGTCGCGCGAGTCGAGGCCGAGGATCGGGCGGCCGTCCGCGGTCAGGTTGCCGATCCGGCCCAGCGCCGTGTTGAACCGGGCCGCCGCCTCGAAGTCGGGCAAGTAGATCAGATGGTGCACCTTGCGGGTGCGGTCGTCGCGCTTGTAGATCGTGGAGATCTCCACGCTGAGCATGAACCGGGCTTCCGGGCTGTCCTGCAGCGAACCCGGCAGCCGCTGCACGACCGACCTGTTGGCCTCCGCGCCGAGGCGGTAGAGCCCGGGCTCGGCCGGCTGCAGGTTTTCCCGCAGGTGATCGAACCACGCGGGGTGGGTGAAGTCGCCGGTGCCGAGCAACGCGATGCCCTTGCGGCGGGCCCACCACGCCAGGTTTGGCAGGGTGAGATCGCGGCTGCAGGCACGCGAGTACTTCGAGTGGATGTGTAGATCCGCGACGTATGTGTCCGCGGCGACCGAGGACCCTGCGCTAACCGAGGGCACGCTGCATCCTGTCACGTGCGCGGGCCGCGGTGCGCACCGCCACGCGCGAAGTGACATAACCGATCCACGATTGAATCCTGCGGAGCCGACGCCCGTTTGTCGCCCCAAAACCCCAAAGATTCACTTCTATGGCGTACGCAGCTCCACAAGTGTGACCTGCGGCGGGGCGCCCACGCGGACCGGCGGACCCCAGAAGCCGGCGCCGTTGGTCACGTACACGGGAACGCCGTCGACCTTGCCGTAGCCGCTGACAACCGGCTGCTCCAGCCGCACGACCAGATTGAACGGGACCATCTGGCCGCCATGGGTGTGGCCCGAAAGCTGCAGGTCGACGCCGTATTGGGCGGCCTGTTGCGCGACCACGGGCTGGTGTGCGAGAAGGATCACCGGGCGGTTCGTGTCACGGTCGCCGAGGGCCTTGACGAAGTCGGGTCCGTCGCCGAACTGCTCGCCGCCGAGATCGTTGACGCCGGCCAGGTCGAGGGCGCCCAACTCGAGCCGCTCGTTGCGCAACGGCCGCAGGCCGAGCCGGGACACCTCGTCGATCCACGGCCGGAAGCCGGAGTAGTACTCGTGGTTCCCCGTGACGAAGTACGCGCCCTGCTTCGCTTTGATGTCGGCCAGCGGCGCGGCGAACCGGCCCAACTCGGCGACCGTACCGTCGACCAGGTCCCCGACCACGCAGACGACATCGGCGTTCGTGGAGTTGATCATGTCAACTATTCGGCCGAGGTGGTGCGAGGCGGCCAGCGGCCCGAGATGGATGTCGGAGACCACGGCGAATCGGGTGCCGTCGAGCGACCTGGGAAGTTTCGCCAGGGGAATCTGGACGCGATCCAGCCGGGGCGGGCCGAGCGCGGTCTTGACCCCGTAGCCGGTGACGCTGGCCGCGGTGAGGCCGGCGAAGATCGCGGCGCTGCGGGCCAGCAGCAGCCGCCGGTCCACACCGTCTTGCCGGGCGGCCGGTTCCGGCGGTGTCGCCGCAACCTCGCTACTCGGCCGTGTGTCGTTGCTACTCGGGTGTGTGTCGTTGCTGCTTGATCGTGTGTCGTTGCTACTCGGCTGTGTGTCGTTGCTACTTGATCGGGCGTTTTTGCTCTCTGGCTGGGCGTTGCGGCGCAGCCAAAGGGTTGCCGCCAAGCGGGGGATCTCCAGAACGATCAAAGTAACGAGTAGGTAGAACATCAGCGCCAGCCAGATGTAGCCCGGCCAGGCCAGCCACTCCACCCGGCCGCTGCGAGTGCCGATCAGCGTTGCCGGGACGAGCCCGGCCAGGAGCACGGCAAATAGCCCGCCGAGGCGGCGTGGCCAGCCGGGGCGCAAGGGACCGCGGACGAGGCGCTGCCACAGGTACAGGTGAACCAGCCCAACGACAACAAAGATCAGCCCGACGAATCCGAACAATGTCTCCTGGCCTCCGACCGTCTGGTTTCGCACCACATCCTTGTGCAGGAACTGCTGCCGAAACATCGCCGGGCCGCTGCCGGCCCCGGTGGTGACGAGGCCGTATCGGCGAGCACGGCTTGGCCGACGACCCCACGTTTGTGGCCGGCTCCGGCGTGGCCGACGGCAAGTGACCGCTAGGTACCCACTGTGGGGTGGCGCTCGAGCGCTTTCGCGAAGCACCGATAGGTCGTGGGTGGCAGGTGGCCAAGATTGCCAGACGGTGGCCTGGTCGGCGCGACCCGTTGGGCGTCAGCCGCCGGCGAAGGGCGGAAGCACATCGACGGTCGCGTCCTGCGGCAGGGCGGCTTGCCGGTCGTGGCAGGCGAGGCCGTCGACCAGGTAGGCGGCGGCCTTGAGCACGACGGCGAGGCGTTCCCCGTGCCGTTCGGTGAGGATCGCGACCAACTCGTCGACCGAGCCGGCGGTGATCCGCTCGGCGCGGACGCCGCCAGCCGCGGCGCGCGCGCCGGCGAAGTAGCGCACGGTCAGCACGATCAGCCCCCGATCGCGGACATCGGGCGGGCTGGCTGGAGGAAGGTCGGATCGTCGATGCCGTGGCCGGCCCGCTTGCCACGCATCGCCACCCGCCAGGCCTCGGCGATTTCCTCGTCGGGCGCGTCGTCGCGGAGCAATTTGCGCAGGTCGGACTCCTCGGTGGCGAACAAACAGTTGCGCACCTGACCGTCCGCGGTCAGCCGGGTGCGGTCGCAGTCACCGCAGAACGGCCTGGTCACACTGCCGATGACGCCCACCCGGGCCGGCCCGCCGCCAACCGCCGACCACCCCGGTACGAGCCAGGTCTCGGCCGGCGCTGTTCCACGTGAAACGGAGTCGGGTTGCAGGCCGAAGTCGGCCAGCGACCTGAGAATCTCGTCGGCGGTGACCATCTTGTGCCGGTCCCACCCATGCTGGGCGTCCAGCGGCATCTGCTCGATGAACCTCAGCTCATACCCGTGCTCGAGCGCGAAACGCAGCAACTCGGGGGCCTCGTCATCGTTGATGCCCCGCATGAGCACGGTGTTGATCTTGACGGGGGTGAGCCCGGCGGCGACCGCACCGCGCAGTCCGGCGAGCACATCCGCATGCCGGTCCCGGCGCGTCAGTTCGGTGAATCGCGCGGCGGACAGCGTGTCCAGCGAGACGTTGACCCGGTCCAGGCCGGCCTCGTGTAGGGGCTTGGCCAGGCGTTCCAGGCCGATGCCGTTGGTCGTGATGGAGAGCTGCGGGCGCGGCTCCAACCGGGCCGCCGCGGCGACAATGCCGACCAGCCCGCGCCGGATCAGCGGCTCCCCGCCGGTGAACCGCACCTCGGTCACTCCGAGCCGCTGCACCGCGATCCGGACCAGCCGATTTACCTCGTCGTCGGTCAACTGCTCCTCGGTCGGCAGCCACGCGAGGCCTTCCTCGGGCATGCAATAGGTGCAGCGCAGATTGCACTTGTCGGTCAGCGAGACCCGCAAATCGGTCGCGACCCGCCCAAACTTATCCACCAGCGCACGCGACCCAGCCAACTCGGCTGATCCATCGAGCCGACCGATCGACGCGGCAAGTTCGCTCACCGATTGAATCTAGCCTTTCCGATCGCCATCCGTCCCCCAGCAACCGCCCGGTCTCCGCCCGCCGACCGTCCGCGCGGGGCTGGTGTGGGGGCTGGCGTCCGCCCGGCGTGGGGCTGGCGTCTGCAGGGCGTCTGTCCGTGTCCGCTCGGCGTCGGGCTCGCGTCTGCCCGGTGGCCGTCTGCGTGGGACTGGTGTGGGGCTGGCGGGCCGCCCGGCGACCGTCCGCGTCCGCCCCCAGTGTGGGGCTGGCGTCCGGCCAGCGGCCGTCCGCGTGGGGCTTGTGTAGGGCTGGCGTCCGCCCGGTGTGGGGCTGGCGGCCGTCCGCGTCTGTCCGCGTCCGCCCAGCGTCGGGCTGGCGGCCGTCCGCGTCTGCCCGCGTCTGCGCAGCGTGGGGCTGGCGGCCGTCCGCGTCTGCCTGCGTCTGCCTGCGTCTGTGCAGCGTGGGGCTGGCGTCTGCGGAGCGTGGGGCTGGCGACCGCGCAGCGCACGGCGACCGCCCAGCGCACGGCGACCACCCGCGTCCGGCAGGCGACCGCCCAGCGTGCGGCTCGCGTCCGCACGGCGACCGCCCGGCGTCGGGCTGGAGCGGTCTCGACATGGGTCCTGACGAGCGGCCAGGGCGTGGGGCTCCGGCGCACTCAACGACATGCTTCTAGCCGGCTAGTGCCGCAGCGCGGCGTCCGCGGCGTCCCGGACCGCGTCCCGGTAGGCGCTCCCGAAGGCGGCGGTGTGCACGAGTAGCAGATGCAGCTGATGGATAGATATCCGCTCGCGCCAGCCGTCGGCCAGCGGATACGCCTCGTTGTAGGCGGCCAGGATCGTCGCCAGATGTGGGGCGCCACCGAACAGGGCGAGCTCGGCCAGGTCAGTCTCGCGATGACCGCCCTGCGCCGCCGGGTCGATCAACCAGGCCCGAGCGTCGAAACCCCACAGGATGTTGCCTGGCCACAGGTCGCCGTGCGTGCGGGCGGGGGCCTCGCTCCCGCCGTACGTCTCGATGGTGTTGATGATCTGCTCGACGGCCTCGACGTCGGCCGGGGAGAGCGCACCGTTGTCGGCCGATTGTCGCAGGTAGGGGCGGAGCCGGCGGTCAGCGAACCAAGGACCCCAAGGACCCGTCGTGGGGGTGTTGTCGAGCGGCAACGGCCCGATGTAGCCGGCCCAGGGCGCGCCGAAATAGTCGGCCCCGGCGCGATGCAGCGCGGCGAGGTCGCGGCCCAGCCGCTCGGCCGCCGCCGGCGACGGCTCGCCGGGCTCGAGCCACTCGAGCGCGATCATCTCCGGCAGCGCGACCAGCACCTCCGGCACCGGCTCCGC
>Ga0307512_10005902_pt1 | contig 12587 bp, 14 predicted proteins | sample 14_EM_MG_FD_200267 | JGI IMG/M metagenome (GOLD analysis project Ga0307512, IMG submission 200267) | Populus trichocarpa ectomycorrhiza microbial communities from riparian zone in the Pacific Northwest, United States - 14_EM | ecosystem: Host-associated > Plants > Roots > Unclassified | place... | reverse complement strand
AACCATGAAGTACCAAAGTGCCTTCATCCTCATCTCTGCTATCGGGGCTCTGGCAAGGCCTGCGCAGGATGTTCTGGAAATCTCAAAGCCTCGACCCCTTGTGATTTGGCACGGGCTTGGTCCGTCTGTTCCGCTCCCTTCAATCGTTCGTTTCGCGTGCCGACGATCCAACGCCCCTTAGGTGACTCGTATGATTCGCCTGGCATTCTCAAATTCCAGTCATACATAGAGGAGATGCACCCCGGGATATTCATACATTCGGTATATATCGACCCGGACTCGAAGGAGGACAAACGGGCTACTTTCGTGAGTTCGGAGCCTTTCCCTGTAGCCTTTACTACTCCTTACCTTTGCTCACACAAATTCGTGAAAAGTATGGAAATATTGACGACCAAGTGGAACTCGTCGCACAGCAACTGAAACACCTGCCTCAGCTGTCAGGGGGCTTCGATGCAATGGGGTTCTCCCAAGGTGTGTACCGAAGAAGGAAGGGCGGTGCCTACGACCCGTTTCTGATGACAACCGCATCCAGGGGGGCAATTTCTTAGAGCATACGTCGAGCGCTACAACAACCCGCCAGTCCGGAATCTCATCACCTTTGGCGCGCAACACATGGGCATATCTGATATCCCCCCATGCAAGCCCTACGACATTCTCTGCAACCTTGCGCGGAATGCGGCACGCGCTGGTGCGTACAATGAGTGGGCGCAGAAGAATCTCGTTCAGGTAACGAGCCCCTTTTTCTTTGCCTTCCTTGCAACGACTCACCCTCCCCGCCTTTACCCTCTATCACCGATAGGCGCAATACTATCGCGACCCAGCCCAACTCGCACGATACCTCGAATCGAACCACTTCCTAACGTCGATCAATAACGAGCTGCCACGCAAAAACGCGTCATACGCCACGCACCTCAAACAACTTGATGCCCTCGTTCTCGTTCTCTTCGAGCAAGACCGCACAGTCGTGCCCAAGGAGAGCGCCTGGTTCGGGTCGTACCCCCCGGAGGAAGAGGAAGACGACGCCCCGAGCGCTGTCTTCGACTTGGAATTCAGGGAAGAAAGAGGGGAGAAGGCGATTGTGCCGATGCGCGAACAGCCGCTGTATGTCGAAGACTGGATTGGGCTGCGCGCCCTCGACGAGGGCGGTCGCGTCATCCACGTATCATGTGAGGGAGAGCACATGCAGCTTTCGACCGACTGCTGGCGGCCGCTCGTGGAGAAATATGTCGGCTCGCGATCGTAACTCTCGAACCATACCCCCGTCGTCCGTCTTTTACCTGTGGGAGATGATCGCGCCTTTATATTTTTGTATTGTATTGTTGTTTGGGGTGTCATTTTCTCTCGTTGCTAATAGCACTCTCCAGTCGTCGATCTAATCCGTGGCCCTGCGTCCCGGCAGTGTCTGCTTCTCTATTAACGTATTTCCACGTTTTCGATATTTAACTGACATCGAACAGCTACAGACCCTACCGCCTTGTTCCTTGTTCCCCACGTATTGTGCAACCATAGTAAAAGCCCTTTCAAAGGAACTCGTCCCGACCTCGGGACATGGTGCACGATTCTCGCAACACTTTCGAGTTACAGCATTAATGTCGACGACCAGTCGGCAATCACTCGTCTCGGAATCGGGTGATCTTTAATCCAGTTGGATCTATTACACCTACCAGCGTTGTATTTCGAGGGTAAGAAATAACTTCCCGAAGAGAAGGTAAAAGGAATGTTTAAAATGGCAGGCTTTTGAAAGCCGACAACATTCGACACAAAACACGGCTGACGAAGATGGCGGTGACAGTAAGGTGGCCGAGGAATTATTAACAGACATGCCAAATGTGAAAACGGTGATGAGGAGACAGAATGGAGTTTCCTTAAGAAAGCGTGAGGCGTGGCAGTGGGAGATAGTGACGACGCTGCGAAAAGTGAGTCAGCAGGTGTAGGTAGCGCGAGAACCAGTGTGTAAACGTCGGTACAGTCATGGCGCGATAGCGGCCATCATAATTCAAAGTGATGGTGTTCGAGAATGAGCGCCGAGGGGGATGAGTGGGGGATGAGGACAAGAAGGATACAGTAACGTCTTTGTGGTGAGTTGCGAGAGCTGTTGCGAGTTGAGAAAAGAGTTTGGCTGTGTGTAATATTGTTGTATATATATTTTTTGCAACCTTTTTTTAGGCGTTGTTCCATTTCGGGTATCCTTTTTTGTGCAAGTCATGGTTCCTTTTCTACAGGTTCGCGTCTTATATCGTGGGTGGATACAACACAGCCGAGTCAATCACGTCACTGAGTCTCCCTGGCCAAATGCTTGAGGAGTGGTAAGTTACTGGGTACTGACGGTGCGAGCCGTGATTTTTGGGAAGCTGACTGGTGAGCGAGGTTTCTGAATTCAGACCGGAGTCTGGAGAGTGCAAACGGATTGTGGCCGCCATTAAGTGCTGAAGCGCTGAAGGCGAGAACTTCCCAGGGTTCACAGCATCATCAAACCGCCTGGACGGTCCTTGTGCCCAAATTGTTATCGTCATATCTAGATTTTCGTCCTATTCTAATACGATTGTTCCCTGACAACCGTGACGTCGTATACCGACAATGCTTATAGTGTCGGCACCTGTGGGTCCACATTGTCCACAATTTCCCACTGCTGCACGATCACCTGTTTTCTGGCATTCATGTCCATGACTTCCGCTCTATCGGATCACAACGTCGACCTTGAGGCCCAGCGCGATGTCCCACATCCCTTAGGTGTGTCTACTATCTTGCATATTGTTTGCGTGCTAATGGATCTCGAGAAAGATGTGGGAGGAAGTGAGCCACATAAAATGATAATCTGTTCGGGTCTGTCTATCAGTCCGCCGCTGTTGATGACGAGTGACCAAGATGTCAACTCCGGAGCACAGAAAGGCATCGTCCGCCGGCCGGACGATGAGGACTTGGACGATATAGGGCACGCACCGACACGAGTTGGACCAGAGGTTCAGGCTGACGCAACAACCTCGTCAGAGTTTGATGTGTGCTCTGGAATTTCAGGTGTGTATGCCCCATGTTGCCCAGGAGTGCCGCATAATCTTATGTAAACCTAAACGATCAGTAGTGAAAGATCTACCCTTCGATGTTACTCTTGACAGCAGTCCTGAAGAAGGACTTAAAGAAAAGCGCATGATAGGAGACTTTGACGGAAGCGCTAACTCTCTATGGACCCTTTACGGGAAGGAAGCCAAGAGCTACGACGAGGCCCGAATTCAAACACTGAAAGAAGATATGGATGGTGTCCTCATATTTGTCCGTTTATATTTACCCCATACCTGCGGACACAGCCATCCTGATTTATGATCCCACAGGCTGGTTTATTTTCCGCCATCCTCACCGCGTTCATAATCGACAGCAAACAAGACTTGAAAGTCAGCCCTGCGGACCAAATGGTCTATTATCTCCAACAAAACGTCGCTATCCTTGATCAGATTTCCCACCAAATATCCTCCATCGCTCCACAGGTCCCCATCCCTTCCACTCCACCGCCCCCTTTCCCTTCTTTCAAACCATTGGCATCCGACCTCCGCGTGAATGCATTCTGGTTTATGGCCCTCATCTTCAGTCTATCCACAGCACTCCTCGCGACCCTCGTCCAGCAATGGGTGCGCGAATACATGCATGTCTTCCAACGGTACAGCGACCCTCTGAAGAGTGCACGACTTCGACAATACTTGCATGAAGGATCAGAAGGATGGTACATGCCTGTTGTGGCAGAAGCTGTTCCTGGTCTCCTCCACGTATCTCTCTTCCTCTTCTCATTGGGCCTTTGCGACTTTGTGTTGAACATCAACACGACAGTTGGTCTAGGCACTACTATTCCCATCGGCATCACCGGTATTCTCTATATCTTCACGGTCTTTGCGCCCGTCATATATCCACAATCGCCGTACCAGAATTCGTTTTCCGGTCTTATCTGGTATCTTATGCAGAAATTGGGTGGCCGTCAATACAAGGATCGGAGTTCTGATGGTGCACTAAAACCTGTCAGCTGGAACATGGCTCAGGGAAAGTTGCAACTTGCTATGTAAGAGACGGAGGACCGCAAGGGGCGAGACGAACGGGCAATCCGATGGTTGGTTGACAACATGACAGAAGATGCCGAAATGGAATCATTTGTGGTGGCAATTCCCGGCTCATTTAACGGCGGATGGGGTACTGATGTGTGGAAAAAAGTCTCGAACGCGATAGAGGTCAAGAACAAGAACAGAGACGGGAACCAGCCTTCACGTATCCGGAGTGTCTTTGGCACGATCATTCGTCTGGTCGGAATTCTCACTGCCAGTGACGCTCGTGCCAACACAGCAATGCTTCCTCCTGCCCCGCATCCGACTCATATTCATTGGCACTCCACCGCACACATTCAAGGAGAGGACACCGTACGTGAACTCAGCGCATGAGTTGCCCATGTACTGGAGGCATGCAGGAACCGTCATCTTTTTGCAAGTGATGAGCTATGGCGGAGGCGTACACGTGCATGCATTGAGACAACTGCGTCGCTCGTATGCTGTGCAGAAGCCGAGCTTGCCCAGTTTGGAGACATAGTGAAGGTGCTAGGAGATATCAGTTGCGACCAAAATGTGCGCGAATCTTTGGTGGCAAAGGACCAGTCCTTTGCAATGCGCTGTACCTGCCTTTCACTAGTAGCCATTCGACCAATTCTGAAATCCAACCAGTCGTTGGCGGAATCTGCGCGAAGAGCCTGGGGGGTACTCATTTCAAGGAGTTCGGACGATGTCCCTGGCGATGAACCCATGAAGGGTATTCCGAATGTGGTCCAAACTTTCGATAAGGCGTTGAGGTACCTACACGAGTTATCACGTGCACTGGACGGGGGAGCCGACCTGACGGAAGGGGAAGTACAAGAGATCCTGCGTAATCACGAATCTCAAATCTCGGAGTTGGAGCAAATCGATACCCAAAGTCAAAACATTCAAAGCGCCGACGATTGGACGAGACTCGTCCGAGACGCGATCGACGAAAGTACTCATGGAATAATAACTCGCCAATTACCGGGCGTCGAATTCGATGACTTGGATGCAGAGTCGATCCACTTCAGCCAATTTGTTGAATTGTTCCGCCATCGTTACAATTGCCTATTGTTATTCCCTTTGCAGAACCTCAAGAGAATTCGATCCCTCGCCTATACACTCCGGAGTATTCTTAAAGGACAGTGGTACGCCGATGCCTTTCGGAAAACGCTCAAGAGCCTGCAACCATTCTTCGAGCCGCCTTCCAGGCGGGATAACCCATGTTATCGGCTGGTGTGGCGTCTAAGGGATCTCAACCACGGCGGTGGACTAGGCTTTACCGTCGAACTCTTTTTCCTCGCACTCAGGCAGCTGTTATCCACATCCTCATCAATTGAATCCCACTCCGCTCTTTACATCGGCACGTTCCGCGCCATTACATCCGACTGGAGCAAGTACAAACACTCAGTTGGAACGCAAAACCTCCTTGACATGATTGTGCCACATAGTGGTATCCTTTCCAAGTTCGACTACCCTGCCTATATCACACACGAGTTCTTGTCATTACTGGGAAATGTTCTTGAAGGGCAGAAAGGTCGTCATATCGCCGACGTTGTGCAGGAGGTTTCTTGTGACATCCCCATTCATGACGAGCACAAAAGAGCGTTTTTCGTCAAGGCGTTGGGTGTTATCGCCCGGGCGCGGGCATCATCTTCGTAGCATTCCTATACAAGAGTCTCTATCGTCTTATACATTCTCATCGCATGACTGAGCGAACCCATGCTTGTTCTCAATTCCTTGGCCCCCGTAGTGAAGTGATCGAGGCCCACCTACTCGCTACGTCATATGTTGTGGAGGCGGACCACGGTGATACAGAGAAGTTTCATGGGGCCGTGTGGGCGCTTCGGCCATGGAGTGGGAAACGAAGGTTTTGAAGGTAACATAAGTCGTGTCGGTGTAAGGAAGGGGAAGACTCAACTCAAGGGGGAAAGTATAAACAGGGGGGGAGTTGTCTATGAAATAATACTATACTACAGGGTAGGGCGAGTTAGAGTGAGGAGGAAAGGGATGAACGAATGCGTGCGTCGTGGGTTCAGATGCGCAATGGACAGTTTCACCCTGGCGGTGTCCATTCCGCTCAGGTTAGTTCAACCTACTTATTGGATGTGTTCTTCCTCACCGAGCTTTTGCCGTAGCAATATACTTGGCATCAATGGAGAGATTCTCCCCGAACTTTCGGAGACATGGGGCGCTCCTACGCGTATCTGTATCCAGTTGGCTCGGAGCCCCTGTGATGTTGAGGTATATAGGACTGAGGTGGAAAGTGCCACAAGCGACTTCGTTCAGATTTTCGACCTAGCTGGTGACACGGAGGCGGGCGTGGTCTCTCACGTACTTTTTGCTGCCAGGCCGAAGGATAACGAGACTCTCCCGGACAGAACGGCTATAGTTACCACAATTACTTCGAAGCACGTTGGCCGATTATCATAGATGCCGCAGCTGCCTTCGACGCCCATAAGCAAGTTGAATTCTACACCTTAATACGCAAGTATCCGCGTTTCGAATCCGCAGCGAGCTACATATTGAAGAAATTATTTTACGCTTGGTTCTATCATGATGGCCGTTCGAAATTGCAGGACTTGCGCTGTACTGCCGCCGCCCCTGGCGTAACGCCCCGTATTCAAGTCGTCCGAGTGGTCATGGCGGTGTTCCTAATCGACGGATGGTCGTCTTCGAAAGCAGCGGACGAACATGAGACTGAGGTGCCATTCGGCTTGATCCCACCTCCTAGGGACATTCCTCTCTCGATGCCGTCGCATGTACGGACGAACATATTATCATGGTTCAGGTCACTGTTGCTCCTAAGCATGGCACGTTACCGAATGGCTTTGAGGAGGAGAAACATGGTGCTCAAACGATTCAGAAGAGTCGCACATGGCACCATGTGTTCGTTGCTGATCATGATAATGCCAGCAATGCGGCGAAACTGCGGAGGCAAAACATCGAGTACTACCTCGTGAAGAAGCAGATCATGTGTGCTGCTATCCTTGACATCTCTAGGATTGCCTTCCTACAACACCTTCAGGACCGGCACACGAGTGAGGGGGGCTCGAAGGCCTGCTGGGGTGACGCTACCAGTTGCGTTTCTGGAACGTATCACCTACGAATTACTACTGCAGTAGACGGATGTTGATTAGGTTGTTGATAAGTATTACCGTGGCTTGAATTGGAATCGGTTTCAATAATTCCTAGTGTTGTTCCAGTTTATCTCTGTAACTCTGTTGCCAGTGGCAAATTCGAGTCCTGCCACGATGCCACTTGTGACGTCGCGGCAGTTAATCGAATAAGAACTCACAAACCAATATAAGTTACGTGACTTTCGTAAATCCGTAATGTCAAGTCTACTTCAGGTGGATGAGTAGCTCATCTCCGCCTCATGGACAGAGACGCGAGGTGTCATCCATTCTTCTGATAGAACCTTTCTTCCAGGGGCAGGAGCAGCGGTCTTTGAGCGAAATTGAGACTCAGCTGGGTGGGTAGCGCTCAGTATGATGGGGGTGTGTGTTTAAGAGTGGCTGACTCAGCAAGATAAGGTGGCCAAGGACTAGTACAGTAAACCAGGTTCATTTTGATCGTCATGCAAACAGAATCAGCTGTCGAAGACATCGTTCATGCAGTTGAACGGTGAGGATATTTTTTTTGGACCTGACAGTTCATTCTCATTCCCCTTTTTCAGCTTTCGTATTCTTTGTGTGGGTCGGGTAGGTTACCACTGTCTCCACTGATACCATCAAACCGTATGTTAACTATTAATCTCCAGGCAGGGGTCGGAAAGTCATCACTGATCAATCGTGTATTCCGTTTGGGGCCTTTGGAAAAGCCTGTAAGGAGACATTGTCAGATTTTGCCTGCCACTAACTAAGTTGGCTGTTGACAAAGCCCGTTGAAGATTGGACACCGGGAGAAGCAAATATAGAAAATGGATTCACCTCACCAGATAATGAACTCTTCGTTCTACACGACTCCAAAGGGTTCGAAGCAGGGAACGAGAATACCTTTAGTGCCGTCGATGAGTTCATCCGCCGGCGGCGCAAGGAGAACCTCCCCCTCAAAGACCAACTCCATGCTGTGTGGTGAGGATCCTCTTGGAGGCGACTTCAGGTTAAGCTCACTACTATTAGGCTCTGTACGGAGTTGCCGACAGCCGGTGGGCGTGCTCTTGAGATGGGGGACGAGAACTTGCTTCAGCTCGCCCATCAAACCCAAAGTGCGTTCCTCCCTGCTACTCCAGTATCCCCCTGACGCACGGTGAATTTATCGATATTCACGGAATCAGCTCCTATCGTGGTCGTCTTCACAAAGTCTGACAAAATATTGGAGTCAAAGAGGATCGAGTTGCAGGAGGATAATAAGAGCCTGGTTGGAGAGGATCTGGATAATCGGAGCAAAGCGGAGGCCAAGAAAGTACATGACGCCTGCGTGCAGTCTCTCGAGAGCACCGTGAGCAGAATGAAGCCACCGATACCAACTCCACGTCATAGGAAGGTTTCGGGTATAATTTTTCATTCTTTACTTGGTCTGTGTCACGGTTGATCTCTCTCCTCAGACCGTCCGGGCTACGAAGATACCATCGAGTCCCTCGTTACAGACACTCGCAATCTTGTCCGTGATCAGCTCAGGGTGATGTGGGAAGTCACACAACGTGCAAGCCTCCGAGTCAAAATCGAGGGCTGTGTCGAGTAAACGTCTCAATTACATCTGAATCAAATTGGTCACTTACACTGCTTGCCCGACTTGGTATGCATAACTACGCGCTGTAGGTATCTCTCACGGCATTTCTCTGTCAGTCAGTCATCATTTACCACACCTCAGATTACAGCCATGCTCTCCGTGGCATTAAAATTGATGGTATTAAGCTGGACGATTGCCTTGCGAAGGTTTATCAAAATATCGTCGCTTATTGGAACTTCGCGGATAAGGAGAAGGTGTGGTATTTCTGTGGCGTAATGAGCAATATAGTGCCCACAAACTAACAATGTTTCCCCGTTAGGCCCTCGGTAATAAGGATTTCAAGGACTTAATGCTGTGCCTTGTCCAAGACGTCCAACAACCACAGAAATGGGATGGGTCCCACACCACGGCGTATGTACTGATATGATGAGGTCGAATAAAATGTGACAGCCATTTCATAGCGATACCGCGTCCGCGCCCACAATTAGCTTGATGGCCTCTTTCAGCGAGTGGCTCAGGAATACTGACCTGAATGACGAGTACGCTTTTTCTATTAGTCTGTAATTCAATAGTTGATGGAAGGTGTGAAGGCCCTCAGTTCAGTTTGTTTTAATGGCCTACACCGCAGATCTCGTGACAGTGCTGAAATTATTGTTTGAACAAGTAACACGGTCAAGTTCCTCAGAGACTCCGAGGGTAACAAGGCAGGCACTGACCGAGGTATACCAAGCGCATAAAACGTCAGGCACTCGTCGACAGATCTATCAGCGTATTAGCGCAGACTTCCAGCAGAAACGACAGATCCCGGGCCGTGATGAGGATACCTTTCGTCGCTTGTTGCGTGAGTTGTTGGGATATGAACCCGTGTCGGCACCCGACCCGGAAGGTACGGGGGCGGCCGCATCATCACCCCTAAGTCCCGGAGTGGTCCCACCATCACACTCTGCCGGAATGGCCACTGGCACACCACCGCCCCCGGGCCTTACCGGAGTCACTGCGCTACCACCCAACAGTACCAGAATGCGCTCAGTATCACCCAAAAGAAACGGAGTGCCCGCGGCACCACCCCGAAGTACCAGTCCGCCGGTCTGGAGTTGCCTCTTTCCTTGTTTGGCCTCTCCCTCTCAGCATTCTTGAACCCCTGTGATGATCCGGTTCAAAGTGTTGGTGACTATCTTTTCAGATATGATATGTATCTATTGCCATGATATTATTTTTTCTTGTTTTGACGGGTTTCGTTCTCCCCATATGCGACCCCTTCCTCTCTTCCTCCTATCACTCGCCCTTCCGCACTCATGCCAGTGTTATTCCCTACGCAGCCATGAGTGCCTGCATTCCACCATCTCATGACCTGTACCATCGTCTCGTATCGTCTTATTGTCTGCATTTGATACCTCGCCCTTTGGTAGTTGCAATGTCACCATGGCCTTCCCCTTCCTATCTGCTCTCTGCCTTCGGTATCCGATGACCTTTCGTACATATTATGGGCATCCTCATGTATAACAAAGCTCTGCATTTCGTCTCTAACAACAGCCCATTCAGCGAGAAACTTTTCGCGTTCGCTCGTATTTTCTCTTGGTTCTTAAGCTTCGTCCCTCACTTCGCCTCGAACCCTCGCTGCCACACTGGGATGTCACACGTCCCAGTCTCGGAGTCTTGGTCCCTTTTTCTTCTATCTCACTTATCGTCCCAACACCGCATCTTGCTATTGTTCGCGCGGTGTCCTAGGGGCTGAGCCCTGTGGGACAACTCGAAGGAAGACGATCCGAGTCCATGCATGGGTAGCCGCAGTGAAGCAGATCGGGTTGATTGCGTCCGAGTTGCCACGTCAGACATCGCGGCGGCGGAGGATGTGTATGCGGATGGGTTTCACAAGTTGTCCAAAGGGGTTTGTGGCAGTCAATTGAGCTGAAGGAAAGAACTTGCAATTGGCCGATATGTGTTCATACAGTCATCAAGGTGCAGGCACTCAAATTCAAGTTGTTGTGACGCGAATGATACTAACCTCGGTCTTTCTTCGAATGAACGACTGAGAGCCAGGGAACAGGTGGTATCATACTGAGGACCACCGTCTGAACTGATCACGCGACCAGATGAATCCATAGCTCGTCTCATATCTTTATGTATCTTTATTTCCCAAACTCAACCAACGAGGTAACGTAGTTATATTACCTGAGCCACACTATGTAGCATAGATGGCCGAAAATATCATGTTTCATGCATTTCATGTCTCGTGCAGTGCCAGTGTAGCGCCCGCGCCTCCGGGTATCGAAGTTGAAGTTGAAGTTGGCGTAGCGTGTGTGCAGCGTTGTGGACCACGCCGCAGTGGTTACGCCTCACCTCCTACACACTTGTATTCCACCACCTCGCATCTGCATCCATGAAACCTACTCTATCGTATCCTAACGACGACCTCGAAGCAGGGAGTATTGTCCCACACCCTTCTGGTGAGCCTTCTATTATTCTCGCTCAATCAAGTGCTAATGGTTGTCCCCGTCTGTCAGAGACGACGAACAACGCTACGCTGCCAGTGACTACCAACCAAGCAGTGGGCACCATTCCACAGCCAGTTATCGCACACGGTGCAGGTGCGTTAGTATTTTTTCCTTGCCATCGTATCTCGGATCAAACAAACCACACAAACTCTTCTGTCTATGAGTAGGACCGGGGGGAAGTGACTCAGGAAATGCGCCAACACAAGCGGGACAAGGTGGGGTTCTCGCTGATGCACAAGCTCGGGAAAAACCAGAGGTAGACCACGGGCCCCCAGGTGTGTATATGCTCCACGGCCGGGGTCTCTATGATGTCTGATGCAAGCATAATTGACCAGCAACTACCTCACCACCTGTTGGCATCGGTCACCATAATGACAGTTCTGAACTAGGACGTGAAGAAAGGCCCTCGATAGGGGACTTTGATGGCAGTGCTAATTCCCTCTGGGCGCTCTACGGAAAGGAGGCCAAGAGCAATGACGAGTCCCAAATTCAATCACTGAAAGAGGATATGGATGGCGTCCTCATATTCGTACGTTCACTTTCTTCCCCACATCTATAAGCCATGCTGATGCATGACCCCGTAGGCGGGTTTATTTTCCGCTGTCCTTACCGCATTCATAATCGACAGCAAACAGAACCTGAAAGTCAACCCCCAAGACCAAGTGGTGTATTACCTCCAACAAAATGTCGCCCTCCTTGATCAGATCTCCAGGCAAATCCTCTCCATCGCTCCACAAGTCCCCATTCCTTCCACTCCGCCCCCATTTCCTTCTTTCAAACCGTCGGAAACCGACGTCCGCGTGAACGTTTTCTGGTTCATGGCTCTCATCTTCAGTCTTGCTGCGGCCCTCCTCGCAATCCTCACTCAACAATGGGTTCGCGATTACATGCACGTCTTCCAGCGGTACGACGACCCTCTGAAGTGTGCACGAGTTCGACAATACTTACACGACGGATTGGAAGGAGGGCGCATGCCCGTTGTTGCAGAGGCAGTTCCTGGTTTCCTGCACGTGTCCCTCTTCCTCTTCTTCGCGGGGCTCTGCGTCTTTGTGCTGGACATCAACACGACGGTTGGTATCAGTACCACTGTTCCCATCGGCATTACCGGCTTGCTGTATATCCTCGCTACGTTTGTCCCCATCATTCGTCCACAGTCGCCATACCAGACTTCGTTCTCCACCATCTTCTCCGTCATCATCTGGTATCCGAAGCAGAAATGGGGTGGCTGGCCATACCAGGACAGTAGTTCTGACGGGGCAAAGAAACCCGTGAGGTGGAACACGACTCAAGGACGGATGCAGCTTGCAATGAAAGAGACAAAAGAGCGCAAGGGGCGAGATGAAAAGGCGATTCGATGGCTGATTGACAATATGAC
>Ga0307512_10005901_pt1 | contig 12588 bp, 7 predicted proteins | sample 14_EM_MG_FD_200267 | JGI IMG/M metagenome (GOLD analysis project Ga0307512, IMG submission 200267) | Populus trichocarpa ectomycorrhiza microbial communities from riparian zone in the Pacific Northwest, United States - 14_EM | ecosystem: Host-associated > Plants > Roots > Unclassified | place... | reverse complement strand
GACGAACCCGTCTCCCGGACGGGCACCGTCTCGACACCGCGGGCCATCCGGTGCATCTCCGCCCGAATGGTCGGCAGCACGTCGGCGCCGGTCGCGGGATCGCTGAACCGCACCACGGCGTGCCCGTCCTGCTGGAGCGCGAGCTGGTCGGTCAGGGCCCGGTCGGTGTGCTCCCACCGGTAGGCCAGCAGCGGCGTGCCCGGGGCGAGCGAGCCGACGGACACGGGCCGCAGTCCCGGGTGCCCCCACAGCCGTTCCGACCGGGACCGGTCGGGGGTGGTCCGCTCGGCGTCGCTGATCTCGTCCCGGCCCGGCTCGAAGAACTGCGACTCGATGGCGTGCTGGAACGGGATGTCGAGGCCGTCGAGCCACGCCATCGGCTCGGCGGTCGCGTTGTGGTGCGCGTGCCAGTGCCAGCCGGCCTGGGGCAGGAAGTCGCCGCGGCGCATGGCGACCGGGTCGCCGTCGACCACCGTCCACACGCTCTCCCCCTCCACGACGAACCGGAAGGCGTGCTGCGTGTGCCGGTGCTCCGGGGCGTCCTCGCCCGGCATGAGGTACTGGATCGCCGCCCACAGCGTCGGCGTCGCGAACGGCCGGCCGCCGAGCCCCGGGTTGGCCAGCGCGATGGCACGCCGCTCGCCACCACGCCCGACCGGCACCAGCTGACCCGCCTCGGCGGCCAGCTCACGCAACCGCGACCACCGCCACAGGTGCGGCACCGCCCGCGAGCGCGGCCGCGGCGGCATGAGGTCGCCGATCTCGGTCCACAGTGGAACCAACAGCTCGCGCTCGAACCCGCGGTAGAGCTCTTCGAGGGCGGGCGTCACGGGTGGTTGGCCGTCGGCGGCGACGGCGTGCAGCCGGACCGGGGACTCGACAACATCTGGCATCGACGACGTCATGGAGCTAGCGTGGAGCCCGTCCGCTGTGAAGACACAGGGATTCTGGAGAGCAGAACGGGGTCGGCGTGGAGAAGGCGTTCAGGACCCCACCGCCCTACGCGATCGCCAGCGTGGACCACGCACTGCGTGCCGCCGCGATGCTGCAGCTGGAGGGCGGCCTGACGGTGTCGCAGATGGCCGAGCGGCTCGGCGTCGCCCGCTCCACCGCACACCGGCTGCTGGCAATGCTCGTGTACCGCGACTTCGCCGTGCAGGACGACGACCGCACCTACCGCGCCGGCCCGGTGCTCGAACTGGCCGTGCACTCGCAGTCCCGTGTCTCGGCACTGCGTGCCGCCGCGCTCCCCCACCTGCGCCGCCTGGCCGACCTGCTCGACGAGACCGCCAGCCTGACGATCCGCACCGGCGACACCGTCCGGTTCGTCGCCAGCGTCGAGGGCGCGCAGTCGCTCCGCGTCACCTCCCGCGAGGGCATGGTCTTCCCCGCGCACCACACCACCGCCGGGCTCCTGCTACTGGCCGAGCTCACCCCGGCCGAGCTGGACGACGTCTACGCCGTGGAGCGCTCCGCCGAACGCCCGGACCTCCCCGCGCTGCGTGCTGAACTGGCCCGGATCCGCCGCGGCGGCTTCGTGGTCAACAAGGAACGCTCCGAACGCGGACTCACCGCCGTCGGCGTGCCGGTCCGCGACCCCGCAGGCGCAGCGGTCGCCGGGCTGGCGGTGTCCATGCCCTCCGTGCGCTACGACCGCCACCGGCTGCCGGCACTCGTGAGCACGCTCAGGTCCGCCGCCCACGAGCTCGAGGCCGACCTCGCCTGAACGGCGTTCGTCAGCCGGCGCCGCCGAACGGGAGCACGCCGCAGCGGTCCGACCAGGCGGCCCAGGCGTCGGCCAGTTCCTTGACCAGCACGGGGTTGTCGGCCGCGAGGTTGTGCAGCTCGGTCGGATCCGTTGCCACGTCGTACAGCTCCCACTCATGCGGGTGCTCGCGCACGAGCTTCCAGTCACCGCGCCGGACCGCCGCGTTGCCGATGTGCTCGTAGAACTGGCAGCGCGTGTCGTCGCCGGGCGCGCCACGCAGGGAACTCAGCATGCTGACGCCTTCGAGCGGCGGCACGGTGTCCGGGTACTCGGCACCGGTGATCTCCAGCAGTGTTGGCAACACGTCCGGCAGGTAGTGCTGGGCGTTCGCGATCGTGCCGGCGTGGTCACCGAGGCCGCGCGGCCAGTGCACGATGAACGGCGAGGCGATCCCGCCCTCGTGCACCCAGCGCTTGTGCATCCGGAACGGCGCGTTGGACACGTGGGACCACTCGCGGCCGCAGAACGCGAACGTGTCCTCGCCGCCCGGCGGGTGGTCCGGGTGCCGGCCGACGTACACCGGCCTGCCATCGGTCGTGGCGGTGGGGATGATCTTCGGGCCACGGCCAGGCTCGGAACCCAGCCTGGGCGGGATCTCCTCGGCAGAGCCGCCGTTGTCGGACAGGAAGACGAACACCGTGTCGTCGAGCCGCTCGGTCTCCCACAGCTCGTCGACGATGCGGCCGATCCCGCCGTCCATGGCCTCGACCATGGCGGCGTAGACGGCCATGCGCCGCTGTTCCCACTCCTTGTCCGGCGCGTCCGCCCACGCCAGCACTTCCGGATCGCGCGGCGCGGCCGTGCCGGTGAAGACGCCCAGCTTCCGCATCCGGTCGATTCGCCGCTGCCGCACGGCATCCCAGCCGTCGCGGTACCGGTCCGCGCAGCGGGCGATGTCGAACTCCCGTGCCTGCAACGGAAAGTGCGGCGCGGTGTACGCGACGTAGCACAGGAACGGCGTGTCGCGGGGATGGTCGCGGAGGAAGCCGACGGCGGCGTCGGTGATGGCGTCGGTGTAGTAGAAGTCCTCGCCGGGCGGCACTTCCTCCTCGCCACGGCGCAGACCGGCCGGCGCGTAGTAGTTCCCGCCACCTGCCAACGTGCCGAAGAAGTGCTGGAACCCGCGCCGAGTCGGCCACGCCGACGGCTCACTGGCAAGATGCCACTTCCCCGCCATGTACGTGGTGTAGCCGGCCGCGCCGAGGATCTCGGCGACGGTCGCACACCGGTCGTTGAGGCTGCCCGGATACCCGCCTGCGCCGTCCTCGCCGGTGAGCACGCCGATGCCGGTCTGGTGCGGGTGCAGCCCGGTCAGCAGCGAAGCCCGCGACGGGCTGCACCGCGCGGTGGTGGTGAACCGGGTCATGCGGACGCCGCCACGAGCGAGCGCGTCGAGGTTCGGGGTGCGGATCTCGCTTCCGTAGCAACCGAGATCGGAGTAGCCGAGGTCGTCGGCGAGGACGAGCACGACGTTCGGCCTGCTCAGCGTCTGGGGGTCTGGCCCCGGCGGCTCGCTCATGTGCCTGCTCCGAGACGCTTGGTCAGCCGCTCGTACCGGCCGGGCGGCCACGCGACGTCCGGGGCGTGCCAGGAGATCGGCGTGGTCGGGGTGACCGCCGTGAGGCGTGCCTCCAGGTCGTCGGCCAGGTGCGCGCGACCGGTGTCGCGCAGGTGCTGGGCGTACCGCACGGGATCGGTGTAGTAGGTCGGTCCTGTTTGGAGGGTGGTGAGCATCGGGTCCGGCAGCGCGCCGGGGCGGCCCGCGTACCGGTGCGACCACTCGGCCAGGTGCGCCCGCAGCTCGTTGGCCAGCTCCGGTTCGTCCGCCAGGAGGTCGCGGGTCAGGTGCGGATCGGCGGTCACGTCGTAGAGCTGTTCCCACTCGACCCGGCACGCGCCCGGGTGGTAGGTGCGGATGTAGAGGTGGTCCCGGGTCCGCACGGCACGCTGGTAGGTGTGGGCGCCGTGGCCCAGCACCAGGTACTCCCGCGACCCGATGCGCTCGCCACGCACGGCCGGCGCGAACGACGAGCCCTGCCAGCCGTCCGGGATCGGGATCCCGAGCAGGTCGCACAGGGTCGGCGCCAGGTCGATGTTGTACAGCAACGAGTCGTTGTGCCGGGCGTCCTCCGGCAGGTCGTCGGTGACCCCCGGCCAGTACACGACGAGCGGCACCCGCTGGACGGGCTCGTTGGCGTGCCCGTGCTCGGCGTACGAACCGTTCTCCCCGAACGACTCCCCGTGGTCGGCGCTCACGATGACCGCCGTCTCTCCCGCGATGCCCAGCTCGTCCAATGTGGACAGCAGCTGCCCGAAGTACTGGTCCCAGTACATGATCGTGCCGTCGAACCCGTTGATCAGGTGCTCGAAGTCGGCGCGGGTGCGGATGGCGTCCGGCATGTTGTGCGGCACCGGCGAGGGCCTGGGACCGCCGAAGTAGTGCAGGTCGAGTGCGCTGCGCGGGCCGTAGACCTCGGCGTGCGCGTCGATGGCGGCCTGGTCCGGCCACGCGGGTGGCGGGCCGGACGCGGCGGCGCGCTCCGCCCACTCGGGACCGGTCTGGTAGTTGGTGTGCGGCTCCCAGTAGGTGAGGTGCAGGTACCAGTCGTCCTCGTGCGCGTGCCGGCGGAGCCAGTCGAGGGCGACCCCGTTGATCTCGGGAGCCTCCTCGTCGTTGATCTTGCCGGTCGCGCGGATCATCTCGCGGAAGTTGCCGCAGAAGTGGTACGCGCGGTGCCGCTCGGCGAACATCGACACGGCCGCCGTGTGGTAGCCGTGCTGTTCGAGCCGCTGGCCGAGCAGCGGCCGGTGCGGGTCCGGGCCGTGGCCCGCGTCGAGCCGGAACCTGGCCGCCTCGCCGAAGTGGCCGATGACGCCGTTGGTGATGCCGAACTGGCCGCTCGTCAGCGCGGTCCGCGACGGCAGGCACGGCGAGTCGGAGCAGTAGTACCGGTCGAACACGACTCCCTTGTCCGCCAACGCCTTCAGGTTGGGCGTGGTCGGCCGCTGGTAGCCGTACGGTGAGGTGTGGTCGGCCCGCAGCGTGTCGACGTCGACATAGATGATGCGCATTAGCTCTCCCCCGCGAAGTGGCAGGCCACCTGCTGTCCGGTCGCCGTCCCGGTCAGCTCGGGCACTGTGGTCACGCAGATCTGCCGGTCCGGGTTGGCCATCGGGCCGATCGGGCAGCGGGTGCGGAACCGGCAGCCCGACGGCGGGTTCTTGGGGCTGGGCAGGTCGCCGGTCAGCACGATCCGCTCCCGGCCGCGCTGGGCGGTGTCGGGCACGGGCGAGGACGACATGAGCGCGACCGTGTACGGGTGCCCCGGCGTCGAGTACACGGCCTCGACCGGCCCGGTCTCGACGATCTTGCCGAGGTACATCACGGCAACCCGGTCGGACAGGTGCCGCACCACCGACAGGTCGTGGGCGATGAACAGGTAGCCGAGCCCGAGGTCGTCCCGCAGCTCCTCCAGGAGGTTGATGATCTGCGCCTGGATCGACACGTCGAGCGCCGACACGGGTTCGTCGAGGATCAGCACCTTCGGCCGCACGGCGAGGGCGCGGGCGATCCCGATGCGTTGCCGCTGCCCGCCGGAGAACGCGTGCGGGTAGCGGTCGAGATGCCCGTCGCCGAGGCCGACGCGGCGCATCAGCTCACTCGCCTCGGCGTCCCGCTCCGCACGCGGCACGCCCCGCATCTCCAGGGCCTCGTCGAGCGACTGGCGGATCGTGCGCCGCGGGTTGAGCGACGCGTAGGGATCCTGGAAGACGTACTGGACGCCGGAGTCGACCCGGACGGCGCCCGCCGACGCCTGGTTGATGCCGACGACCGTGCGGGCGAGCGTCGACTTGCCACACCCCGACTCGCCGACCAGCCCCAGCGTCTCCCCGCCGGCGACCGACAGGCTGACCCCGTCCACCGCGTACACCGGCTCCGGCCTGCGGAACAGACCGCGCCGGCCGGACGAGACGTCCACCCGCAGGTCCTCCACCTCGAGCAGTGGTGTGTCAGCGGCTCCCACTCGGGACGCGGCCCCGGTCTCGGGGACGAGCGGCGGGATGGCCGCGCCGCCCTGGGTCACCCAGCAGGCGGCCGCATGCCCGGCCGTGGTCGCCACCAGCTCCGGGATCTCGGTGCGGCACCGATCCTCGGCCAGCCGGCAGCGGGGGTGGAACGCGCACCCCGACGGCAGCGCGGCGGGGTCGGGCGGCGCGCCGGGGATGGCGGGCAGCCGGCTCCGGTCGCCCGCGTCCAGCCGGGGCATGGCCTCGAGGAGGTCCGCGGTGTACGGGTGTTCCTGGCGCTTGAAGACGACCTCGACCGGCCCCTGCTCGACGACCCGGCCGCCGTACATGACCACGACGTCGTCGCACGTCTCGGCGACCACGCCCATGTCGTGGGTGATCATCAGCACCGCGATGCCCAGCTCGTCGCGCAGCCGGCCCAGCAGTCGCAGGATCTGCGCCTGGATGGTGACGTCGAGCGCGGTGGTCGGCTCGTCCGCGATCAGCAGCGACGGCTCGTTCGCGAGCGCGATGGCGATGACCACGCGTTGGCGCATGCCGCCGGAGAACTGGTGCGGGTAGTCGTCGATCCGGCGTTCGGCGTCCGGGATGCCCACCTGCCGCAGCAGGTCGAGCGCCCGCGCCCGCGCGGCGCGCCTGCCGAGGCCGTGCACGGTCAACGCCTCGGCGATCTGGGCGCCGACCGTCATCACCGGGTTGAGCGCGGACTGCGGGTCCTGGAACACCATGGCGATCTCGCTGCCGCGGATCTCCCGCATGTCCTTTTCGGACAGTGTCAGCAGGTCGCGACCGTCGAACAGCAGCTCACCGGCGACGATCCGGCCTGGCGGGTTGACCATGCGCAGGATGGACCGCGCGGTGACCGACTTCCCGGAGCCGGACTCCCCCACCACGCCGACCACCCGGCCCCTCGGCACGGTGATGCTGACGTCGTTGACCGCCCGCACGACGCCGGCGTCGGTCGAGAACTCGGTGCGCAGCCCACGCACTTCCAGCAGAGCGTTCACTTCCGCAGCACCGCCTTGTTCAACGCGTTGGACAGCAGTGTGAGGGCCAGCGCCAGCATCAGCAGCACGAGACCGGGGCCGAGGACGTACGCGGGGTGCGCCTCGACGTAGCGGGCGCCGGTGTTGAGCATGGCGCCGAGCGACGGGATCGGCGGCTCGATGCCGAGGCCGACGATGGACAGACCGGCCTCGATGAAGATCGCGACGACCATGTACACGGCCGCGTTGACCACGATCGGGTCGAGGACGTTCGGCAGCACGTGTCGCGTGAGGATGGTGCGGCGCGGCACACGGAGCACGCGGGCGGCCAGGACGTACTCACGTTCCTGCTCCACCATCAGCCCGGCCCGCGCGAGCCGGCCGAAGCCCGGCAGGCCGACGACGAGAATCGACGCGAACAGCGCGAACCAGCCCGTGCCGATCACCAGCACGATGGTCATGCCCAGCAACAGCCCGGGGAAACCGAGGATGACGTCGAGAAACCGTTGTGTCGCGGCCCCGAGCCACTTCGCGAGCACACCGGACAGCCCCAGCAGGGTGCCGAGCGCCGCGCTCACCGGGACGGCCGTCAGCAGCAGCGACAGGTCGGTGCGCAGGCCGTAGATCGTGCGGGCCAGGATGTCGCGGCCCAGTTCGTCGGTGCCGAGCCAGTGCGCGCCGGACGGGCCGGCCAGCGCGACGTTCGACTGGTCGTCGTAGCCGGCGGGGAACAGCAGCGGCGACAGCACCGACGCGAGCACGAGCAGCGCCAGCAGGATCAGGCCGGCCATGCCGCGCGGGCTGCGGAACGCGGTGGCGTAACGCCGCAGCGCGCCACCCGCGCGGTGAGCGGTGGTCGTCATCGTCACGCTCCCAACCGGACTCGGGGATCCAGGGCGGCCAAGGCGATCTCGGTGCCCAACTGGACGAGCACGGCGATCAGCACCGCGCCGACGATGATCACCTGCACGACGTTGTAGTCGGCGTTCTGCACGCTCGACACCGCGAGCTGCCCGATGCCGTTGCGCGCGAAGATCATCTCGATGACGACGGCGCCGGCGAGCATGTCGCCGAACCGCATGCCGAGCGCCACCACGGCAGGGCCGAGGCTGTTGCGCAGGACGTGGCGCATCGTGATTCGCCGCCGCGACACGCCTTTCGACACCGCGAGGTCCACATAGTCCTGTCGCCAGGCGTTGTCCATCGAGGACCGCACGAGCATGGCGACGCCGCCGGACATCGGCACCGCGAGCGCCACGGCGGGCAGGATGAGGTACTGCAGCCCGATCACCGGGTCGTCCGCCACGGCCACCTCCCCGCTGATCGGCAGCACGGGGAACGCGACGCCGAGCAGGATCACGAGCAGCAACCCGGCCAGGAACGGCGGCATGGAGAGCTGCAGCGTGTTGGTGGCGTCGGCCAGAAACCGCGACAGCCTGCGCCTGGCCGATCCGGCGAACACGCCGAGCCCGATCCCGAACAACGTCAACAGGAGTGTCGCCGCGATCGTCAGCTCGAGCGTGCTCTCGAACCGGTCCCCGATCAGCTCGGCGACCGGCCGTTTCAGTTGCAGCGACTGGCCGAGGTCACCGGTGAACAGGCCGCCGATCCAGTCGAAGTACTGCGCGATCAATGGCCGGTCCAGACCCATCTGCGCGCGGACGGCGGCGATCTGCGCCGTGGTCGCGTCTGGCCCAGCGGCGACCGCCGCCGGGTCACCCGGCGCGAGCCTCGGCAGCAGGAACGCGATGACGGTCGTCGCCGCGAGTACGAAGAGGACGGACGGCAACCGCCTCAACAGAAAACGAGTCATGACACTCCCTGTGTCACCTCGGGTGAGTCCCGGGGAAGGCGGAACAGTTCACCCGGCGAGGTAGGCGGCACGCATCGACCGGCCGTAGCGGCCGATCAGGTTGTCCCGGTCCGCGTCGGCGCGGACGGTGGTGGTGGGGACGATCGCGTAGGTGTGGAAGAACGCCTCGTCCAACAGGGTCTGCGACACGTCCTTCAACGCGACCGCCGTGGCCTTGTCGTCCGAGGCGGCGATCAGGTCCGCCACCTGCTTCTGGTAGGTCGCGTCGACGAAGCGGGAGGTGTTCACGTCCGGCCGCAGCTCGGCGAGTGCGTCGACCATCAGCGCAGGCGGCTGCGCCGCCACCGCGGTCCACGTCAGGAACGCGGGCGCGAGCTTGCCAGCGGCCCTGCGTGGCTCGAAGTCCGCGGAGGACAGTTCGAGCGGCGACGGCGCGAGCCCGACGTCGGCGAGGTTGCGGGCCAGGATCTGGTAGATGGCACGGGGCACGGGCAGCGCGTGCAGTGCGATCTCGAAGCTGACGCCGTTCGCGCCGGCCTTCTGGATCAGCTGGCGGGCCTTGTCCTGGTCGAACGTGTAGGTTTTCCCGAGATCCTTCGGGTAACCGACCGCGTTGTCGCTCCACGGCAGGCTGGTGATCGTGCCGATGTCGCCGAACACCTGGCTCTTGATGCGCTCGCGGTCGATGGCGTAGCCGATGGCGCGGCGCAGGTCGGGGTTGGTGAAGGGGCCCTGGTTCACGTCGAAGCCGATCCCGTAGACCAGCCCGTGGTTCTCGTCCAGGTGGAACTTCTTGTCGTCGACGACGGTCTTGGCGTCCTGGATGGTGAGCCCGTTCGCCAGCTGGGCCCGGCCGGTCCGCAGCGCCGCGAGCTGGGCGGTCGAGTCCTTGATCACGGTGACGTCGATGCCGTCCAGGTAGGGCAGGCCCTTCTCCCAGTAGGAGTCGTTGCGCTTCAACGTGATCTCGGTGCCTGGCCGGTAGGAGGACCAGACGAACGGGCCGGTGCCGATCACCTTCGACCCGTCCTGGAGGCCCTGGTAGGACTCCTGGTCGATGATCGGGAACCCGTCCAGGATGTCGAAGGCGACCTCCTGCAGCGGCCGGGGCGAGGTGATCGTGACCTCGTGCTGGCCGCTCGCCGTCGCCTGCCAGCCCTTCGTGGCGCCGACGAGGTTCGACAGACCGTCGCCTGCGACGGCGCGTTCGATGGTGAACACCACGTCCTGGGCGGTGAAGTCGCGCCCCGAGTGGAACTTCACGCCCTCCCGGAGCTGGAACACCACGGTCTTGTTGCCGTCGCGGAACTCCCACTTGGTGGCGAGCAGGCCGTGCACCTTGGCCTTCTCGTCGATGAGGACGAGCGTCTCCAGGACGTTGCGGTTCCAGAAGATGTTGCCGGGCCTGCCGGTGAAGTAGGCGTTCGGGAACGGCTCGGCGGCGACGGTCGTGACGAGCGTGCCGCCCGGCTTCGGCGTGGCCGAGGCGCCGCCGGTCTGGGCGGCCTGGTCGACCGCCGAGCGGCAGCCCGCCAGGCCGAGAACTCCCAGCGCGGACACGCCGAGGAACGAACGGCGCGACAGCGCGGAGCGGGGGGATGTGGGGTACGTCAATGGACACCTCACTCGGTGATCGCGGGCTATGGCCGCCCGCGTGATGGAACTGGGTTGCTGCTTCCCCCAGGCCGGACGCCGGTGGGCGCCTCGACCGTTGTCGTGCCGTGGATGTCGGTGGCGGAGAACCCGACGAGGACGTCGAAGGTCCCCGGCTCCACCACCCAACCGTCCGCCCAGTGGCGGAAGGCGGTCACTCCGATGGGAACGTCCACTTCGATCGTCTCATGTGGATCGACGTGGACCGTCGCGAAGCCGGCGAGCCAGCGGACGGGCCGTTCGACGACCGAGTCCGGCCGGGCGAGGTAGACCTGCACGACCTGCTTGCCCGGACGGTCGCCCGTGTTGCGGACCGTCGCGGAGACGACCGCGCCTGGCCGTGACCGGATCTCGGTCAGTTCCCAGGTGGTGTAGCCGAGGCCGTGCCCGAACGGGTAGGCGGGCGAGGTGCCGGCACGCAGCCACGCGCGGTGGCCGACGTGCACACCCTCCTCGTACGGAAGGAGGCCCTCGACCGGCTGGGTGTCGAGCACTGGCACGTCCTCTGTGGTGGCCGGCCAGGTCATGGGCAACCGCCCGCCGGGCTCTGACTGTCCGGTGAGGACGTCGGCCAGCGCGTGGCCGACCTCCTGCCCACCGAACCACGTCACGAGCACCGCCGCCACCTCGTGCCGCCACGGCAGCAGCACCGGGGCGCCCGCGTTGACCACGACCACGGTGTTCGGGTTCGCCGCGGCGACGGCGCGGACGAGGTCGTCCTGCCCGGGTGGCAGGGCGAGGTCCGCGCGGTCGAAGCCCTCGCTCTCGAACTGCGAGCTGGTGCCGACCACGACGACCGCCACGTCCGCGGCCAGCGCGTCCCGGCAGGCCGCTGCCCGCTCCTCCTCTGACGTCCCGCGGGGCGGCCGGCCGGCGAGCGTCAGCGCCACGCCCGCGGGCGGGATCCGTTGCCGCAGACGGACTTCCACCGGATGGTCCGCGACGAGCTCGACGTCGAAGGTCCGCACCGGCGGGGTGAGGATGTCCGCGCCAGGCCCGTCGTGCGCCGGCCTGACCGGCTCGTCGAGGAGGGTCTGACCATCGACCTCGAACGTGATCCAGCCGGCGCCGCGGAACCCGACCTCCCAGCAGCCGGACACGTCGGGGACCAGCCGGGTCGTCAGCTCGACCTCGCTGAAGCCGGCCGGCACCTGGGCGCCGAGGCGCACCAGCTCGCCGTTGTTCCTGGTCTCGGCCGACACCTCCTGCCCGGCGTCGTCGAACCAGCGGACCAGCACGGTCCCCGCGCCGTACGGTCCACTCAGGATGGTCCCCGGCAGCGGCGGCGGATCGCCGGCCAGGTAGCTGCCCGCGGTGTAGGTCATCTCGACGTCCTCGGACAGCGCGGCCCGGAGCCCGGCGAACGGCGTGGTGACGTGCGCAGGACGGACCTCGGCGCTGCCGCCGCCCTGGATCCTCGGGTGCCACGCCAGCTCGCCGATCACGGCGACCCGGTCGACCTCGGCGAGCGGCAGCACGGCGCGGTCGTTGTGCAGCAGCACGGTTCCCTCGACGGCCGCGTCCCGCAAACGTGTGCGCACGTCGTCGACACGCGGCGCCGTGCGGGTCACCGCCACCGAGTCGAGCGCGCCGACCCGTGCGGCGAGCCGCAGCAGGTTGCGCACCTTCCGGTCCACTGAGGACTCGGCGACCTCGCCGGCCTCGACGGCCTTGCGCAACGCGTCACCCCACGGCCCGTCCGGCCCCGGCATGGACAGGTCGAGGCCGGCCGACGCGGCGGCGACCGACCGCGCGGCACGCCAGTCGGAGACGACGACCCCGTCGAAGCCCCACTCGGTGCGTGCCGGGTCGTCGAGCAGCGGGTGCTCGGTCATCGTCGTGCCGTTGACCGCGTTGTAGGCGGCCATGAACAGCCAGGGCGAGGCGGCCCGGACGATCTCCTCGAACGGGGCGAGGTACACCTCGCGCAGCGTGCGCTCGTCGAGGCGCACGTCGGCGGAGAACCGCTCGGTCTCCGAGTCGTTGGCGACGTAGTGCTTCACCGTCGCCGCGACGCCGTGCTCCTGCAGCGCGCCGACGAGTGCGGCGCCGAGCCGCCCGGTCAGCAGCGGGTCCTCGGACAGGCACTCGAAGTGCCGGCCGGCGATGGGGCTGCGCTGCAGGTTCACGTTCGGCGCGAGCACCACGTCGACGCCCTTGCGCACCGCCTCGGCGGCGAGCAGGCGACCCATGCTCGCGGCCAGGTCGACGTCCCAGCCGGCCGCGAGCGCTGTCGGACAGGGCAGGCAGGCGGACGGCGAGCCGTCGGCCCAGGCCGGGCCGCGGACGCCGGCCGGGCCGTCCGAGAGCGTCATCCCCCGCAGCCCCACCGCGGGTTC
>Ga0307512_10005900_pt1 | contig 12588 bp, 7 predicted proteins | sample 14_EM_MG_FD_200267 | JGI IMG/M metagenome (GOLD analysis project Ga0307512, IMG submission 200267) | Populus trichocarpa ectomycorrhiza microbial communities from riparian zone in the Pacific Northwest, United States - 14_EM | ecosystem: Host-associated > Plants > Roots > Unclassified | place... | reverse complement strand
CCAAACCAAAAATGATCACCCCTACTTACAACAACATGCTTGTTTGCTGTAGATGTTATAAAATTAGTAGATTTTGAATTCATAAATACTCTAGGAGAAATTGCAACGAATCCAAGATATATGCCACATTTCAAGGTAAGATGTATTTTATTTATTGTGGGTACAATCAATCTTATTGTTTAATGAATGTTTGTAATTAATTACAATCTAATTGTGTTTTTTTTCTTAGTGTAGAATCATGTCAGTGCAATTGATGACACACATGTTCGTAGAATCGTGTTAGTGCAATTGATGACACACATGTTCGTGCATATATATCATCTAAAAATAAAATTCCATTTATCGGAAGAAAATGTGTAACGACACAAAATGTTATAGCTGCTTGTAGTTTTGACAGGCAGTTCACATTGTGTAGGCAGGATGGGAAGACAATGCACACAATACACGTATTTTTCTTGAGACTATTGATAATAGTATTATAAAATTTTCTAAATCACCGGAACGTATTGATATGATATAAATTGAAGAACAACCATTATAAGTTTAATAGAATGCTTATTTAGTTATTGATTCTTAATGAAAAACTTATCATGTTGTTCTTAATTGCAGGTAAATACTATTTGGTTGATGTTGGATAACCCAATAAATATAGGTATTTAGGTTCATATAAAGGTGAGAGGTATCACTTACAAGATTTCAGGCGTCATGAACAACCAAGAGGCTGAGAAAAAGTGTTTAATCGTGCACCCTCATTACTATGTAATGCAATAGAATGTTCTTTTGGAGTATGGAAATAAAGGTGGAGAATTTTACAAAACATGCTTGCTTATCCATACAAAACACAAATTCAGATTGTAGTTGCATCAATGACACTACATAACTATATTAGAAGGAGAACGCAAGATGATGTGGCTTTTACAAAATATGATAGCAATCCTAATTTTGTTCCCAAAGATTTTTTACTAATTTTGTTCCCAATAATTTTTTACTAGATGTTGTTGCTCGCTCAGATAGCAAAGGATCGCAAAGGCCTTCACATATGAATTTTGTATCCGATGAAATTGCAAATAGTTTGAAGAGACAATAAAAGGAGAACCTTCAAAAGGGATTATTCAATTAATTATGTAATAATAATTAAATCTACAATATTTAAATTGAAAATCTCCAATATTAATATATGTCATTTTAAGTAATTTCATTTCCAAACTTTACTACAAGAAGCATACCACATGAGTGTTTGAGGGTGTGGTAGCGATTGCTTTTCAAAGTGTTTTTTGCTCGGAAATAAATCAAAATAAGGTTTTTTTTTAAATTATTTTTGATATCAGCACATCCAAACAATCTAAAAACATCAAAAAATTAATTTGAAGTAAATAAAAATATAAAAAAAATTCAAAATTTTTTAAAAGCGTTTTTAAAACGCCAAAATAAATAAAGTCTAACCAAATATATTAAACTATTTTTTATTCCACTTTAATTTTAACCATAATTTTAACTAAACATTTAATATTAAAATAAATCTCAACTAAAATTAATTTTTTTAAATCACAGCAATAAAAATTATCACATTATTGAATATACCCTAACTTCTCTTTATCTCATTTTTGGTCAATTTTTTTATTGGAAAAAGAATAAACCAAATCATATCAAGTTAATATATAATTACATCAACGGCATAATAAGAGATAGATTAAAACACATGGTGATGGTCGTCGTCGTTCATCGGCTTGATCTGGTCTAATGGAGGTTATCTATTTTGCTATAGATATAGGGGCGCAGATAGAATTTATTTATTTTTCATTTCAAAAGGTTTAGTTTGGAAAAATAGAAGTTGTGTTTATTTTTTAGGAAAAGGACATAAAAAAGGCGTCATGATGATGATGAGCATCGTGGCTGTCTGGGAGTAGATTTGGGGGTGCCTTCATTAACACGCACATCATCATTAGTATTATTACAAACACACAAAGAATTACTCTTAAAAATCTAATCGAGGCGCTCTCTCTCTCGATTTTTTATTTTTCTAGTAGTGTTTTATAATATAAATTAGGGTTTGGGAAATACGAGCTCCGCCAGTATTAGGTATTAGTAGCAGTAGAAGAGGAGGAGGAGGAGGAGGAGTGCGATTGGAATTGGAAGATTGGGAGGGAGACGAAGAAGATGGAGAACGGTGGTCGCGAAAGGAAATTAGCAGATAAGCTATCTGGATTATCCTTCAATAATAATAATGACTCCAGCCAAAACGACAACAACAACAACAACAACAACAGCTTGTTTCAGGTCATGAAAGCAGTCGAAGCTGCCGAGGCTACCATTAGGCAACAGGTTTTCTCCCCCGACAATAGATCCATTCTTACAATGAGCTACTTTCAATTCAAACATTTCCTGTTTATCTAATTATTTGCCAAACCCTGGTTATACCTTGCACCGGATTATTGTGTATAATCAGTAACGATGTTGGATTTTAATGCCAATGGTTTTGTTGTCAGGTGGAAGAGAATACGCTATTGAAGTCTGAACTTCAGAGCAAGACTCAGCAACTTGAAAAATATGTAATTACTGTGGATTTCAACCCCTTCTCATTACAATGGAGAACTGCTTCTCTTACACTTGGCCTTTTTTGTTTGGCAGAAAATAGAAGAACCTTTGACTGAAAGGTCTCATTCTGTTGATCAATGGAACGAGCGGGTTCATCAATCAGCATCATCTGCTGTTGCCGGTGATCCTACCAGTGTACTGGTTCCCAACAACGGGGATCCTGCCACCCAGAGTAATCTTTGGAAGCAGGTATCTGCATGCGCTTCTGCAAAACTTTTCCTTTGTTAACTCTTAGACTTATGAAACTTTTTATATTTGTTAGGATTTTGCTCTCAAGGTTCGTGAAAATGAAGAAGAGATTATGCAGTTAAGGAAACATCTTGCTGACTATTCTGTCAAGGTAGAATTAACATAACTAATCATCATTTGCTCACTCTGTGCTCACATTACATCATGGAAATTCATTTGTGTAATTTGGTTTTTGTTTATAGGAAGCACAAATTCGGAATGAAAAGTATGTTCTGGAAAAGCGCATTGCTTACATGCGACTGGCAAGTGTACCTTTTTTCCTTCTTTGCTTTGATCAAGAACCCCCCCTCCCATCGCTTTCTCTTCTAGTTTTTTCGAGGAGTATTTCAAAACAAATTTTAAATGAGCTTCATGCTGCAGGCCTTTGATCAACAGCAACAGGACCTTGTTGATGCTGCATCAAAAGCTCTATCATACAGACAAGATATAATCGAGGAGAACATACGTCTTACATATGAATTGCAAGTAGGTCTCTTCTTTTTTATTTCATTGTTTTGGGGTTGATTTTATGTTTTCTATTTCTTTCTTGGATATTTTCACTGTTTTATCCACCTTTAAACCAGAGAATTTGACTTAATCCTTTGATTCTTTAGGCTGCACAGCAAGAAAGATCCGCATTTGTATCGTCATTGCTGCCTCTTCTTGCGGAGTATTCTTTGCAGCCACCAGTTCTTGATGCTCAGTCTATTGTTAGCAATGTTAAGGTCAGTGCCAAATGCTTTTTAATGGTATATTGAGTATTTTATGCACACACAACCCTGATTTTTTTTTCATCATGTCTCCTTTCGGAGATTCTGGATTGAGCAAGTTTTCCACATTAAGCGATTGATGCTCCAGAATGACAGACATAAGTTTATTCTTGGACTAAAGTTTGCTAGTGGGCATTGACCTCCAACCAGACAAGGTTCTAATTATGGCTCACTCATATGCATCATGTTTTAGGAGTCTAATTAAATAAACTGATCTGATCACATCTGGGCTGAAACAACTTCTTTAGCTAGCAAACTCCTCTTTTAATTAAATTTTTTTACATGCTAACTTATCCAAAATAATGCATCGCAATATGCACAGCTCTCTTTTCTTTATTTCTTTTGATTTTTAGAGATGGCTACCATATAAGATGTGCGGTTTCATAGGGATGTGCTGTAATTCTGTTCTTAAAAGTATAGATACAGATGCTTGAATATTTCTGGCTATCGAGCGATATGACTGGAGCTTCCTTTTGAAAGGAGAACTTGAAAGACCTTGTCAGTATCTTGACTTATTCTCTTCCAATATCCCTTTCGTTCCTTATGTCGTTTCTCCCTGTAAAAACATTTTCTTGTTGGAGAAGGACATAATGGAGAGACTATCCAGGGATAGCGATGTTGTGTCAGGGTAGGTGCTGTTTTTTATTATTTCGTTTGAGAAGATCAGGTGATAGAGCACATAGGAAAAAACTTTTGAACAGTGACACCACTTTGAAGCATTTCTGAAGCTGACCTTAAACACCTGCCTTTTCCCTCTTGTTGTTTCATTTATGCATGCTATAAAATCACTTGCTTGCTGTTTACCAGCTGAAGTTTTATCGTGTAGGTGCTGTTCAGACATCTCCAGGAGAAGCTTATTCATACTGAGGTATGTTATGCAGACAAGAGGTTGTTATAGATAGTTCACGATTATTCATCTTATGTGATCTGTAATTAGCAAGTTAACTTAAGTTGTGGGAGTTTGAGATCTTTTGCTCCTCAGCTTATTATTTCCATATGAATGAATGGGTGTTGATTATCTTCTTTCCTTCTGTTCCAGTCAAAGCTCAAGGAGTCCCAGTATCAACTGGCACCTTGGCGTTCAGATGTGAACCACTCAAATTTTGCTCCACAGTCACCTTCTCATGCTGCTTTGGTATGTTTATATCTTACTGGAATTTCATCTAGCATTTCAAAATTATTTCTTTAAATGCTCATGTGTTTTACATGTCAGAGCAAAAGTGGACTTGAATTGGTGCCACAGCCATCATATTCCCATGGAAAGATACCTATGACTTCTTCTGATACTCAGACAGCAGCAGATTGGGATCCATTGAGTCACCATCAGAGTGGTTTGGCTGGTGGTGCTGCGAAAAATCTGGATCTTGATGATGCAGGGAGGTATTCACCTCTTGCTAGCAGGTGAGCCTGGTCAATGGAGACTGCTACTGTGAACTGAATGTACACTCTGCATTTGTTGGTGGGTTCTGTTTTCATTAAATTCTTGCATCAATTGGTCATATGTATGGTTTATTTTTTTTCTAAATAATGAAATCTCCATTCCTTCATTGGAAAATATTGTGCTTTTTACAATACTATTATCAACTTTTCTTTTTTAAAACAAAAGCACGTGCTAGCTTCTAATCATCAAAAAGAGAGAATGATGGTATGCTATGAGCTTTGCCTGAACTTTAATTCATCTTTTATGTTTCATTATTCTTCTTATTCCTTCATAAAATTTCTTCTTTCATTCTTCTTATTTTCAAGATGCGTTCCATATGAAAATCCTTAAAAGCTCTGCAACTTGAGCCAACAAAGGCAAGTAAACTGATTTTGTTTAAAAATACTTCCTCTGATATACTTGAGAAACCTTGGAAACAAACTGTACTGAACCCGTGGATCCACACAAGAGACCTATGCTTGGTCAGGGTTGATGTCTAGGTAGTAAACAGCCAAAGAATATTTGGTAGCATTGGAGACCTCATTTTTCCTTCTGATTGAATTCATTCTTCTGACTTTGTTGTACTCCACCATTTTAAGTAAAATTCAAAGGTTGTGCACCTTTCGCCTCACCAAAAATTAGACTGTCTTAGCAATAGAATTCTTATAATTTGGCTGCTGCATCGTGCAAATCCCTAAGCTGTGTATATCTAGAAATTCTTTAGATTAACTTTTGACAATCCATTTATCTCAATCATGCATACTTGTCTTCATCTTTCCCTTTCCCCTTCTTGCCTCTGGCAGGGAACTTATTTTTCTTCATTTATTCAGATTTGTACAGGCTTTCCTGTTTCTTTGAGGGATTTCTTGTGAATTTTCTCGATAATTTCTCATTATAAAAATTGTGCTATAGATGGAACAATTACTGCTTATACAAGCTGGTCTTGATCCAGTGACTTTGGCTTTTTACCAGGAATTCAGCAGCTCATGATACTCCGACACATTTTACAGTTTCCAGGGGTGATGCACAAGCTATTCATTATGGTGAAGAAACAACCAATAAACAAGTCATGTTTCGCGACCCTGTCAGCAACAGTGAGTTGGATGATCCTGAAGCAGAGGGACAACTGAACGAGAGAGAACCTCCGGCTAATTGGGGATCAGGAAACCCTCTATACTCAAATACATTGGATGATCCTGGCACCTCATATTCTCCTTACCTACCTCCAGTTCTTGAAGAACCTTCTTCTTCCTTTTCTGAGGGTGAGATTGTAGTGTTGTTGGAAGCTTGAGACATTCTTCTCCAAGAAAGTTTTTAGTTAAGTATTGTTGTTGAACATTCCCATTGGATGTATTATGATATGCAGCTGCAGATGATGATCCATTACCAGCAATAGAGGGCCTCCAAATTTCAGGCGAAGCACTTCCAGGAAGAGAACTCCAGGCATGCGGATACTCCATCAATGGAACAACCAGTTGTAATTTTGAGGTGTGATTCTGTCACTTAAATTCCCCATCCATTAGCATCTGGGTAGAATGTTAATGTTCCTCATAACCTCCTCTTTCTTCATTGGTAGTGGGTACGGCATTTGGAAGATGGATCTGTTAATTACATTGAAGGTATACTCTCTTTTTCATTCTTCTTTTTTTTCTCTACCTCAGGGCTGTTTCTTAATGAGTTTCTGGTTGCAGGAGCAAAACAACCAAACTATCTAGTTACTGCTGATGATGTTGAAACCTACCTTGCTATAGAAGTCCAGCCTCTGGATGACAGGAAGCGCAAGGTATAAGTTCTCAGTTTGGGCTGGTGATTCCCATGCGCTTGCAATAGTTGGTTCTTCGTGTGTGCTTGTGTCTTTTTCTTGTCTGGTTTTCTTTTTGGGTTTCCAAGTTCCTATGACAAGCTAGGTGACGTAGGACCAGGACAGAGATAAGATTTAGGAGAAAATAGAAGAAAGGGAAAGAAATAGAAGAATACTATAGGGAGAAAACAAAGGCTTCACAATTATCAAACTAAATTCAACCTCTTAAGCATTAGATTAGTGCTCTTATACACACACTAAAAACCTAATGAAATCCTGAAGTAAGATTGGAAATAGAATAGAGTCTTGACCAAAATAAAACTTCTAACTCATACTGAATATAGCTAGATTTATGAAATATATTCTAAATGAAATAAAATAATATCTCAAAATTTCCTAAGCAAATAATTTGAAAAGCTTTAATTCGTCCTGCACCACCAACAGTCTGATTAAATTTGATAAGGTATATATATATATATATAATTTATTTTTTTTCATTTTTTATTCTTTTTTAGATCTTATAGTTAATTTTTACCTCATCTCCTGGGATATATAGTTAGGCATCTTCTTAATTCACATGCAAGGGTTGCTACTTAAAGTGGAAAATGCCAAGCACATGCTGAGTTTAGACTCTCAGCTTTACAGGATGATCAGGAAGAGGTTAAGATCCTCAGTCTTTGTAGAACTTCCTATATGAAATTTTCCCTTTCATTTGCAGATATGTACAATTTAGAAAATGCCAACTGCTGCTTCTATTTCTCTTTCCCCGTCTTGGATCTCTCATGTTTTCTATCTCCATCTCCTTTCTCTTATTGATGGATTTTCTAGCTCCTTCTCTTCTTTATCTCCTTTATCTTATTCAATTTTGCTATCTGCTTCCTCTTATTGCTGGAAAACTAAACTTTAGCTCGTTGGCCATTGAAGACCAACATTTGGCAGAGCTTGGTAAAAAATTCAAAACAACCTAATAGGCTGTCAGATATGCACCTCCACAATTTCCCGTGCTCATGTTAGCGTCCTAACATGCTTTGAGCTCATTCTGCATCAGTTTTAGGGCTGTACGGTCATACTGGTTCTCTTGTTTTAATATAGGTTTTAATTATTGATTTGCCTCATGCCCTTTGCTGGCTGGGCCACTATACTTCTTTGTGACAGTTGCTGGTATAGCTTGCTTGGATCTTGATGCTTGAAGAACAAAGCATCGGAATTTAACAAGAATTTTGGTAAAAAATTGTCAGAAGTTGATTTAAGATTAAAAACAAAGAAGGCAAGATGGGAGGTTGTCTCTGTGAGATAGGCTTCCTTTTCATGTGTAATAGGTTTTACAACTGTGATAGGTTGGTAATGTAAAGGAATAGGTTTACTAAGGGTCTCTTGGTGTTCTGCTGCATACCTGCTGTTATGTAGGCCTTTTTTTTGTTTTACTTTTCTCCACTGTACATTAGTCTATTGACTATGCATTTGAATTGAATTGAGCTACATCTGCTTTTGAGTGTGCGTGGGGCGCTCTTGAGAGGGATTGCATCAGGTTGCATATTGGCATCTGAGTTTATTCATGTCTGCATGGGTAAAGAACTCGGAAATCCTTTCACGTGTCTTTTCTAAGTCCAAGTAATTGGAGCATATATATATATATATATTCAAGATATTTAGAATAATATTGAATCAGGTGATTAGATCTGCATACAAATTGGAGGTTTTGTTTGAGCCCATTCACAAAAGATACATAATATTTGAATGTGCTCATGCATGCACACAAGCATAATAGCTATCCTTGTTTAGCTTGTTGATAGTTTTGTGGTCAAGCAGAAGCGCTTCTTGGGTGGTCCTGATAAAAATGTTAATTTGAGTGATTACTATTGTCATCGCTACATATCTTAGTTGTCATATAAATTGTGAGTGAGATAACCTTTTTTATTTCTTAATGTCTCCAGGGGGAGCTTGTAAAGGTCTTTGCAAATGAGCACAAAAAGATCAGATATGGTTAGTAATTATGCTATAACATGCAGTTTCTATGGATTTTTGTTCTTTCTATTCTTTTATTCTTCCTTTTTTTTATGGGTTGTCCTTGTTACATCATAAAAGCATTGCATACTAAAAGTTGTCCTCTTGTTCTCCCCTTGTTATGGTCCTCACATTAGTTATAAAATCATCTTTGCACCCTCCCTATTCAATGTGGATCTTTTTTCTACTTGATTTTTCTTCCCTATCCAATCTTCTTCTTCTTCTTTTAACTTTGGTTGCCTATGGTCAACAGATACAAGTTCTTTATTTGTCGCCTATGTTGCTAGCAACAGTTTAGAAACTACCTTTCCCTCATTTACAAGTTAGGAACAGAAGTCTTCCTAATACTGTTTGCAGGTGGCATCAAAATTGGCCACTCCAAGCTGACAAACTCCTTTGTGGATTTTGGAAACCTATACTGAGGGCCACAGTTAGTCTTTAATATTTTTATATCATTGAATTGTTGCAGTTCCCTTTACAGTTCCTTTGCATTTTGATACCTTAATTTATTTTTTCTGGTCAAGTTGCTCACCATAGGATAAATGTTACAAATTGTCACTTTCCTGGTCACAGATCCTGAGATGCATGAACACATACAGAAGACTGTTTATAGTGGCCATGTTTCGTATAAAGTAGGCCTTACGGTATGAATCTATACACAAATTTTGTTCTCCATTTGTTATCAAGGTCTTACTGAAGACCTTTTATACATATTTTAAACAGGATGGATAGTAATTTGGTGTTTGATATTACAGACTGGATTTATTGATATATGGGAACCAGCTACTTTGGCCATCAAGAGGGAGGGCTACAGTATCAAGAGTGAATCGGGGGGTGTGGCTGTCACTGAGAAGTTTTCACCAACCATAAATGTATGCTCCTCTCTTCCTCCTCTTAATTTGTATGAAAGGCCTTGCAATCTAATGAAAAATGTGATCTCCTGATGCTAAAGAATGTAGAGTGCCAATTATGTTAAGTGCAACGAATGCCACTAAAGAAAATGTTTTCATGGCATACTAAAAAAACTGGGTACTTGCCTTGATGGGATGTGTTAACTTATTTTTAAACTCATGCCCCTATTAAGTGATGCCTTCATACCAGAATTGATAGTGGATGTTGTGCAAGTCTGTGAGTAATGTGGTATGCCATGGACCTTTCTACACACTTTTTTGTTGATCTTTATCCAGCAAATTTCTCGTCAAGAAATTGCATGGATGAAGATCGATTAATGCATAGTGCATGTGCATGGACACTTGTATCTTGCAGTATATGCACCCACTTTCTGGAGGAAAGTGGCAAAACACAGCAATGGCAATAGCTAGTTTCAATTATTGTAGTTATGATTAATTGACTTGCACTTGTTGAACCTGGTATGATGATAATACCAATATTTTTCATTTAAATGGAATTTAAGTCTGCTCAAAGGCTCCCTGTGATTGTGATCATCTTGTGAGTCTTGCAAGTTTAATGGTGCTGGGTTCATGCTCTCAGTCATTGAAGATTACCATCCTTTTGCCAATTGTTTATCTTTCAAAATCACAAAGGTGGTTGATGTCTTATTATGTTATTCTCATAATCTTCTCTTTTTTCTCCCTCTATAGGTTACAATTCCCTACGGACATGCTTTAGAATTTATATTAACTGATTCTACTGGCCGTCAGCATCTCTTACAAGCAGATGACAACTCAACAGATATCAGCTAGTAAGTTAGAATTTTTATTGTCCTTGGGTTTTCTTCCTGTTCCTCCACCATGGTCAAAAAGTAAAAGAAATAAGAACTACGTTTATCTTCCATATAATTATGAATTTGGTGCATAATATAGAGAATAAAACAAAATTACAGAACTGGATTGCTAAAGGTTCAAGTATTTTGATTTTTTGTGATTATGTGGACGGTTATGATAATTTTCTTGTCATTAATTTATTTTAAATAAAAGCACATATCCTCTTTCTTTTTTTTCCCCTAAAAAAAGTAATTGATGGGAACAGAACTCTTGGGAGTACCTCAAAATCTGTCATTCAATGGAAAAGGGAATCTTAGTTTTCTCTGTCTGGATCTGAATGCATCAGTAAGATTACATAAGATATGAAAGGGAGATTAAAGTCTCAAACAGCTAGATTTGTATCCACTTGTGCTTTTTGTAGAGTTGGTTTGGTTATGTTTGATGGCTAGTGGCTACTAAAGAAGTGTTTTTTTTTTTTTGTAAGTGTTTCTTCAAGAAAGTTAATGCATTATAATGTTGAAAATGGAATGGAAAAGAACAGGTTGAATATTAAAAGAAATTATAATCATGCATGACTCATGGTTCTTTCAAGGCATGACATGAAACTGGTTATAATCCATGGCTCTGTTGGAGCAAGGTATAAAACTGATTGTTCTCAAGACTTAAACCATGAACTCGGCTTTGGCTGCCCAAGCAATCAGTAAACCTTAGGATTATCTTGAGTTGGAAGTGCCATAATTTGCTAGCCTACTGTTGATCCTTGACATTGGCCAAGTTTGTCCCTGATCATGAGGTTACATTTGGCTTTTGAGCAGTCTGTAAAGGTTTTTGATTTTTCTTTTCCTTTCCTTTGTTTTTAGATTCCATTGATCCTTTATCCAATACGCCTCCTTCCTACTTGCTGCAACACTATATAGTTTGCTCATTCCAAATTTTGTTGCTGTTCCTGTCCTATTCAGATGCTTAACCTTTCATGCACTCTTTTTTGCAGTGCAAGAGATACAATTGTTCTCACGTTGAGATTATTTATCAAACAGGTATGGTTCTTGTACCTTCTTTTCTGCCCTCTTCTTCTTTGTGAATTTCATGGAATCCTGTGACTTGTATGTGCCATGTATATCTATACAATATACAACAATGCAAGCTACATTACAAATTGTGCATTCTGGTATATGTAGCATTGGGGTTTATAAGAATGTGAGGGTGTTGGGGTTGGGGGTGATGAAAGGGTTTTTTTGAGAAATGTGGTAGTGCGACTCATTAGCTGTTGTATGCTCTTTCCGTGCGAAAGGTTGCCTGATTCTGTGGACGCTTCATTCAATGCTGTTCTTTCACAATAAGATAATGTATGAAAGAACAACTCTGTTGAGTTGGCTCTCATTAAAACAGGATTTTCACTCTTATTGGCTGTTGCAGTTTGGTGAAAGAAAGAAAGGAAAGAAAAGAAGTATATTTTCCATCAAGTGAGGGAACAACATTTTTTGAGACGTCAAGCCTGGGAATAGCATTCTGAACTTGTTGAAACCTGTGTACAATCTGTTGTATGCAATGAGCTTGAGTTGTAATTGCAAGGGCATTAGTGCTTATTTCTTGTCATACTAGTCTCTCAGCTTACTCTATTTTGTAATTAGAAACTCATTTTAAAGGAAAGAGAAACCGTGTTGATTGGGGAAGTTAACCCGATGTAGCCATGAAGATCGAGGTGGCTTTTACGAAATCTCAGCCTCTTCCATGCAACTGTATTCTTCTGCTTAGAACTTCTTACACACAGCGGTTTGAAGATGAGTTGTATTCAACTTGGTACGCATGTAATATTCTTTTTTTTCACAAAAAAAAAAAAAACTCGTATCAGAGACCCCACTTAGGGAAGGGATAGATAGGTGGATGCCAGGCGAGATACATGCTTTCAATTTGGGAAATGCAGCTATCAGCATTATATCGCATGATGCATCTAGTTAACTGAGAGTGAGGTATATGGAGGGAGACATGAAGGCTACGATGGCTTTCGCATTTCTTTTGTGGGGAAAAGCATCGTCGTGGTGGTGG
>Ga0307512_10005899_pt1 | contig 12591 bp, 16 predicted proteins | sample 14_EM_MG_FD_200267 | JGI IMG/M metagenome (GOLD analysis project Ga0307512, IMG submission 200267) | Populus trichocarpa ectomycorrhiza microbial communities from riparian zone in the Pacific Northwest, United States - 14_EM | ecosystem: Host-associated > Plants > Roots > Unclassified | place... | reverse complement strand
GGCCGGGAAAATGCCAGAGGCGTGTGATGTAGGGGTTATTGAGGAAGGTGATATGTCAAGCTATGATTGGGGGAGTGCAAGCCGATAGGGAGCTCTTAAGGGGGAAAGAGGGGAGGGGGAGAGGGGAATAGGTGACCTGGGCGTGAAGACGCCCTTTCTTCTGGAGTGACCTAGCGGCTGGCGCGTTTCTTCTTCTTGGAAGGGCCAGGCGCTTGAGGAGGGCTGGGAGGGGACCGCTTATCTCCGGCATCAGAGAAGGCGGCAGCAGTGACCAAGTCCGCTGATGTACGGGCTGGGGCTGAGGCCTCAACCTGGGAGCTAGAAACATGCATGGTTTTCGCCATGTCATCTAAGTGCTGGGCCGAGGCCGCAGACCGGACTCCGCAGAGATCCTTTGCTAGTTTCGTTGCCGCACGTTTGGCAGGGGAGGGAGGGGGCTGCTTCCAGGCTTTGATGCGGCACTGGGCCCCGAAGGCATACATGTTGCATGCACAGATAAGGGAAGGGGCGATCGTCCCATCAGGGTCCTCGAAAGCGAGGACTAGGGAGCTGCTTGAGCCCAGGGTGAAGAGGGAGGGGCGGCGAACCCAAGATGGCAGTTGGCACACCTTCAGGTTGCGGAAAGAGGGGTTGTTATCAATGAGCACCTGCCAACAAGTGGGAGGTGAATGCGTGTGGGGGTGTCCTTCAACGACGCCGGTGGGTACTGAATTAATCAGCACTTTACCCCATTTGACATTGAGGCAGGAAGATATCATTGGGTGTTCCGGCAAAGCCCGAGAAACGGCGGTGGTAAGGAGGTGGGATGTAGCAAAGAGGGCGTTGCAGCTAACTCCAGGACCAGCAAACATGACCAAGTTCCCCGTGGGCGTCCACTTTGCAGCGGAAAGCCAAACATTGGCATGGGTGGGGTCGGATGCTAATGTGACATTGCAAATCTCAACGAGCGCGGGGGCCAGGATAGCCGCCTTGGCTTTGAGCGTCGTGGAGAGCGTGTGATGTGTAAGGGCCAGCACAAGGCTGGGCCTGGTAGGGGGAGGTGGTGGTCTGGCTGGCTTGGCATTGGTCTGGGCTGGCTGGAAGGTGTCTGTAATCTTGGTCTGCCTGTGTGGCGGCTCCACCCCAATGGGCTTCAGTGCGGCTTTGCTGGCGACAGCTGCAAAGGTTTCCCCTTTGCCCTTGCCCTTGGCTTTCCCACCCTTAATGCGACTTGCTTCCACGCCAGTCTCAGTCCGAGCACTATCCACCGGCCCCCCACTGCAAGGTGGAGGCATACCGGGGCAGCCCGAGGCTGGGGGTCTGGCACCTTCCCCTAAGGGTTGGCTCTCGCGTCTGACGTGAGCGGTTGCGACTGCAGGTGAGATCACCTTGGTGACAGGCTGGAGGGAGGGGATTGAGGAGGGGGGGACAGGGGCCTGGCGTGCAATATCTGGGGTGGACCCAGGCTTCCATTTGCCCTTTTCCAAGGGGCGTGGCGTCGGCGTGGGAAGGCGAGAATCTTCCAAGGAAGAGCCGGTATCAGCGGCTTTGACCATTTCTGCGTCGAATTCTATGGGGAGGGGGGTAGAGAAAGGGGGGAGTGGGGACACAGTGTCCTGGTCATAGGTGGGAGGAGTGGGAGGAATCTCCACTGGCATCAGGGGCCGAAGCCCCCCGAAACACGTTATCATAACAAGCTGTTGTATCTACTACAGGTGGGGCTATATCAGCATACTAGGGATCTCCCTCTGAAACTAGTAAGTTAACGACTCTGCTATGGAAGGATCATGCATAACTGTCCGCCTCAACCAACGAAATCCTACCAAGAAAACCGTACTCCTTATTCTCCACGAACCGTGCCTTCTGCTTGGCCGAAACGACCATGACTGCAGAGTCCGCAATACGCCTGAAGGCAGGATACAACTGGGACCGAGAGGGCCCAGGTTTAACCCCCGAACCTGCGGTTACTGGGGGCGTGGAAGTGCTGTGTGATGGGGCAGGGGGAGCGGAGCTAAGTGTGAGAGAAGCCAAGGGCACGACCTCAGACATCTCTGCATCAGCGGGGGAAGGGAGGCATGACACCTCCTTGATAACCGCCGAAACCTCAGGAACGCGTACCACTTTGGAATGGCGCTTGCATTTGTGCTTGTGGGCGACCTTGTGGGACTTGAACTTGCGTCCACATGCCTCACATTGCCGCTCACGGGGAGGGAGTTTAGCTGCTTTCGCAGCCTCATGATCCCTTTCCCACTTAGCAGCCCAGCTGCGCTTCCGTGAAAGACGCCGCTTCTCCTTCTGGGCATTGTTGGCCTTGTGGCTGCCCTTCTGGAGATCGAAAAAGGCTGTGTGACCAGCCCCATCTAGCAGCTCCAAGACGTAAACAAACATCACCCTTTTCACTGTGCGAACACAGTGAGGTACAAGCGCTACGGTGCACTTGACCAGGTGGGAGTGAAATTGGGGAGAGAACTCAACCCAGGAATGAGTGCCATCTTCGTTCTTCTGAGCAGAGAGGACAGAATCGACGAGGTGTTGCCTGGAAAGGAACCAACGACGTCGGAAAATATTAAGGATGTCAAAGACAGAGAGTGTGTCCTCGACAGAAGGGGCGGTGGCGATCGGGGCCATCGTGACCTCAGGGGGGTCAGCAGGAGCTGGGAGGGGAGAAGCCTCCACCCGAGGAGGTGAATTTCAAGAGAATCGCAGCCTTTTGGCAGGCGGTGAGACAGCTGGCGATGGGTGAGTCGACATATAGATGATGGTGGTAAGAGTCTAAGAAGGATGATCACCTTGCCTTGCCAAGACATATCAAAAGTTCTATGTTGAAGATTCTCGGATCACCCACTTGCCGCCAAACAACATTGTGCACACTGCCTTGCTAGTCAAGCCCACATGGCCAAGCATGCCACTTTCTTGCACACGCTTTGCCTTGTCACCTTGTTTCCCTTGTTGTCATTAAATCCCGCCTCCTTATCCTTTCCTTTCTCTTTCAATCATTCCTTTAGATTCCCTTTTCCTGCCTTGTCCAATGGTCCAAGCCAAACACCGTCAACACTTTGACCTCGCACCCACACTCGCACCCCTCAATACACCATTCTTTACCCCTCAAAACTGAATGCTGAACGCTCCTTTGGATTACATCGCCATGCGGGATATTTGCCGGCGACACACATTCCCTTCTTTTTCTTTTCTTTACTCACAATTATTTCATAGCATACTTGTTTTATCTCAGCACCGTTGATGTATAAATACATATCGCCCGCCCTGCATCGGATCATCAGATCATTGAAGCATCAGTGGCCCACTTTTCTATCTCTCTCATGTGCGATTTCTCTTCTTGTTTCTCCTTTCTGTTCAATCAGCCCCAAAGTGGTGTCATCCACTATCAACCCATTCCCATACATTTCCCCTTTTCTTTCAAAGAACTAAAACCCTCTCTAGATCGTTTTCACAATCTTGCATACCTTCCGGTGGTCACATGAGTAACACCTGTCTACCCACCTCCTTGCTACGCTCCTTTGTGGGTCCCTCTTATCAGGCGCTGCAGTGGTTCTATCTTGCTTATCCTTCCTTATTGAACTCACAGGTAGACCATATGTCTGCCATACAAATTGGCTGCCCCAGTAAGGCAGTAGACCTTTTAGGTTTGCTGCTTCACCCCCTCTTTTCATATTACAAATTCCATATTTTGCTCTTGGTTGCCTTCAGCAACCTCACGCATGCCAGCCAGACCTCAGCAAAGGGACTTCTATGGACGTTTCCTCCGAAGCGTCCAGCCTCAACAAGAAGAACCCAACCTGTCCACACTGCAGCCCCAAGCAGAACTGAACCAACTCAATGCCATCCAATGTTTATACCTAGCCTTCAACACCCCACTCATCTCAGACATCCCAGCATCCGAATTCATTTCAAATATCGCTCAAGCTCTCCACCTCAGTTTGCCCATACCCGACACACCTGAATTGCCCCTGAGCCTCCTGCTCACATCAGACAGCCTGCCATCTTCTCCCATCTGCTACATTCCACCCCCGCATTATGCGACTGACCCACCATTACCTGCACTAGATTTGGACATGCCTGGATCTGACGACATCCTTCTGCCAGCACCTCCGCCTTCTGAATTTGACATGCTGCAGCAGCCTGCTCTCCTAAGCGACGATGAGTCGTCCCCTTCCTCCGACAAGCTGTTCCCGCGACTTCCACCACTGCTCCCGCCACGCCTGTATCAAGTGCCACCCCAGCCTCCAAGACAACACCAGCGCACTAGACCCTAGCCACAGCCTCAGTATGCAAGGGCTCTGCTGCCGCTGCCGCCACAACCCATTCCCCAAGCGCTACTGACGATGATTTATGCCTCACCACAGGGCGTCACCGCCATGCCATCCAAGCAATCCAAGCTCGCGCTGCACTTCACAGGTGAAGTCGAACACCTGATAGAAGACTTCTTGGATGAGTACAAGGAGTTAGCAGATAAATGCAGTCTTACCAGCCCACAGAAGGTGGAAACAGTCATTCAGTACGTCGATTGCTTGGCAGTGTTGCTGCGTCTTGGCTAACTGTGAGTCGACTTACCAAGCTGCAGCTTTTTCTGGACGTGGCTCGATGGACTGCATCTTTTTCACTCTGTAGCTGTGGCTTGACTTGACTTGTAGCTTGTAGTCGACTTGAGCTGAATTTTTTTTTTTTTTCGATTCCATTATTGTGTACCTGGGCAGCAAAGGCTCACATAGCACTTCTAGACTGTGAAACTATTTACATGTCTTTTGAATTAATGGTAACAAGTCCTAACAGTGCTAAGATTTTACTACTGCGACTGCTGCCCCTCATGCCAACCTTGCCAGCTATCCCAGTCCCCATGAGCACCTTGGGCCCCAACACACCAACGTATCCATCATGCCCCTCAATGCCTGATGCAAGCTAGAACTTGACCCTTGCCACTGCATGCATGAGCTCTTCCTTACTGACCTTGCCCCCTGCGGCGTTCTTGAACACACCAACAACTGCCTTGGTGCCGTCCTTGAGCACAGTGCCATCATTTCCCTTGAGCATAATGCCGATGAGTGCATCGCGTCCAAGTAAGGGAGGTGGATGCTGTGTGCGCTGACACCGACCAGGATCAGATGCAAGCGGGGAGGCACAGGAAGCCCACTTTAGTGCTGATGCCAGATTCAGGTGCGCTGCGAGCGCGTGCCATGCAGGAACCAAAGCAGATGCGGTGCTGCTAAAGCTGACAAAGATTGCCTGTGGGCTGTACATGGATGCAACATGGGCAGCACCCCCATGGTACTTCGTCACTGGTGCTGCGGGTGTTGTGGGGATGTGCATTGCAGGGGCCTTGTAAGAGAAGGTGCTCTTGAAGAGTTTGGCCAGCAACTCAATGGAAATGCCAGTGCCAAGAATGGCAATGCTGCTTGGGTTGCCAACGGCCTGGGCATGTAAGTCAGACAATGCCCTCCCAGCCATATGTGTTCGCCAAGGCAAGCCGCTTGCATGGGTGTGTTCAAGATGAATGCATTGACCAACATGACATCTAACACACTGAGCAATGATGCAGTAGATGAGGAAGAGTTTAAGAGCGGCCAGCAAGTGCTGGTGGATGGACCAAATATTGGTGTGATGAGTTCCTGGTCTGAACTGCCACCTCTGAGTGTGCTTACACCTGTGGACACATACAGCATTGAGAGGTCCACAGACTCGGAGTGGCCATGAGTATACTGATGCCGTGGTGCTGGTGGTACAAATTCAGGCACACTATTTGGGCCAGTGCTATTGCTCTCATCCTCAGCCAGTGCGATACCCGGTTGCAAGGGCGATGTTTCTTCTGAAGCTTAGATATACCTGGGGGCAACTTTGGAACACTGAGAGAGGATATGATAGGGGTGCTGTCCCACCTGAAACCCATATCTGAGTCAATGTCGCATGGATGCACAAAGTTGCTGCTGCTGAAAAGTAGATTCTTGGCCCCTTCATCATCCATAGTGGGTATGTCCACTTCAACCGGGGCAAAGTCGCTTTCATCCTTGTCAGAGATTTCACCAATTTCGGCCTTACGTGAGGGCACAAATTCAGATGTGGGGGAAGAGGAAGTCGCAGATAACACCCAATTGCCACCAAAACCGCTTTCGCCAGCCTTGCTAAAGAGAGGCAAGTTAGGCCTAGCATAACTGTGGCGAGAAGCAGCACCCAGATGTCCAAAGTCAGGCTGGGGTCGTGAATGTGGTGGTGTACTGCTTGCATTCATTGGCAACTCGATGGCTATCATTGTGGCTGGTTGTGGGCATGCTGGTGTTGCCGAGGATACAGGACGGCAGGGAATGGCAGGACCAAAAAAAAGTGTTGTACTGCCGGAGCTCAGGACACACTTGTTAGAAGAGCGTAGCTGTGCGATGGAGGGTTTTTGTTACGATCCTGGACCCCAATTTTTCATTTTTACCCACTTCTCTCCTTTTCAGATCACCTGATCCATCACCTGACCTATCACCTGACCCATCACCTAATCCATCACCTGACCCATCACCTGACCCATCACCTGACCCATCACCTGATCCATCACCTGACCCATCACCTGACCCATCACCTGATCTATCACCTGATCCCAAGTCACGCCATCCCAAGAAGTACCACATATCCTCCTGGATTGCCACGTCATCCTCAAAGCCCATTGGCTGCCTCACTCCTTATTGTTCTATGTCATCAGTTCTACGGAGTCATTGCTGCGCATTCTATTCTTAGCAATGACTCACTCTTATCTCTGACTCACTCTGACTCCCCTTATCTCTGACTCACTGATGACTCCTTTCTAACTCATTACTATACATCATTACTGCAGAAGTCCCATCATTCTATTGTTCTCTCAATTAGGAATAGGGACCTCTCACTTGTATATAAGACCAGCTGTATCTCTAGAGTTGGGCCTTAAGCCTAACTTGGTTTTCAATCCAAGACTTGTAGCTTCACCTGCCTCTCTCCTGAGAGTTCCCCTTACCCTTGAGTCACTTCAAAGTCCCCTTTGAAGCTCTTCCCTCTTCACTGCATAACAGTACACTTGGCCGTGGCTGTACTTCACTTCAAGCGCTTTATACAAGGCTATCATAGGGTGCCAGTCCCTCTAGGTGATAAAAGGAATCCCCAGTATTCGCACGCACAAGTCCCACCAAACCGCTATTACGTGCACGTCGCACCTTAAGGCCTTTGGACCTTAACACAAGTTAGGCTTTTCCTAGGACTCTTGAAACACAGAGTTGATACACACAGACACCCTGGCAGGTATATAAGTAGAAGGGCCATTGACAGAAGCCCTTACCCTCATCGAATGACGACAGAGAGACGATCTACCGTCCCATGTCAAGAAACTTGCTGAATTCCAGCATTGGAGGACAACAGAACACGCCCTCAGCAAAGACACCGGATATTACATCCAACTCCCAACTCCAGCTGGAGAAACAGCTGTCAAATTCATCACAGTTGAAGGAGAAGATGTTTGGGTAGGACTTCACTGTAACCCCGAAGACAAAAACGACCCCAACTACTACACCAATATCCACAGTTGCTTGAATCGCAACAACAACTACACAGGCTGGTGGAATATCACAGATCCTCAGCACCTAGAATACCAGACACACAATGTTTCTACATCTGCAGGAGTAGAAATCCTCACCGGAGCACTTCATCACATCGCCACACTTCAGGGAACCAATCCCTTCTCGACTCAGGAGCCCATCCTTCCCCAGATTGAAGCCGCCGTACAGCAAGGCATCGAAATCCCCCTGCATACTGCTCCAGCAGCAGCAGTATTACCAATGGCAGAACAAACCAACATAGGAGATGCGGCAGCGACCGCTCCCAACATTAACGTCATTGCCCATAGCAATGGGGCACTCAAAGGAAACCCTCCATTCATATTCGATGGAAATCACCAGCTCAGCAAGAAATTCTTGCTCGCATTCCAGCTCTGGAGGATGATCAACAAGAACAATGACACCATGAAGCGGCCATACTCCCGTGTCATAGCAGCACTCTCCTACATGGACGGACCCAAAGTGGACTCCTAGAAGGAAGAGCAAACCATTCGCCTTGACGATGAGGTTGGAAGTGGCACACTTGAAACCAACGAAACCCTATGGGACAACTGGTTGGAGGCCTTCCTTGCGGCCTTTACCAACACAAACAGAAGGGCAGAAGCATACAAAGAGCTCTGTGAACTCAAGCAGCAAGACAGCCTTGACAGCTTCTTCGCTGATTTCAAACGCCTAGTCAAAGACGCTGACATCAAATTGGATGACCACAGCACTATAGAAATCCTGAAGAACAACATGAAAGGGGCACTTGTCCAGGCCATCATCAGATCCCCCAACTACGACCTGACTTCTAACAATCCATGGAAGTTCAAAGAATGGGAGAAAGAAGCCTGCAACCAGCACATCAAATGGCAAACCGCCAAACAGTACAACAGCAACAGAAGGAAGGCCCTGTATCAGGCCTTCGGAATCAATCCAAATCGCGGCAGCTCAGACCACGGAAGAACAGGCAAAAACAATCACCGTATGACCTCTCAAGGAGGATACCACATGGATGTGGATGCCACCAGTAGCCGAGGACAACAGCACTCCGAAGCCAAGAAACAAGAACTTATGAAAAACAACCAGTGCTTCTACTGTGAAATCAGAGGACACCAAGTCAAGGATTGTCGCAAGAAAGCAGCAGACCGCTGCCCATTCAATGGTGGACACGCTGACAACCCTGGGAAGAACGAACCATCCCCCCCTATTCATAACAGAGTCAGCGACGACACTCCAAAGATCGCCCCAAGCGCCGAAGAAATGGCCAACTTCATAAAAGACAACATAGACTACTTCAGCGAAGAAACCAAGCTAGGTTTCATAAACTCCCTCATGCCAAAGGATTTTCAACCAGCCCAAAACTAGCTGCCTTAGTTAGGGCCTTCCGAATCGATAGTGTGTTTGTAAACAAGTCCAATTCTGTGCAATCAAAGATCTTTTTACACCACTATCAAGGAATGGCAGAAGAAATCACACTACTTGACACTGGGGCAACAGAAAGCTTTATCGACCCCAAAACTGTAGCTCAGCTATGCTTAGGCACCAAGAAACTCCCTCACAAATGAACTGTCTATAACGTTGACAGTACACTTAACCACAACAGAGCTGTCACCCACGCCTGTGACCTAATGGTCAGCAGGGGAAACAAGAAAATACAACAACGATTCTATGTCACCAACTTGGGATGCAACAGATTCATCTTAGGCTACCCCTGGTTCAGGGAATTCCAGCCTGACATCGACTGGGCCAATGGAATGCTTAGAGGCCCCCCTATCCACATGGAAATGCTACTCCTAGGCACTCTTCAACGTGCCAAGAAATACCTCCAAAGCAAGAAAGAAGACCAGGAAGAAATCATCCTGGCAGCCAAAAGAACCATCATCGAAGAACTTCAAGAAACGACTCTACAGTTGGGAGGAACCTCTTCAGAAATGGAGAGCGGCCTGGTAGAGATCAACCAAACACACACAGCCACTGAAATGGCCCACCGTTACACAGAGGAACATGGTAAACAGGAAGTCACCCTTCCTGAGGAATTCAAACGTCACATGGCACTATTTTCAGACAAAGAAGCAAAGGCCTTCCCTCCTGCTCGAGGAGAAGGAGACCACAAGATTGAACTACTGGAAACCGCCCCCACTAGCTTCAATTGCAAAGTCTACCTACTGTCCAAAGCGGAACAAGAAGCAGAGGACCTATTCCTGGACAAAAACTTGGCAAAGGGCTACATCGTACCATCCCACTTGCCATATGGATTCTCGACCTTCATGGTCCCTAAAAAGGACTTGAAGGAGAAGAGATACATCATCGACTACCGCCCCCTCAACACTGTCACCCACAAAGACGTCACCCCACTCCCTAACCTTGCACAGTGCATTTGAAGACTTGCAAGGAATGGAAGTTTTCAGCAAATTCAACATCTGATGGGGCTACAACAACATCTGTATCAAGGAAGGCAACGAATGGAAAGGTGCATTCAAGACACAACAAGGACTATTCGAACCGAAGGTCATGTTCTTCGGAATGTCCAACTCACCTGGCAGCTTCCAACTTTTCGTCAACAACAAAATCATGGAAAAGGTTTACCAGAAATTCGGATCAATCGGTCGCAAATGCCTCAAGAACTACATGGACGACTTTGGCTTAGGCACCTCCCTCAAAGACTTACCACTCCACATCGAAATCACCCACTACCTCTTTGACCTTCTAGCAGAACACGGCCTACACCTGGAACTATCCAAGTCAATCTTCATGCAGCCCCAGATGGACTTCCTGGGGGTACGCATCTCGAAATACAGTGCAACTATCGACCCAGCCAAGATCACTGGCATCGCTGAATATCCCTGCAACATCCTCAACCTCAGGCAAGCAAGAGGCTTCCTGGGTGTCACCGGATACCACAGGATGTTCATCAAGAACTTCTCCACCATCGCAGCACCAATCACTCGACTCACCGGCAAAGGCATCCCTTTTGAGTGGGGACCAGAACAACTAGCAGCACAAGAACAAATCATCCAGGCTATCACGAACCCCCCAGTACTTGTCAAACCAGACCCCTCAAGACAATTCGAACTGGAAGTTGATGCATCACAAATAGGAACAGGAGCCATTCTATACCAACGAGACCCCCCAACGAAATGAGAAAACGGCACAGAAAAACCAGGACCAAGACGGCCAGTGGGATTCCATTCCCAGAAATTCACAACCACAGAACAAAACTACCCCATCTACGACCGCGAATTCCTAGCCATCATGTGTGGTCTCCGATGCTGGTCCCACCTCCTCAAAGGCACAGAAATTCCCGTCTTGGTATACACTGATCATGCAAACCTTAGATATTATCGGGATCCAAGGAAGATTGGACCCCAGGTGGCTGGCTACCTGCCGGAAAGGGAGCAATACAACATACTACTGGAGTACAAACCTGGCGCTACTAACCGCGCAGACGCACTATCACGACGACCTGATTATGAAGGGCCAAACCCAGACAATGAAGATGTTCTGGTTTGGCCAGACAAGTATTTCTGCAAAAACCACACCGCTATCCGCATATTCGACATCAACAGCATTCACGACGACCTAGACAGTAAAACCAAGCGAGTGCAATATCAAGATCAAGAAACCCTCAAACGATGGGCCTCAGTACACAACCTCACCCTACTCGATGGCACTCACTGGCATCACGGGACTGCCCTGGTTGTTGTGGCAGACAACGCGCTTAGGAGGGGAGTAATTTCCCTTTTCCATGACCAAGAAACCACTGGCCACCCCAGAATCACCAAAACCCTCCAACTCATCGCACCCTATTACTGGTGGCCAAACATGAAAACCTACATCATGGAGTACATCAAAGGCTGTGCTACCTGCCAGATAACCAAAGTCAACACCCATCCTAGCCATCCCCCCTTATTCCCCATCACGCCGACAGAAACCGCTTGACCATTCGAAACAATCGCCTTAGACTTCATCACAAAGCTTCCGCTATCAGGCGGATACAACACCATCCTCACGATAACCGACACAGATTGCTCCAAAGCATCTGTATTCATTCCTTGTAACGAAGCTATCGACTTGGAAGGAGTCGCTCTACTCTATGTCAACCACGTCCTCCCACACTATGGCATTCCCCAGAAGATAATCTTGGACCGCGACGTCCGCTTCGTCTTATGATTCTCCACCAAACTATGCTGCCTCCTTAATATCCACCAGAACATCAGCACAGCGTACCATCCCCAGACCGATGGAGCTAGCGAAAGAACCAACCAAGCCCTAGAACAATACCTACGGGCATTCTGCAGCACTCAGCAGAACAACTGGCACAGCTGGCTCCCCCTTGCTCAGTACACGAAGAACTCATGGCCTTCAGCAACCACAAAGAAAACACCATTCGACCTACTCATAGGATACACCCCGCAAGCACACCAGCCAACCAGGAAAACAGACATCCCCTCCATGCAAGAACACCTCTCAGCCATCGAAGAAGCCAGGAAAGCCGCCCAAGAGGCACAACGTAAAGCGCAAGAATCCTGGATCACGGAACAACCCCGGCATTCCCCATTCACCATCGGATCCAAAGTCTGGCTAGAAGGAACTAATCTTAGACTCCCAGCCAACATCACTACAAAACTATCCCCAAGGCGGTACGGACCATTTGTGGTAGCCGCCCAAATATCCAAAGTGGCTTATCGCCTCAAGCTCCCCCCTCATTGGAAGATCCATGACATCTTCCACGCGTCACTCCTGACGTCATACAAAGAAACCGACATACACGGTCCCAACTTCATCGAACCGCCACCTGACATCATAGAAGGCGAACTGGAATGGGAAGTGGAGCAAATCCTCAAGGAGAGGACCTTTGGTTGCTGGAAGAAGAAGCAATACCTCATCCGCTGGAAAGGGTACTCACCAGCCCATGACTCATGGGTTAACACCAATGACCTCAATGCTCCGGAGTTACTAGCGGAGTTCGAACAACAACCTGCTAGTATAAGAACCCTCCCCTCAGACAATCAACCCCCATCATGGCTTCCCACTCCCCCCAATCCTCCCCGTA
>Ga0307512_10005897_pt1 | contig 12592 bp, 13 predicted proteins | sample 14_EM_MG_FD_200267 | JGI IMG/M metagenome (GOLD analysis project Ga0307512, IMG submission 200267) | Populus trichocarpa ectomycorrhiza microbial communities from riparian zone in the Pacific Northwest, United States - 14_EM | ecosystem: Host-associated > Plants > Roots > Unclassified | place... | reverse complement strand
TCCTCGAGGGCCTTGTCTAATATGATTGGGACATCTTCTGGGCTGACATATCCAAGCCTACGGAGAATAAGCCGCCTGAGAAATGGAATCTGCCCAACGACTCACCATTCGCCTTTCGGGTATATCAGCACGTTCGCAGCATACCTGACAGCAATTTAATTAGGCTCCATGCAAGGGCGCGAGTCTAGAAAATCTAACTTGTGTCCCCCAACGTGTCCCGTTTCTCCGAGCTTCACTACAGCGTTTAGCCCACGCCTGTCGACTTCTTTCCTCATGGCTTCGGACACTGAACTACCAATGTCTCCACAACGACAATCTCTTGCTGCGTGAGTGCAGACGTAGATATACAATGGTTGCACCGCGTCGTCAGGATGAATCGTCGGCCTTGGATTTGTTATTCGGTGGACCGCCTCCTGGACGTTTGATACGGTCAAACCCTCGAGTTCAATTACATTCCGTCCCTTCAGGAACACCGTCGCAGAATAGACTTCATCATCATCTGATGATGATGACAGAATGGGTGGGAGACTCTGCTGCGGACTCCAGGAAAAATTCACCAATCCGTTTGAGGGAGCTAAGGCGAGTTGTAGTGCCTTCTGCACCAGCGACGAAACGGCTTTCGGGAATTCTTGAGGCGGTTTCCGGGAGTGGAGCATAACGTAGTGATCGTGGAAAGGCGCAGTACCAGCGAGGTCATGTGCTGAGTTTGAGCCCACGTTTCCAGTACTGAATCCTCGAAAGTGAGGTCGCATCCAGCGTAGATAACGCATGCGTGGCAATAGACCTGAGCAAAATCCGGTAAGATCCAAGCTGGTGTGTTGACGTTTAATCCCAAGAAGATGGGACAACAACGTACCAAAGAACGTGGGGAATGGCTGAACGGGTGAACGGAACAACCGTCAATCACGGAACAAGGAGCATCACGAAAACCGCCCACGCCGCCCACGCCCCCCGTGCTCGATGCAGGACAAGCAGAATTCCGAAAAGCAGCTCGATTTCTCGCACTCTAACACGCCTTCCGGTGCGTTTGATAACTTGATATTTTTCACGTTTTGTGGTCGCCTACACAGGTTTTAGGCACTTTTTCTTCGTGCCACACTACACCTACACGGACTCCAGTTTTCTGCTTGGCCAAGCGGGAGAAGCATTTCACGGCTTTTGGCACTTTTCTCCGCTTATTCCCGCTTTTCCCGATGTTTCGACCAGAAACAGGTTTTCCTGATTTGTGTCAAGACAACACCTAAAACTGGGTATTTCGACCTAAGCGACGACTCGTTCCTTGAGAATCTGCTGCCGGATCTACTGATACTGCCCCGGGGTAAAACCCTCAAACCCAGGCTCACCTCACCTCGGGTGAAGCGGGTCGATTTCGGGTATGGCCCGTATATAAGAATCTGAGCATTCTGGATATTCGCATCGCCCAACCCGCGGATTCAGCCCCCCTCAGCATCATGACTCTACTCCTGCAGAACGTCGTCGACGATATCCTCATCCATATTCTTTGCATGTTACCCCTCGAAGATGTCTTGTCAATGCGACAGGTGGGCACCACCTGAGTCGTCCCCTCTTCCGTTTGACGCTCATCTACTCGATTCACTAGACATCGAAGCGGCTTAAAGCCATGACATATCTTCGTACGATATGGCAGAATCAGTTCTGCTTCGAGGTCCTTTTCAAGGGTCTCCCGATACCAGGAACCGCCGTTCCTCTTTCCGAAATACCTGCTGTAGACCTAGAGTGGCGTACTCGACTCGCTGTCCAAATCCAGAAAATGTGGACATGTCCAGCTGTTCCGCTTAGGCCTGTGTTACGCCAAAGTATTCCCGCCGCCCAACAGGCCGCTTTGCGAATCGGAGGACGTGAACTCCTCACCCTCCACACCGACATGTTCATCACTTGGCGCCTTGATGGGACCAACAAACTTGCCACCGAGAATATCATGCTAGAGTGCGCACTTGGAACCGGAAGTTCTTGGAAGATACACAAGGACCTGGGCAATCTCGATACCATCGCTATCGCCAACGAGTAATTAGACATACCTTGTCCTCCATCTGTGATACTAACGTGATTTCGGAACTAGATCGGGGGATGTTTTTATACTCGCAGGCGCTTTCGATAAGCCTCCCTTACAACGGCGCTACCCAGGGCGGGTACTCGGAATTTTCGACCAATTCGTGCTCACTTCCCCCTCTGCCGAGTCGGGCGGGAACATTGACATCTACAACTGGGTGGATACGTCTTTAGGGGTCGCCACCATTCAGTCGCGCTCTCAATTTGTAAGTACCTCCTGCAATTTCTAGTGAACCCTAATGACGTATCGTGCCCAGTTTGGAAATCTTGTTACCTTTGCCAAGTTTGACTCCTACCTATTGGTCTTCTTGCAAGCCTGCCTTACGATATACTCTATACCGACCCTCCCAGAGGCGGGCCAATCCATGACTCTGGACCCCGTCCAACTATTCTTCTTCTATTTCCCCATCGAATCCCCAGTCGTATGCAGCCCTTGCACGCCATCTCACCTCCCCAACACTGACTCCCCAAACTTGAAACACCCCAAGGCGCTCTCTATCTGCTATCGGATGGCTGGCGCAAAAGGAATTCACGGTTCCATCCTCAGCAAGGGCACAGGCAACGAGGAGGCAGAGGCTCCCCCTTTCCGTCTGGCCAGGAGTCCTTCCATTATGGCAGACGAGTGTGCTTGCATACGTGTTGGGCACAGTGGACGTGGTCTCTGGTTAGACTCTCGTAACAACGTCCACCGTTGCAGTACTGTGTCCACGGTGACTTCCGGAGGAGACGAGCACCCTACCTTGGACATGGGACAGCGGGGTTCCACGCCCCTTTGCACACTACCTGGGGTATTGAAAGATCAGCAAGGCGATTGGGCGTTGGATTTTGACGAGGGTATGGGGAGGATTGTTTATTGCGATGAGGCGGGTCACGTCTCCATCGTGGACGTAGTATGACCCGATGTTCTCCTGTAGGTTGGTAAAACGTTGCATAAAAGCGACGATAATTCGATATTCTGTACACACAATTCAAGACTTAGTTTTTATCTCCATAGGCAGCTTATCCCGTGGTGTAGCACAGTATATATATGTATCTCCTAGCTCATAATGCCTCCTTCCGGACTTCACTACATATCCAATAACTTAACCCTTTTTGCTTATGAGAATATCTCACGTGAGACTCAGGTTTGTCTCCTTCGACGTTGTTCCCAGGGCGAGGGAAGTTACCAAGGGCTTTCGAGCCCAAATTTGGTTTATCGGCATGATAGAGAGTCTTGAGCCAGGTTTTATGCGATTGTATACAACCTATATGCTTCAGTAGGAATACAGTCCGCTCCATGGGCTTCCGTTTAAATGCTTGGCACATGGGAGCGCACTGATGCACTCCCCTAAAGCTTTAACGTGTAGTGTACCATTGATCATGAATAAAGTAGTGCTTATTCCAAGCACGAGCGTCATTCCGTCTAAATCCGGTGTCCGCAGAACAAGTCAGTGAGAAAAAAAGTACTCTGCCGCGATTCTACGAGCTTCGACGCGCTTGGAACCGGCTGTCAATACCAGGATTGCTAGGAACGCTCCGAAGCGTTTGCACGGTACTCCCATCATCATGCTAAGCTTCCAGCCTCGTGGGAGCTGATCGGCATTTCCCTGCTGATCTGTCGGGATTGGTCATTTTTCACTCTGAGACCGACGAAGACCGTTGGTACATAATATGCGTCCGCGGATGAGGTTTACACTCTTCACTACTCATGACCTTACCACCACCAAGTTCCTCTCGTCAGCTCGAGGAGAGAGGAAGTATTTCCAAGACCGCGGTCCAGGAGACTTCCGCGTCTCCTGAGAGGGAAAGTGATGAGAAGGGAGGGGAGGAGGATTTGCGTCCCATGGCGAGCTTCATGCCACCGGTGAGCGACAAACACCGTGGTTTGGGTGGCCTGATGTCGGCTCATGTGTGGCGAAACCATATAATATGGAGAGCGGGGGTGAGTTTGGCGTCACAATCTCTGAGCGCGAACGCGAACACATCTCCCTCATCGGCGTATCTGGTTTCAGATCATAGAAGGTGTAGCTTCCGGGCTGCTGAACTTCATATCCGGTTTTTTGGTCGCAACACTATCGACTTGGCCACCCGCAGCAGTACCTGTGGGGATACTCTTCGGCAACGCGATCCTTATATCGTCTCTCGTTTCCGCCATGGCTCCAGCAACAGGCGCACACATCAACCCGCTGGTGACAATGGCCACCGCGCTCTCGGGACTCTGTCATCCTGTCCGAGCAATAATATACATCTTTTGTCAGCTCGTTGGAGGTGTGCTCGGCGGAGCTCTCCTTCGCGTAGCTCTGGGGAGAAGGTTGGCGTACGAGATCCACAACGCCGGTTGCTGGATCGACCCAGAAGGAGAAGTCAGCGTTTGGCAAGCGGCCTTGATTGAGTTTGTCTGCGTGTTCAGTCTTCTGTCTGTCGTATTCCCTTTTGATCAGAGTTCACCATACTCATCAATCATTGTCGTATTCACCCCAGGTTCTTGGCTTACGGAGTTGGATTGGATCCCCGTCAAGCGAAGCTGTTCGGCGCAAAGTATGGACCAGTGCTCGTTGGATTAACAGTCGGTTTAATGTAAGCCTGCACCCCCCAATCTGCGCCCTCCTATATGGGAGGTTGATCATCACTCCTTTCCAATACCGCTGACCGATCCGCTTTTAAACTACTGCACTCGTAGGACTTCGCTGACAGCAACGATCCATGTTGGATATACTGGAGCCGCCATGTTCCCCGGGCGGTGCTTTGGGTTGGCCGCTGGAATTGGCGAATTCCAGTCATCACATTGGGTTAGCCACACGGTCTCTTGCAGCCTTGGAGTTGGATTACTGAAACCTTTCTAGGTGTGGTGGATACCAGACATCCTCGCAGCAGCGCTTCACGGATACCTATATATGACAATTCCACCGTACATGAAACCATACCCCAGCACAGTAGGTGTGGAGGCGGAGAACGTATAAGCCCAAATGTACTATACGTCATTGTGTGATTTTCGCTACTACCCTTATTCACTTGACAATTTAACTTGAAGTGGCACAAATATGTATCTATCGGGAGCGAGAACAATAAAGTTGGATGTTTATGATACGGAGGAAAGACAAGATGATGTGCAATGTTGCTGAACGTATACATGCTGTATCGTGTAGCTGACTACCAGGCGAGATTATCCAAGTCCATCAACCTTCGGAATTAATCGGCCGCAAGTTCCATCTTAATCCTCGCGATAGCCTGGGCGGGGTTCAAACCCTTTGGACACGTGCGAGAACCTGTGGACTATGGGAACATTGAAGAAATGGGGACAGCGAAGCGCTTACAGTTAAAGATGGTGTGGCAACGGTACACGCTCAGCGAGTTCTGAAGTTTCTCCTTCCTGTGAGCACTGTATGAATCCTACAAAGTGACATCAGCGAAGTAATAATGCACCGATCAACGGACCACAGACCCGAGAATCGGCGATCCATCGGTATGCTTGCATGAGGGTGGCAGGCCCGAGGTATTCATCCTGGTTCCACCAGTACGAGGGGCAAGAGGTAGAACAGCAGGCGCAGAGAATACACTCATACATGCCATCGAGCTTCTTACGGTCCTCCTGCGACTGAATGTATTCGCCCTTCTCAGGAGGGTTATCGTTTTGCAAATAGGGCTCAATAGACTTGTACTGCTTGTAGAAGAGAGTGAGATCGGGAACCAAGTCCTTGACAATGTACACTGGACACGAAAGGTTAGAGAGAGCTTAGGGGCAGTCAAAACCACGAACTGTGTGGAAGTGGGTAAATCTTGCTGTCCTTGTTCGGGGTTCGGTCAATTCGGCAGAGACACGCAAGAGTGTTCTGTCCGTTAATGTTCATAGCACACGACCCGCAGATGCCCTCTCTACAAGACCTCCTGAAGGTGAGCGTGGGGTCGACCTCGTTTTTAATTTTGATTAACGCGTCGAGAACCTGTGGGGAAGGTCTTAGGGCAGGCGGCTCTTCAGGACGAGGGTAAGGCGGAGCTCACCATGGGCCCACATTGGTTTAAATCGATTGTGTACGACTGAAGCTTGGGAGGGGTGGCGGGTTCATCCGGATTCTGGTTTGAAGAATTAGCTGGGAGGTATGCTGTGACGAAAAGGGACTCGCCCAACGGTAGATCTTGAACTCCTTCGGGTGAGGAGGCTTCTCTGTGGGGACAGCCTGAGACCTAGCTGCAGAGGAGGCGAAAGACCTGAGACAACGAGCTTTAAGGAGGGAGGTTGGGGACTTGGAGATGGCCTGCATGGTCGTCGGACGAGATGAGGCCGAGGATTAGAATGTTTGCATCTGAAATTGGAGAGGGAAGCTACCGGAGACCTCCCGGACCAATCAGGAAGGGGGTGTTTCGGTGTGACACGTCACTGTAACCGTCACGCCGGCAGCCACCAGATTATACCCGTCGGCTGAGGGGAGCACTGGGCCGGCTAGTTGAGAGGGAGGAGGGCGGTGTAGGAGGGGAAGGAATGAGCGAGCAAGCGAGCGAGAGGGAGTTGAAGGCGCGGGCTGCTCATAACGAATCATCTCACCCACCTGTTCCTCTCAACATTGATCCCTTCGTGATTTCTCTCCCCGTATTTTATCTCTTTATTTTTTTTTTTCATTTATGATGACGATGAATCCCCTGACGCACCAGCCAGAGACATCTCCACAACCGCGACAGTCAATCCTTCCTGGTTTCCTTCGGGGTCGCCCCCGCGGTCAGGGTGTCACGCAACACGACTCTAATCACGACTCTCCTCCCCCTGCTCTCCCACCCATCCTTGACGACCACTCTTCCCCTTCCCTTGGTCCCACCGGTCACAGGCGTCGCCCTGCGGCCACAAACCCCGCCACTCCTGCAATCATTCAGCTCTCCAACTCCCACTCCGCTCTCACCCAAATGTTGAGGCGGCGACGATCAGCTGGCGCATTAGCCCACCAGCAGCCTACAAACACACAGTCTCCCCCTCTCCTCCAGCAACCTCTAACAACCCTCTCTGCCGCAGGCAATTCCTCTTCTCGTCCTTCTCATCGCATCCGCCTCGTTCCCCATCTTGATTCGCGCCGCTCGCTCAGGTTCGATCCAATCGCCCGCGATGTCAGGGAGGGCGATGCACCTCTCAGGATCGGACGTTTCACCGACCGCTCCGGCCTTGGCATCGCTAACGCTCCTGGCTCAAACAAGCTCGCCTTCAAATCCAAGGTCGTCTCCCGTGCACACGCAGAGATCTGGGCTGAGACCGGCGGCAAATTCTTCATCCGAGACACAAAATCATCTTCGGGCACTTTCCTCAATCATGTTCGCTTGTCACCCGCCAACTCAGAGTCTCGACCATCCGAACTCAAAGATGGCGATGTCCTCCAACTCGGCGTAGACTACCAGGGAGGCACTGAGGATATTTACAAATGCGTAAAGATAAAGGTCGAAGTAAACAGGGAATGGCAAGCCACCCCGAATGCGTTCAAGTGTGTACTTTTCTCTTATCTCCCCCGCCCCCCTTTCTCAGCTTCTTTTGCTCAGCACAAACGCCATCAAACAGCTTCGAGCTCTCACGGGTGCCCTAAATCAGCCCGGGACATCAACCAATAAGAAGATAAGCGCTAAATCCGCAATGGCAGATTGCTGCATTTGTATGTCTCTCCCCCACCGATGCAAACTTAGCTCTAACTTTGAACCGTCACCAGGTCTTTTCGCTGTCGCAATCAACCAGGCTCTGTTCATCGCTCCCTGTTCGCATACTTTCCACTACAAGTGCATTCGTCCCCTTTTAGACGCCCATCATCCCGCATTCAATTGCCCGCTGTGTCGAACGTTTGCTGATTTAGAGGAGGATGTCGAGGTCGACATCGATCCCGAATTAGACATGATCGCAGACGAGGAAAGTTCCGATGTTCCTCCGAAGACCTCTATAGAACCGAAAGACGAAAAAGGCTTGCCCGTGACCCCCGGATCCGTGATTGTAACCTCCATCCGCGACAGAATTGAACGAGAGGCTGCCGAGGACGCCATTGTTGCTGGCGCAGAGACTGAGGTTGAGCATGATATCGGATCTCGCATGACCAGGATAGGTGGCAGTCGCTGGCATCGATCGCCACTGATGCCAGGAGGGATGGCAGTTGACGTTGCTGAAGCTGATGATGAGGACGAAATGATGGGTAATCGGTCCCATTCACCCTCCCCCGACCTTCGCGATGCCCTCGCAGCTGCGAACCGCGACCAGTCCGTCTCCCCCATCCCCCATACGATCTCGTCCCGCCCGGTTGGACACGACGAGTTCATAGCGGAGTGCAGCGATGTTGGGAGTGCTGATGGCTTTGGTGAGGAGCACCCCCTGTCGAAGCATAAGCCGGTGATTAATTGATGTGTCTCCCCCACGCTACTTTCTGTCTCCTGTTGCTGTTAATCTTCCCGTTTGCTGCCCTTTAGTACCGATGTTCGCAGCTAATTCTTTACGACGGTAGTGACATATCGTTAACGAGCACCTCCATGCACATTCGTACCTCATCGCCGGGTCGCATGTCTATTTCGCGACTGCTCGATCATAACCCTCATCAGCCTTCCCCCTAATCAGACAGCCACCTTTCTCCCACTCGGTTTCCTCTATCACGACTCCTGTATCCTGTTACGTGCATTTGTAACCAGCTTACTCCCATCTATTTCATTCGTCACGATCCCGAGTTTTTTTTTCCTTTCTCTCTACTGGGGTTCGCTTATATACCTGAATGAAAGCCGGCAAGTGGATACTCTCAACCCAAAAATTGCTCGTTCATTTATCCCCATGATTACAGGTAATTCTTCGCTCCAAGGGACCGCTGATTGTACCTCATGTGGGGTACCCAATCATATCCCCGGAGAAGAACCCCACACAATTCACTATCGCGAGCTTTTGCGCTCGACGAATGGGATGAATTGGGATGAATGCACTTTTAAGCTTGAACGCAATTTGCAGTGTCATGCCTTGCTACCGGAATTCCACCCGACTCAACCCTTGAATGGGCATGTCCCTCGACCGCAAGCGAACTTGGAATTTTTTTGCTTTCGGTGACTTTCTTTCGTACTGATGGCGGCGGCTATAGGGCCTGATTCCAAACGAGAATTTTTCTAGATCAGCGGGATTCCCGACTGGACTATAGCTTAAATTCTCTCGCGAGGTCCCTTGTGCACTTGTGCTTCTGGAGTACAGCACGGTCAAATCGTCTATCATGAGTTCCACACCTCATATCTGCCGCCATATACTCTCGCTCTTTTGACGTGAATCACGCCATTGAGGGGGATTCCAGACTATATTCGGTTGGAATACTCCCTATTTTTGTCTCCATGGAAGGAGCGGAGAGAAATCTATCGTTCCAACTCCCGCATATTCATCGCAGCTTCCTGAACTTCCCCCTAGTTCTCACACAAGCGCCCCATAAACCTTCGTGAGCACTAAAAACACCTACGGGTTGGGTTATCTCCCCCCTCCCTCTCTTCCATCTTCATCATTCATTCCTTCGCTTCGTGCTCGAATTCTGGCCTCGTCCGCCATGTCTTCTACGATGGCCCTGGGTAGAATGAGCCACCTGACCACCCTCAGAGGGTTCGTTTGTTTGTAAGTGTTGAGAATGATGAAGAGGAAGAGCTCCCAGTCCCTCTTGTTAGTTTGCCCGTGAAAAAGGCCTATAATACTGCCTCACTCCGGAGTGCTGGTCAAATCTACCCATGCAATTGGACAGCCAGGACACGTTGTTTAACTCCCCTCCTTTTCTCCTGGGACGCTCGATTTACAACGCCTTTCTTGTCCTGGACGATCGAGGATACCGCATTCGGACACCCAAACTTCATGTCTACTATGATGCACACAATACTCACGAACTGAGCGGTTCCAGCATTGTCTACTGGACGATTCTTCTGGAATACTGCCCGGGTGTCTTCCGTCAGCCATGCGCAGTGGCTGGGACGCGTACTCACCAATTCGTTAGTCACGACCTTGACTCCATTCTTTGGCCTCTGTTGTACCGTGCGAAGCACCATTCACTATGTCAGATCTCAGGAGGGTAGTTGGGAGATTGCTCTCAAGAGGACTGGACGTATATCATGCCTTCACGATTCACAACGTGGATTTCTGGCAGATACCGATGGTCCAATTTATTTGGGACAAGCGGGCGCGATTGAACCCGCATGCAGAGGTGAACGTCCTGATATTTGTACAAGTACTCGTCGGCTTCATCATCTTAAACGTGAAGATGGAGGTCAACAACGGCCGCTCGTGGATCCGTGGGATGTTTCCTGGGCATTTTACTGGCTATCCTAGAATTTCAGCCTTCCCAATAGCGTGTAGAACCCTGCTCCCGCTCGATCCTTAATCGAAACTCCCGACGTTGACCGATCAACTTAGTGTTACGGCTGTAGTCATCCACTTTCCTCTTCGCTATTTGTGGGTTTTACTTACCTCGTGAGTGAGTTTGTCACCGACTATTGATTGATACCGACCTTTAAGGTTTGCCCCACCCTACGGCAGAGATTACGGCCTCTGCCCCAACGACCGTGCGTCGTTATCTTCATTGAGTATATTGCTCCAACTTGTAAGATTACTATGTACCATCCTAGTTCTGTACTTGCACACACTCCATTTCAGACGTGCGGTTTCTTCCAGCGCAGGCGTGAGATACGGAGTCGCCCAGTCCAGGTTAGCAGGGGAAATAATCTCAGCATATTGCACAGAGAACCGATCATCTCCACGAAATACCAGGGCCATCACGTGTGTGGATCCTTTTACCGATTCCGGCCAGCTCTGGGCCGAGGCGCTCAGTATGGGACAAGCCCGACTCCACCCCGGCCAAGGAAAACCCATTACCCAGGATCTTCACCTTTACCGAACGCCATCATGTTCCCCCCCAAGTCCCTAGGACTGGCCATAGCTGCATGCGTTTGCGTCGCGGCAGCCCGCCAATCCTTATCTAACCTTCATGATGATTGTGAATTCACCGTGGATCGCAGTCGGTACGATTTATGTCCGCTCTTCCTTGATCGAGGGCAGGACAGAGTCGTCAAAGTCCATGCGGAACTCACCCCAAACACCCAACTATTCTACGAGATATCTTTCAGAGGTCCGCTCAGCACACAGAGTGGAATGGAAGCTGAACCGCAGGTGAGCACCGGGCAGGGTACTACGGCGCTTCTGCTATTCAAAGTGGGCTGATAATTGTTTCAGTGCCCTCCAGGCACATGGGTTTGTTTGAGAGGCAAGTATTCGTCTTCATTTACCGACAACATTCTGACATCCATTTTTTCAGAACGTCTGGGGGATTCCGAGGATTCAGAATCATACTTCACCCAGGCCATCCCGATCGTCATACCCCACACTACGGCTTCTACCCACCTCGAGGTTGACGCCTACCACGGCACCCACAATGGTCGGTCCTGGCGCTAGTTTCACCGCGGTATCGTGGAAGTTAAATCGTTGTCTCGTTAGGTGAATTGGAGATTGAACTAAAAGAGGGCATGTGGAGAAATAAACCTCAAACAGCTCATTTCCGATTCATATGTGATCAGCATGCCAAAGAGGTATGCAAGCAGCCTTGCTTTTGTCTCATTGGTGGTGACATTGGTCCCAGCCTTCCCTTCCTAAATTTGTCGGTATAACTGCCGGAAACCATGACTTTGAGTGGACAACTCCACACGCCTGTGCAAAGGAACCTCCAAGTTTCAACACACTTGAACAGGATGAAGATACCCCACCCGCAGGAGACGGCATCCAACCGGAAGGTGATGGAAACCAGGACCTTGTGGACCCCCTACCCGTTCACCATACGGTCCGAAATCTCATGATTGGGTTCGCAGTAGCATCGTAAGCCACGCACCCTCCAAGTCGTCCAAGCTATACTGATAGTGAAACAGTTCTGCGATACTTGGTCTTGGATACTTTATTCGATACCCCCCGCCTAATGTCAAGCGGTGGGTTGGCATCACAGCCAGAAAATTGCCATTCCGAGTTGGCGAAGGCATCCTTGTCCAATGGGCAGAGGAGGCCATGTTTGTCAACGACGAGGAGGACGTAATGGTGAATTACGAAGAAGAGTATGATTCCGACGAACAAATTCCACTGAAGCCGAGCCCTACCCGGTTATCTGCTCGATCTATGGATTATGGGAGTGCCAGGAGGTAATTGTTCCTTCACGACTAGAAGGCTGTAATGATACCGATGGAATGGTCCATGTACTATACCTACGACGATTAATGACCATATGGCTGGTTTTTCCTGTTTCCGACATACCAGAACGACAGAAGCTGTAAGAAATCACCCTAACCCCAAGCAGCCGTCGTGCTGTGACGTGTCTCAGCTTAGGAAACGAGGGGAACATGGGGTGAAGGAAAGTACCTGTAGTTTACTATCAGATGACCGTCTGTGGAGAAAGACTGGCGGGATCGGTCATGAGAACGTGTATCAAGCGATGTAAAACAGCGATCCAAACCTTGTAAAGGTTTGACACCGTGTCATCCGGGGCGGGTGAAAAAGCGAGGTTGATGTAGGTGAACTGCAGGATAGAACGAGGCGTCAGGAAACCTCGTG
>Ga0307512_10005896_pt1 | contig 12593 bp, 17 predicted proteins | sample 14_EM_MG_FD_200267 | JGI IMG/M metagenome (GOLD analysis project Ga0307512, IMG submission 200267) | Populus trichocarpa ectomycorrhiza microbial communities from riparian zone in the Pacific Northwest, United States - 14_EM | ecosystem: Host-associated > Plants > Roots > Unclassified | place... | reverse complement strand
ACTCCGTTCTCCGTACGATTTACCAGAGACGGCCCGATAACTCCGGGAATGGCAGTTAGAGGAGAATCGTGTTCACTTCTTTCTTACCGGACTGGTTATTATTCAACTGCTACACCAAAAAAAAAAGAAAGCAACCGGACTGTAAGTATCTCCACAACCGTTTTTTATCTCCCGGCTCCCCATTGACCCAACAGTCCTTACTCGCCGCACTACGTGACACTTCCTCTCGGACTCCGCCTTCTTTGCGTCTCTGTGTGGAAGAGAGAGCAGTGCGAACTCAAGCTCTAATGTCCTGGCGCACGCAGAAGCTGGAGATGAAAAATTATCAAGCCTCGAATCTGCTGTGCGATTCTCGAAAGCCAGCAATCTTCTCGGCGTTATCATCGAGGGTGACATCTTGGTAAAGACGCCTCTCACCTCCACTTCCACTTGCTCATTGTTTGATTTTCTTATTTTGCTATGCTCATGTTCCCGTCACTCAAACCTCGATCCGTACGTCTATCGAACATTGTGCGAAACGGCAAAATGCGGGCCTGACTTTCGACTTGGGTAGATGGGATCGGGTGGGATAGTATTCTATGTGAAGGTTCCGTCCGAGTTCCGTCGTTGGTACAAGCAGTGAAAGACGCGGGACTACTAGGCCTAACTTTGGAACTCCCAATGTTTTGGCTAGCTTGACGGCCACTTGCGAGGCTTATGATGGTACGCTAGATGTCGTGCCCTTGCATGATGGGGTTTTGACTTACTGGGAACATCCCAAGAGCAAGCTTGGGTAAAATGTTCCCGAGGGGTTGTATCTCTGAGTATAAGTACCTTTCTCTCACAAATGTGATCTATACCCGGTTCGTATTTATTTGATAATCGTGTCGTTGATTGCATAGCTTACCTCTGCATACTACGTATCGTTGGCTCCAGGTCATCCCAACAGAACAACGGCCCAGTTATCGATGTCACCTCGGAAGACCTGACATCTAACGCGCGCGGAACCAGTAGTAATGGAATCGCCAAGACTGATACCACAGAGCACCGTTCTGAGCTTGAGGTGGTGGCATCAGCACGTATGCGGCGTCGGCCAGTGGTCACAAGGGCTTCAAATTTTATGGCCTGCCGCCTGGTCCGCTCGAAACTCGAGACCCAATATAAATACCTAACATGTCTGTGGTCGCATATCAGATGCGGCATCCAGAGACACCTCGCCAAACCCATCGGGACTCAAATGGCTCGACCTCTGAATTCAGAGGACAGAATTCAAGGCATTATGCACCTGACGTTCGAGGAGATCTTCAGCCTAGGTCCTTGTCTTATTCTGCTTATTGTAATACATGATATTTGTACATACCAGCAACCATCAACTTCGTTCTGGCCCCAAGCGCAATTTACAGCAAGTTACTCGGGTAGCCATATTCCTTCAATCCAACGAAACCCTCCTTGATACTCCTCGCAGATACGAACCTGTAAAAGATGCTGATACTCCCAGCCTTGTCGTTCGTACCACTACCCCTGGCACCTCCGAAAGGTTGCTGCCCAACGACAGCTCCCGTACACTTTTCGTTGTAATACACGTTTCCGGCAGCGTTGCGGAGCCGATTGGTGGACTCGACGAGCACCTTTCGGCTTGAAGCGAATCTAACAGGAGATCAGTATAACGACCATGTCATGATGGCGATGCTTACATCGATCCGGTCAGTGCGTACTGAGAGGTTGAGTCGATCAGGTCGAGAGTAGAATCGTAGTCGGAGTCCTCAAAAACGTAAACCTAGATTTATGTGAGGGCGGTAATGAGAGAAAATCCACCGTCGCTCCTACCGTCAGGACCGGTCCGAAAATCTCCTCGACCATGGTAACTGACTTAGGATCCTTCGTCAAGATAACCGTAGGTTGGACGAAATAACCGGTTGAATCATCACCTGGGTAGTAATTCAATATACCATCACACGTGTACAGGTGAGAGGTACCGACCGGTTCCTCCAATAAGGATTTGCCCACCAGCAGCCTTAGCTTTCTTAATGTAACCCAGAATTTTGTCAAAAGCGGGTTTGTTGCTAGAGATAGTTTAACCGAAATGTACTTGGGACATGACCGAGAACTTACATGACTGGCCCCATAAAGTTGTCAAACCTCGTGGGGCTGCCGACCTTAATCCCCGCAACTTGCTCCAGGAGCTTGTCCTTCAAACCTCCGGCGTTCCATACCGAGGAAGAAACATATAACCTCGAGAGAGCGGAACATTTTTGGCCTACGAGGATGTGAGAAGCCGCCGATTGAAAGTCTCTCCCAACGCACCCTGGTACTCAAAGGCCGAGCGAACACTCTGGAACGCAGCATTTTCGACGTTGGCCGAGGAGTGAACGACATGAAAATTCTTTCCACCTAGAGAGAAGATGATTAGAAGACCCGATAGCCCATGATTACTCCTCGGCCTCTACACACCAGTCTCTCCAACGATCCTAGGGTAGCTCCGGTAGATGTCAAGGTTTTGGGCGATATCCTTCCATAACTTCTTGAAGATTGCAGTACTCCCGGTGAAGTGAAGTCCAGCAAAGAGTGGGTGGGAAATTGCCTGGGCAACAACCTCTGCAGGAGGTCCCGGGACAAACTGAATCACACCGGGTGGGACACCGGCCTCCTCCAACAATTGGTACACGATGTAATTAGAGTACGTCGCAGCGGGCGATGGTTTCCACAACACGACATTCCCGACGAGTGCTGGAACACCGGGGAGGTTACCACCAATAGCGGTGAAGTTAAAGGGCGAAACTGCAAGGATGAAGCCTTCAAGCGCACGATACTCGACCCGGCTGAGAACATTCATGAGAATAGATCGGCTAGAAACTGCTCAGAAGAACTCACTTCCAAACTCCGGGTGAGTTTTTTGGAGGTTGTTGCGAATAGAGTTCCTCCACAAACTTAACTCCGAAACGGAAGAAATCCGAGAGCTAAGGGAAACCGGTCTGGTAAGTATATGGCGGAGGGAACGATAGAAAGTACTCGACCTCTGCAGCCGCATCGATTTCAGCTTGCCATGCATTCTTACCCTGTCCAAGCATCGTGGCAGCCATGAGCTTGTAACGATACTTTCCGCTAGCCAACTCTGCAGCTTTGAGGAAAATAGCCGCTCGATCGTTCCAAGGAAGGGTCTCCCACTCTTCCTTAGCAGCGAGGGCACCATCGATAGCATCGCCAATGATCTTCTGGTCAGCCTCATGATAGTAACTGAGATGTCTCGCGTGGTCAGACGGAATTGGTTGCTTGATGGTCTTGCCAGACTTGACCTGGGTAAGAAACACCGGCAGAGATCCGTGGTCAGTAGGGGGAGAAATACGAACGGGCAAAAAGCTCACGGGCTTTCCGTTCACTATGCAAGGAACCTCGAAGGGCAAATCTTCCTCCATTTGAGCCAGAGCCTCTTCAAGCTCTTTTCGCTCCACAGATCCCGGACCATAACTTCGCTGGAATGATGGTCAGTCCAAAACGACCGCAACATTGTTAAATTGTTTACCATCGGTTCATTGTCGACGGCGGGGACCTTGAAGATAGCCAACTGAGCTGAGGTCATGACGGATACTAGTGATTATAGATACAGAGAGATATGGACGAAAACAGAAAGTGGAGAGCAAGCTCCGAAGCAAACCGATCACAACATACAATAAACTACAAAACGCCGAATATAACCCGGAACCAAATAGTACAGACCATAACAGGAATCATATAGTGGCGGGTAACTCGTCTACCTTCCGTTTCAACTCCTCTAAGAACGACCATGACTCGAGTAGACTCAATGGACACTTCCTGCACCCTACTTGTTGGAACGATCTGGACAGGAACTCCATAGTGAAGATGACCTCCGTTGTCGGACGAGCGCCCAGCTCTTCCGTTGCTCTCCTCTGGAAGTCCAGCCACCATTTCGGCCCTTCGGAGAAGGCACCGTACGTCCCATTGCACTCCATACACTTCACATCGTCTCTCAACCGCAACAGCGCCTGGGCAGCCTTCGCTCGTGTGTGATGAAGGGCCAAGAGCCGATGGTAGGAGAACGCCGAAATATATCTCAACTCCTCTGACAACGGCCCATCCAGGATACTGATACCCAGAGTGTGCTGGGAAGCTAACTTCGCCTCCTCCTCGAGTTCGTAGCGGCTCGCGACAGCATAAATTCTCGTCGGAGATTGCTTGAGGTAGTGCTCAGAGACGAGCTGCTTTCGTAGATCATCGATAGCGGGAAGGACGTCGTACTTGATCGCGGCGTGGAGTACCAGGATGAGAGTGTTGAGATCGTCGTCTATGATAGGGTTTGGCACCGGGTAGACGAACTGCAACAACAGCTGTACTGTTTCCGGCGCTTCCGAAACTTCAACAACCGGGATCTTCGCCGATTCCTTTGGGGAAGGCTGTGGTAGTGATAGCATTTGATCGAAGAAAGGTGATGCGAGAGAAAGGAGAAGACGATGGACATGAAAGTCTGTCACCGGAAGGCTAGAGCGCAAGATGAAGTCTGCGGTAGGGTCGTCGAAATGCTCGATGGCCATGGCGAAGTGGGGAGGAAGTGACAAGAGGCGCAGCCCAGCAACAAAGTTCCAGTGCGATTTTTAACCCTTGGTCGAAATAGGCGACTAAAGCTGGAGTAGGGTCAGTGCCTCCTAAACCGTTTACACTGCCGGTTGACCAAAAGGTCTTCCTCCACAAGTCGCCTTTGATTCGAACTGACTGTCAAGAACACAAAACGGGACGGTAAAGGCTAAGAAAGCAGGGAAGGGAGAAGAGGGGTGCAGGAATACACCAGAGAGTCACGTGTCGCCTATTGACTAGCGCCTGCGCCCGTCACGGTCAGAGTCTGGGCTCCTTCTCCTGTCCCCACGATGTCGCCTGTGCGGGGAGGACGACCTTGACCTCCCGCGACGTTCGCGTGATCGACTACGATGGCTTTTGTGGGAATGTGACCGCTCGTCGACGTCAAAGACCATCCCATATTCTTCCCCACCCCTGCGCCCGCCACTGGCGCGGTACTTTCTCGTTGGTTCAAGATCTCGGCTTCCTCCGAAACCTCTTCGGGACGGCAGTTTGACATCATTCGACCAACTCGTGTTGAGTCTTGCCACTGATTGGGAGCTGTAATGATCGGGTTAGAGATAAAACGATCGGAGGACGTTCGCGGTACTCACAAGTCAACCCAGATACGACGATCGTCTACCAGGACGTTCTGCATCTTGAAGTATGCCTAAAATACGGTTATAGTCTGTTATGAACGAACGCTCGCAATGGATTGTACCTGTTCAGCGTCCTCCCTTTTATCAAATTCGATGAATGCATATTGAAGCGAATCACCGGTTTTCTTGTCCCGGATGACTTGGCAACTAAGGATCGTGCCAAACCTGGAGAAGATCAACTCCAGATCCTCGTCACGAGTGACAGGATTCAGTTTGCAGACAAAAAGGACGTTCTCGGGAGGTCGGACGTTGGCGAATGGCAGGTCGCCAACCATTTCGAGGGTAAGGGCGGACGCTCGGGCGGCATTAATTCTTCTCTGTGCTTCAGCTTCTTCCTCGGGAAGGGTGGCCAGGGGGTCTTCGTCCTCGGCGATTCGAGTAGAGTTATCAGGGGGCCTAGTAGGGATCTCATTGGGGACTTTGAGACCAGGTGGGTCAGGGAATGGGTCGTCTAGGATTTCGACGTGCCTGATTCGCACGTCCTTTAGTGGTCGACCATCCTGATCCACGAAGACTTCGTTGAGCTTTTCGAGGGTATCCAATCCTTCAACAACGTGACCGAACACAGCATGCTTCCCATCCAAGTACTCCACCGGTCCATTCGAAAGGGTGATGAAGAACTGGCTAGCACAGCCCCCCTTGGGCAGACCGTCGATAGAGGGTGCCACTGCCATAGATACAGTCCCCTTCTCTTTATGCTTTAAACGAGGGATAATCTCCGGGGAGAAGTAACGGGGAGATTTGGAGTCGATGTAGGACCAGATGGATTCACCCCCAGTCCCCGTGGCAGAGGGGTCACCGACTTGGGCAAGGAAGTCCTTGGAGACTAGAGGGGATGATAGCATCAATTTAATGTCCATGACGCAGTAGCAGCCATACTCACCATTGAAGAATGCGTTGAGATTGTAGTAGTAAACTTTGCAGAGTTTGAGAAAGTTTTCGCATGTTTTTGGGCAGGAATCTACTTCGAGATCAATGACAATGTCGCCCAGAGATGTCTCTAGCAGGACAGACATGACCAAGCGCGGTCCGTGAGATGGAGGAAGAGGACAAGGCGATGGAGATCACACGTGACGAGGCGCGTCGAAGCGCGAATGGACCAGCCGACCACATCTCAACCATCTCCCCAAAAGTGCCATTGGCCCAGAGGGTGACACTATGGCCACGCTCTTCTCCCAGCACTCGTCAAATCCTCTCGAGGTCTCTTCCTCAGATGTTCACAATGCACGCCGCCTCCGCATGCTCCAGGCTTGCGGAGGAGTCGGGTCTTCAGATGACTACACGCTAACCCACTCTGGAGAGGGCACCGTGTCTGGCTGGGACGCCAAGGCTCTAAATGAGAAGGCGTCATTGCGAAAAATGCCTGTGCCATTGATGGTCGACCTGGATGAGGATATGTCCGATGAAGACACGCTTGCTTGCGAACCAGGAGCGAGCATGGGAGAGGAAGAAGAGGAAACTCAGGTCGACGAACAGGCTGATGACGAAGACGAAGAAGAGAGAACCATCCTCCTCAAACCTCCAGACGAGCAAGAACAAATCGCAGAGGAGATCTTGGATATCGAGGAGGCCGTACCACAGCTTCGTGAGGACTACAAGATTGTCGACCGGCTCGGCACTGGGACATTCTCTTCGGTTTACAAAGCTATTGACCTGTGGTACCACGCCAAATGGTACAACCATCCCTGGCACAACAGACACCCGCCCAACTCATCAGCACATTACCAATCCGAACCTCGACCCAAGGGCAGCAAGGCGTTCGTGGCCATCAAAAGGATCTACGTTACCAGCGGCCCCGATCGTATTCGGAATGAAATTTCAATCATGGACGACTGCCGCGGTTGTAGACACGTTTCCCAGTTGGTGACCGCGTTCAGGCAGTATGATCAAATTGTAGTCATTATGCCGTACCACAAGAATGACGACTTCAGGGTGAGTGGTTGCCGGCATGCGTCTTGCATGAACTAATTCGTGTATTCTTAGGACTACTATCGGGACCTACCCCTGGAGGGTATAAAATCGTACCTCCGGTGTTTGTTCCGAGCCCTCCGTGACGTACATTCTCGGGGCGTGATTCACCGAGATATCAAGCCTGCGAATTTCCTCTTCGATCCACGGACAGGTATCGGAACACTCTGTGACTTTGGATTAGCTTGTGTAAGATTAAGGACCTTCCCGTTTGATACTCCTGTGTTTCTTATGTCTCTTAGCGCATGGTCGAGGGCAGTCAGAAGCTTGGTGCCTGTTTGCACACGTGTGCCTCACCCGAACACCCTCATGGTCGTGTCTTCACTTCATCGGAGTACGACCGTCAAGCCGTTCGCAAAGCACAGAAGGATGCGAGGGAAAGGAGCAGATTAGTGACGGAGAAGGTTGGTTATCCAGAGAAAGACACTCGGTATGTTGCCTGTGAAGATTCATGATAGCGATATAAATTTCTTGTAGACCACATTCGAAGGCAAATCGTGCTGGCACACGCGGTTTCCGGGCACCGGAAGTGCTATTTAAATGCGGGCTGCAATCAGGAGGTTGGATGTCCCTCGTCTCCCTCGTTGTCCTGGTGCTGACAACGTTTGTCACCCAGCGATCGACGTGTGGTCCTCGGGCATCATTTTTCTATTCTTCCTGACTAGGAAATTCCCGCTGTTCCAATCAAACGACGACGTTGAAGCCCTGATGGAGCTTTCTACCATAATTGGAAGGAAAGGGATGGAAAGGACTGCAACGCTTCACAGTGTGTATGACATTTTCTCCATAGTTCTCACTGTTTAACTTCTCTTCTGAAGGTCGCACATTCTCCACGAATGTCCCATCGATACCCGCGGAGGGGATGACCTGGTCCCAGTTCGTCACGAAGTTGAACCCAAACCTGATGGTGCCCAAGAAAGAGTCACCACATTTTTACCCTCACTGCAAGTCTGGAGAGACCACCTTGGTTGACCCACCCCTATCTTCTTCTCCATTCTCATCCCATTCATCTTCGATGATCGAGCCTGCCAAAAGCTCTTACCGAGCACGGGAACGGTCAGCTTCACCCATCGTCACCGGTGAGGAGACACACAAGGCGGAGATGACGCTTGCACTGGACCTTCTTGAGAAGATGCTGAATCCGGACGCAACAAGGCGCATTCAACCGCGCAACGCATTAAAGCATCCATTCTTGTCAGAAGAAGCGGAGGGGATCTGCGACGACGATAGCTACCCACATGCGTTCGGCGGAGGTGTCTGTGGAGACCTGCACTATTACGACGATGATACAGGTGATGCTTGCGTACAACTTCCACAAGAGGACGGATCCATGCAAGTAAGGCGTGTGCTATCTGGAGAGGGACTTGCCATTGGAAATTCGTCCTGTGAACTTCATTCTCATCTGAACTTTCCGTGTTGATTATTATGTAGCTTTCGATGTTTTCGCAGTCCATTACGCATTTGTAACCTATAGACCAGCATCGCACTTAGGATTTTTTTTATTCCATTTTCCTCTGGCAATGCAATGTTACCCATCCGCTGCGGCTGCACCCAGCCGCCACCCGGGAGCAGATGAAACGGAAGTGATCGCTTTGCCACGAATTCACATCCGAATATGGAAGGAGAGACATCTTTCACTTGCACGTCGACTTCGATGTTCCTCAGCCTCTGACCGTACTCAAAACACTTCATGCGTCATCAGAACGGGCTGCAAGCTCTGCTATTAAACCTCCAGCCCCTGGCCCGTCAGATTTTACCACTCCTTGTCATTCCAATCTTCACCATCATCGCACTCAGAATCACCAGATCCCCAATGTTTGGTGGCCTGTTCAACTGGTCTTCATCCAGGGATTCGTCAACCTCGTATGAAAGCCAGGATAGGAAGAAGCTGAAGAAGAAGGGAATTAGGACCCGTGCAGAGCAACTCGCTTTTTTCAACGGGGATGCTCGCGCAGGTACGTCCTTCGGCGTCTCTTTGCCTATGACGACCCCCAAGTCCTGATCCCGTCCGACCGAATAGCGGAGAAAGGGACTCGTGCGATTGATGATGGATGGTATCCTGGATTGGTCAATTTGTCTGGAACATACTGTTTCATGAATTCGGTAGTCCAGGTGCGTCCCGGATTACAAATGCAACGATATCCGTTGGTTCACCATCTCCGTCGTAGGCTTTAGCTTCATTATCATACCTACAGCCCCAGATAGAAGACATCCATGCAAGGGCGGTCGCACTCGATGTCGACACACCCGTCATAGATCCCCTCCGAGACCTGTTGCATGGTGAGTCTCCAAGCCTGCGGTCTCTCAGGTTCCTTACCCTCCTTAGCGTTGAATATCCCGCGCCCGAGCGCCAAGGCCATCAAGCCAATCCACCTCATCGATGCTCTCTCAACTGACCCGGAAGGCAGGACAAACCCACTGCTATGCTCTCGTGAACATCAGGACGCCCAGGAGCTTTTCCAGTTGCTTTCGGAATGCATCAAACGTGAGGCCACTGCCGTCGACAAAGAGGGTTTCCGTGATCGTGGCCTCGGCGCTATCTCGAAGACCAGCGGCTCGTCCGGACACAAGAATATGGGTTCTACCGTGTTCGACGGTCTCACCGCTAATAGACGCAGCTGTGTCGTGTGTGGGTACACGGAAGCGGTCATGCATTTCAGTTTTGACAACTGGCAACTTGCTGTCCCAAGAGCGGTGGGTAACATCGCCTCTCATCATCCCTACGCGTTGTTGAACTTTTCTTTAGCCATCCTGCACCATCTACGACTGTCTCTACGATTACACCCGGCTAGAAAAGCTTACGGACTGCATCTGTAGAAAGTGTTCCATGGTCGTCACACACCAGAAGCTACTCGCTGAAGCTGAACGGATGACAGCCCTGATGACGATCGAACCCAACCCCTCCGCATCGAGGAGGACGCGTGTACGAGATGCCCGCGAGCTTCAAGCTCGTGTAAAGGCCGCGATCGAAGAAGGGAGGATTGAAGAAGATATACCCGGTGTAAAACTTGAGAAGGTCTACAGCAAGGAATCTACCAAGCAAGTCATGATCGCTCGTGTAAGTATACTTCCCCCCTCGTACGATCGATGCTGATATCACGTAAAAGACTCCGTATGTCCTCACACTACATCTCAACCGCTCCCTTCATTTTGGACACTACGCCTCCAAGAATACATGTCGAGTGGAGTTTCCTGAAATTCTTGACCTCTCACCATTTACTACCTCAGGTCAACTGTCAACAAAACCAGATCTCCCCATCTCGTCTCCTTACCACTTGCATCAACCAGCTCCGTCCCCGTCTCAACCACCCCATCGAACGCTGTACCAGCTCTCCGCTGTCGTTTGTCACTATGGCCAACACTCTTACGGTCACTATATCTGTTATAGACGGAAGCCTCGACCCCTTAGTGCTGGATCGGCCCGCTTCTACCCACCGAAACTTTCTTGCCCATTTGACTGCAGATGTGAGCGATGTGTAAAGTACGGGCACATCCGTGTCGATGATGGCTACGATAACAAACGAAGGCCGGGTTATGGTTGGTTACGAATCAGCGATGATTCGGTTCAGGAGGTCGGCTTTGAAACGGTAGCCCTGGAAAACTCCGCTGTCTTCATGCTCTTCTACGAGAAGATTTTACAGCCGCGGCCACCTACCACACGCCAGCCGGTAATCAGAGGATCTGAAGAAACTGTCAGACCAAAGGACGCGCAGTCCAAGGAACCCGATCCCATTCATGAGGGTGATACTCGATCACAGAGCGAAATGTCCGGTTCCAGGACCAACGATGTGCAACCACGGATTGTCAGGAACGTTTCTGCCCCACGGCGGACCGAGAGTCCTATGCCACAGCCGATGTCGAATCCCCCAGGTTCACAGGTATCAACACCATCATTGATGCGCGGAGGTTCCTACTACAACACGCAACAGCCCAAAACGAACGGTCATGTCAGGACGCCGGCCACCACATCTGAACCCTGGTATCGCCCCACGTCGCCTATACCAAGGGAACCACGACGACTACCGCTGCCACCTTCCTCTTCGCACCCATATTCCCCGAGTAAATCACAATAACAAGCATCACCACAAGTACCCGTACCATCTAATCCTGCGATACAATATCAACCTCAGCCACTACAAATATCATAATCTTCTCGTGGGTTTTCCTTACACTCTTCAACTTCGTCCTCTCATCGCGATCAGATATGTATCTTTAGCATTATATATCTCATGTTTGCAAATCGAATTGTTGTCGTTTCGGAACCCAGCAAGAACCCACCAAATCCCACTTCGTGAAGTTGGGGATTTCTCCATAGAGCGCCCATAACCGATCCGGAAACCCCGAGCTCACCCCGAAGTACTTACTTAGATATAAGCCAATTAAGACAATGGAGCGTGCCCACAAATGTTTCATCCGTTTTTATCCATCTCTCTCAGACCCATCTCCCTCGAGCTGAGAGACTGCTCTGTCTACCGATTTGCTTTGTTCCGCACACGACCACCGGAAACTGTAAACTAGGCTGTCTATGCCGAGTCGACAGAACTTTCCATTTGCATCGCTCTTGGAACCACATGACATTTGGAATAAGGCCTGGAGAAAGAAGGGCGAACCACCGGTGGAGATCTACTCATTCCTCGGATGCCTGCAACACGCTAGTCGAGGAGGAATTAGTAGGTGTCGGCCCTCACCTGTTCAACGCTCTCTCTGATTAAGTGCGCCGACTTTGATTTCTAGGAGCGGGAGCACTGGGATATCTTCTCCGTGTTGGAATCAACTTGGCTCTTCTGTTGACGAAAATAAGACGAACACCGAAGTGAGGCCAAGTGTTGCCCTGGCTGTAACAGCGTTTCATTCGTCCACTAATGACAGACACCTCCGCCTCGAAGTGTTAAGAAGGGCATTGTTTGGAGGGACGCCATGTCAGCTTGCCTGGTTTTTTGGTAGGATGTTCGCGCCCAAGCCACTGGATCATTAAACGACTAACGCATTATCTGCGCCAGGGACTTTCGTATTCACATATCGGCTAATCTATAACGCTCTTCCGTTGTTATTGTCACCTCCCCAGGAATCTGTCCTTTGTATGAACAATGCGGACCCCAGGTTGACGGGGAAAAGTAGGTTGTTCCGCGATCTAGAGTCAGCCAAGGCCGAATTGGCAAGATATGTGTGGGTCGACGCAAGGGCCCAGGGGTTGTTCTCCCTGATGGCCGGAACTATCTCGGGGGGGGATTGCGATTAGGTCGGTGGACGCAGGATTACGGTCAGGGTTTTCCCAGCAGGCCTTCGTTCGGTCCGTCCCTTCCACCTTTACGCAATGAACCATTGCGAGCTCGAATGACTTCCAGGGGCCTTCAAATATCTTACAACGTGGCGGCGGAAAAGTACGGGTTCCACGTCCCCCACGGAGCGCTTATTTTGTGG
>Ga0307512_10005895_pt1 | contig 12593 bp, 20 predicted proteins | sample 14_EM_MG_FD_200267 | JGI IMG/M metagenome (GOLD analysis project Ga0307512, IMG submission 200267) | Populus trichocarpa ectomycorrhiza microbial communities from riparian zone in the Pacific Northwest, United States - 14_EM | ecosystem: Host-associated > Plants > Roots > Unclassified | place... | reverse complement strand
TCCTCTCCCAGCCCATGTAGTTTGGCATGAACTCCCACGACTAGTTGCCTGCTGTACTCACTAGTATCCAACCTCTTCAATGCAGGTGTATTGCACAAAGCTTCCTTCAAGATTGCGATACCAATCTTTTTCCCAGTCACCTACTTCGATGCAACATGCTTTTGCAAGATGCAAAACAAGAGGTCTATGAGTAGTGCATACTTGGTGATTGATTTTGGATTGCATATGCAAAGCCCAGAAATACACCGTGCTCAGTCCAGTGCATGTACTGGAGCCGATTACACTTCTTGCCAACCTTTTAGTGATGTGGCCACCATCTCACCACTCCACTGACAGTCACGACTCATTGTAATACATTGCAGCAAATTTGGATTTGTCCTTGCCTGTGGTGGCACTGGCTCTCTCTGCATTTGGAAGTACTTCTTCAACATTCTGGAGATATTCGATAACATTCCTTCAAACTCCAAGCAGACCAGCTTCATCATTTTCGGCGAATGGACTCATTGTGCCTTTCACTCCTACCTAATCGAAAAATGTTTCCACTATTCATTTACAGCGAGCATTAACAATTGTCTCAGATACTCTGATACGGGCAGATGCCAAAAAAGTAGCCCCCAATACCTGTCTGGTTGGCCAATACATGGCTTACATAGTCTGAATGGCCATATAGTCCTGGCTATTCCTGTGCAATACAATTTTGGCATACCAATGGTCAAAGTCCATCAGTAATGCAATAGGCAGCCCAGTGAATGTTTCAGAAACCACTTCAATGCAGGGTGGTATGCTGGCTTGTTTCAATATATGCCGATTTGCCCTCATGGCAGAGACAATGGAACCCTACTGCCCAGGCTATTTGGATCTGAAAAGTGACCATAAGTATAGGGGCAACATGTAGGCTTCCGTAAGCCCTGCTGAACCTGTTGTTATATCAACTTCTTTCCCACAGGAATAACTTTCTTGGGTATGCAGAGGACAACACCCTTCCACTTCTTGTGACAAGACTACTGGTGAATGTGATGGAGAGGCTCGAGCATGTCACTAATCATTCTGAATTCCCCCCATGTCAATACCAGAGTGTATTTCCTATTCGATGACATACCCTGGAGGGTTCCCTTTCCGTGTAGCGTTACTCTCCACCCAATCCATAGCTCCTGGAATCTCTCACATTTGAGCGAACAATTTTTTGCTCTGTGGCACATTGTGGGGATAAACCATTCATCTCAAGGGCCTGGTATTGGTACAGCCCAGGTGATAGCTATTCCTTTCTAGTCAAGACCAGCATTATGGGTGCTTTCATCTCACAAGGGAACAGGTTTCACTTTCTGGGCAACTGACATGTAGGGGGCACACACACAGACAGCATTGGTGCTTTTGTGTAAGTTGCACTTTGCTGAATCAAGGTATGAGGAGAGAGTTGTAATTAACTATGCTCCAGAGCAATGTGATTTTGAGCAACCCATACACAGGTTATGGAGTCTCTCCCAGTTACCCTCTATTCCTTCAACCGAGGCTCCTCTCCCATTGACTACTCCTCTGGTCCCATCTTCCTACCGAACTCTCTGACTGCCAGATGTTCCTCCTGTTCCCACTCATACCCCCAGTAAACACCTCTTTCCATCCACTTCCTCACTGCCTTTGATATCTCCCCTCTTCTGATTGACTGTCTCCCTTCATCCTCAACTTATATCCACTCTCTCCTGTTGTATATGCATTCTACTGTCCCTTCAAATGCCCTGTTCCTATAGATTGACTTCTTCTCTTTTACTGTTTTACTATTTAATCCCTTTTCATTCCACTCATTCCCCTCAGAATAATCCAATCTTGTTCGTTCATAGTGCTGCACCCTGTCTGTCCTGATCACCCTGGCTTTAACTAGGCATTCAAGTTTCGTGAGCTGCTGGCAAATCAATCTCTGTTGTCTCTGTAACAGGTTGCAAGAAACACGAGCTGCTCTGACCAATCAACTTTGGAATTTGTGATCTCGCAAATCCCATCAACGCGTGTGCTTTCACACTCAGAAGGATATGCTTAGCACACGTGGCCCATGGTGTCCTGCTCGGATTTGGACCTTACATTGGAGAACCGCATGGCTATCAAACTTCCTTGGATGTTGGCTGTCACCGCCTCTGCCTCCATAGTCATATCACGCTGATTGCCATCGGCAGTCATCATCTGTCAGTCAGCACATCTGCACCCAATGATCGACTTGCCAGTGACCATGTCACTGAATACGCAGCTCCCCGATCTACCATCAATTACCATTGGTAGCCGGTGCGGATGAATTCGACTGCAAATGGTTTGCAAGGCCTTGGCATATCCGAATTCAGTGTATCTGACATGATCTTTCACCACCGAGAAGGCAGAAACATGAGCGATTCTGACAATCTTTATTTTGGCCGGGGTCCTGGCAGCAACATGTGTTCTCTTGGGAACCAAGACAGTTTTATCATTTGGTTGTAGTGTAAGGGTAAAATCGCTTATTTGTGGCTTGTGATATGCTAAAATGGTGTAATCGAGTACACTCCCTCCATGGTCTGTATAGTTCCAAGTATCTGGGACCACCGCTTCTTTTGGTGACACTTGTGGAGTTTGTGTAGTCTTTGAAACTGTGTTTTGGATGGGGTCTGTCATGGCCAGTTGCATGCTCACTGTCACCGCTTTCCTCATTGGTCATTTCTGCTGGGTACTAGCATTTGCTAACTCATCTGGAACTTTGTGCTCCATATGAACGCACTTACTGTCTCAGATCATTACCATGACCATGCTCGTCTATCACCCAACAACAAGCGCACACACTGTCGAGGCACATAGTACTTCTAACCGCTGTTCCCTGAATTCATGGTTTACACATGCATCTCTCTTGTCCTCCGTTTCACTTTCCACCTCTTCCTTTGCTCTGCTTTCACATTGCATCACATCTTGCTGTGTATACTCCATGCTCAGTTCCTCGACATTGTCTCCATTACCATCCTTCGTACCATCGGGACCTCCGGGATGGCCAGCATTATACCCATCAATTACCAACAGCTGTTGAGTGATCCCGGAGTGAAGGCAGTCACCTGCCAACTGGCCAACTCAAAAAGCTGAGATCTTACAATGCGCTGCCACGGGTGAGGTTGCAATGCAGCCGTGGTGGCTACTCCCGCTCCCTGCTGCACCTGCCGAGCCGCTTTCAGGGCGTACTCCGACATGGACAAAAACCTTCTTTCCAGTCGATATCCAACTACCTCCTGCATTATGTCCTCCTCTTGGTCTTAAGGTCTGTCTTCCATGTCAATTGTGATCGACAATCCCTTGTGCCTGATCGGTGCGCACATCCACACAGAAAATGGAGATGTGTCCCAGCAGTTGACAATGGATACAGGGTCGTAACAAGTGCTGTGGAAACTATTGCAAGTGGGTCTCAGTCAGTAGTAAGTAGGTCCCTGGGGTGCATTTAGAGGTGAGAAGTTCATTAGTGGATGTAAAGGTGGATGTTTACCTCAGATAGTGTACACCTGGGCAATCTGGTGACCTCAATTGCTGGGGACATTCCCCTTGCTAATCTGGAACGGGGAGGCCTCCCAGTCTATGATCAGATTGTCCATTGTCGTATCGATTGTATCTTTGACTTGAGCAATTGGAATGTTCTCTGCGGCGTGCCCTGCTGCCAGGATATCATTGTTAGGAATTGCCGAAATGTTCACTGTGACTTGAATGTGTGGGAGCAGAACTCCAGCTGTAACTGAGTAAGGATAGACGCCTGGTACCCTAGGGGCTCCTTCCGAATCTAGCAGGGCAAGGGGCTCATTAGCAAAGAAAATGTCAAGGAAATTCATTCGGGGTGTGTCATGTTAGAACATCAAGGTGTATCTCGGATCCAGTCTGAGTTTCATTACCATGTTGACCCTCAAATCTGTTTGGAGTGCCCCAAGCAACATGGCCACTTGTGAGTGATTGGCCAAAGCTCTGTGTTCAATCAAAATGCAGCTGATGTTGTCATAAGCAGGAATGTAGGCTATCAGCCTTGCAGACGTTGTCTTTCTTTCCTCTTTCAATAGCTCCCAGATCATCTTGATTTATCTGGTTATCTTTTTGATTGTCATTTCTAAGGTTTCTGACCAGGAGTATGGGAAGGTTGCCATGATGTCTTGGGCCTCCCGGTCAGGCCCTGTGAGAGATGAGGGCTGTTATTAGCTTCAAACAGCTTGGTAATATCCACTCTGCCAAATGCTGGGGCACCCATGATCCTTGGCTGTGGCATTTGCCCCCATTCTTCAGCAATGGTGGGTGCCAAGACCTCGATAAATTGCGTCTAATCATGCACATGGTTGGATGAGGCATTAGCGGAAGGTCCAGTGCTTGTAAAAGAGCTGGCATTGGTAGAGAATCCACCATCACATGGGTGTCCACCACTAGGGGATTGGGCACTACCACTGGGGGCAGCAGTAGCTGAAGTAGATTGGATGTGCTCAATCAACATTGTGATTGGTACTGTTGTAGCAGTTTGGAGATCGGATTGATGTTTCGAAGGCAAATTGGCAGTAATTGGTGATCTAAGGTCAAGTGCCAGTTTGTGAGTTTTTGGCAGGGGAGTTGGGTCAATAGGTGCTGTGTTTGAGGTAAGCTCTTTCTTTCGTTCTTTCTTCCCAGCTTTCCCACTTCTCACAGTCTTCCCTCTTAGTATCCTGCAACCTAGTTCATTTCTTGTGTTCTATTCCCTGCTACTTTCCCCTGTTCCAATGAATAGTTGTATCCTCATGACCATTCTTCATAATCTTCCCAGAATATTCCCCTCCATTTCTCAGTATGGCTTTTGATCAGTGTCTTCCTTAGTACAGGGGAGTTGTCCTTTTAGACATTTGTTCTGCCATACCAGTATAAGGTCAGTGTATGTTCTTGGAGTTAGTTCTCTCTGCAAGCTCAGTGACTGTCATCCTACTAGTGGGTTGGTGCTATCATCATGGTGTTCATCCAAGTATAAGGTCGGAGCCTTTCATCCTGGTGTTTGGTCACTGATGATTTCTTGGTGTTCCAGACGGTATAATGTTGGTGCATTGTTCATTAGTGACATCGATGTACCTGGCCAACTTCACCCTGTAATAGAATGAGTAATTATTAGTACTGTCTCTTGAAAGGTTGATATTTCCATCTGTGTTTGCTCTGCTCGCAGGGTGGGTTGCTTTCATCAGTTACTTCTCTCCATGTTGACATTTATTACGTTGTGGGGGCCTTTACCAACATTTCATGTCAACCCTCCCAAATCAAAATCCCCATTTGGGCTTCATTCGTGCTGACTTGGCGGAGCTACATGGCACAGGGCCAACCAACAACACTGTGGCGAACATCTCAGGGCATCCGAAGGGAATTCACTACAAAGAGGGGTTCAGGACAATGGAGGGTAGGGGGAGGGTGATCAACGTCAGCAAAAAAATATTCCGTTCGGGCGGAATGGCTCTGTCAGAGAGGACCCGCTCCATCAGAGCCGTCAGAGACACCCTGGTGGCGGATTACTCCCCGCCCGGCGTCAATACAACGCATCGTGTTGTATATCGCCCTCCGATCGCTGTTTCACTGTCTCTTCGCGTTGTGTCGGTTGCCTATTTTAAACGATCACTCTCGCGTTGTGGCCAACTGTGACAATATGTCGGAATGAGTTCATTGGGTACGCTCTTGGATCAGGAACGCAATGCGATGGGTGACGCTGCGACTATCTCTCCTCACGTTGTTTCTACCTGCGCGCAAAATGCAATTCTCTCTTCACTTATTATACACATCACTCCATGTCGCCAGATCTATGTGGCTATTGACAATCCATCGCTCGTTCCGTCCGTCTCCTGTCTTACTCCTGGTAGCTATCTCTGTAATTACGTGCACGCAGCCGACTATATTTCCCACGCTGAAAACTTGCAAAGCAACGGCTGCCGGTGCATTTCTCACTTGTACAAATTTCGAGACCGGATCCAAGTTACCCGAGGTTTCAGGTATTGTAGTGAGCTCCAGGGCTAACCAGTACTCAACGAAAGCTCCATCCTCGTTTTGGAGTTTGATTTTGAATAGTCGTTGCAGTTGCCACGGGAGACACCCATTCAGCGCGCCATGTCACCTCCCCGGGCGTTGCTTGACCCACACCCAGTTGTTCCGTCAATCCCCTCCGCGCCAGCTCTGGCTTCCTGTGCATTGACACATCTGAGATATGCGTTCACCATCTAAACCCTCAACTTGAACCTTAATACCATGGTAAATACAGAGCTCCATTGCGTGCAGTTGTTCATCCGATATATCCATCTTGTCACAACTCTTATGCTTGATACACTCCCGTGTGCGGCTGTATAATGCCACGCAGTGCATTGCGTCTTGTGTATTGTCGAGTAATGCTCTGAAGTCTTTGATCATAGCGTCAGGATGCTTTCCATCACGGCGGTTTTGGGGTGCCATGAATTCGGGCTTCGCATATGACTGAGGGCTCAGGGGGGCAGCCAGATCAGCACCGGAAGTGAGGACTTTAGATGCGGCAGCACTGTTCTCCCGACGCTGAGCGAGAGCTTGGAGATTGAGCTCTCTGACTTCGAAGCAGAGGATGCAACGCTGAAAGGTGATTACTTGTGGCAGGTAGTTGAGATTGTGATGGGAGGCGTTCCAACCGTCCTTGAGGTTCGTTGTATGTGCTGGTTCATGTCTCTCGGCAGAATACTGTTGCAAGGCTCCGTATTGACGAATCTTTTCGACCCAATGAGATATCAAGTGGATCTTCGGAAAGTTGAAGTAGGCATCTAACTCCTTGGAAACATCTATCTCGTGGCTGATATAATCCTGACAGGCATTCATTTCGCGCCGCTTCTTAGACGGCGTCCAAGTTTCAGCATGTGTTTCCTCGTCTACCTATCGCTTCTTCACGAGGTCCGTCCTCAGGGCATTGGCTGTAGCCTTCGCCTTTTTGCCGGCTGGCCTGAGTAAGAATACATCTTTGAAGGTGTGAAAACGATGCAAGGCGTCCTCCATCTAGCTCCATGTTGCATCATTGTGATATTTATATTGAGCATAGATATACAATTCTAAAAATGCCCGTGTGCACTCAATTGCGCGATTGAATATGAGACGCTGAGCAGGGCTTCCGCCTCGTAGAGACTGGGTCACAACTACAAGCACGTACCGGCTCATTTCCTTCTTCTCCTTCCCATTCCATTGAGAAACTTCTTCATATGACTCATTTTTTGGTGTGAGGTCGTGGTAAGCAGGCACGGATTACCAGAGTGCATTGTACTTGTCGAGCCGTTCATGCGTCTTCATGAAGTGGAAAATCATCTTCTGGAGGTGGTCAAGCATGCCGATCTGCATTGTATGGAGGAGGTTGGGTTCAGGGAGGTCGCTCACGATACAAGGAATATGTCGAAACACGTTGAATCCTTGGTGACTATGTCGCGACCAGAGTTCGGCATTGGTTGCCTTGATGTTGGGATCGCTGAGGGTTCGATATAGGTTGTGATCCCGCCGGGGGTGTTGCTTGTTAGGAGGGACATAATCTCCACGTTCTGTCTTTCAACACTCGCATCAAAAATGGACATCCCGCTCGAGATGATGCAGGTCGCTATACTCAGGGCAATCTGCAAGCCATGCTGCTAAAGCCAGTATGCAACGCCTGAAATTGCCATCTGCACAGAGGACGTTGTAATACCCGCTCTCAGCGCTGGGAGTGTGCTTACAGGTGAGAGGCTGAAAGAACCGCCGGAGTACTTCGTTCAGCACCTCTCGGTTTGTTCACCGGCACTCATCCAGCCGCTTCTGAGGAATATTGCGGTTCTTGATTGGAATCGGCAGGAGAGCGACCATCACGATGCTGTCCGTTGAGGGCATCTGGCGGATCTTCGAAGATAGATTGCCAATTGTCATATATACAGGCCACTCTTTCTTGTCGCCAGCAAAATTCGAGAGATGTGTTCCGTCGGACTTGAAGATCAAGGGAACCAGTGTATCCCCCACTCTGAGCGTTGCCTAAACGTCGATTAGCACGTTATGATCCTGGAGTCTCTCTCTTTACCTGTGTCTTGCACCACCAGTCCGCAGTGTGCATTTTGGTATAGAGGCGTTTCGGTGGCGCATCGCAGTTAAAGCAAAGCTGAGGGGCGTAAATATGATGCTCGGCGTATGCTGGCTGCCGCATCAACCATCTCATGCTTCTGATGATGTCTCGACTCCAGTATTTGATAGGGCGTTGGTGATTGTCATTCCATCTTATATCCTGGAGAGTGTGTAGTTCCCACTCCCTGAGTGCCTGATCATCCGGCATGCTAGCCACGAGCTTCTGGATGCCATCCCCGTTCTTGAAGCTTGAGAAATGCAGAGCGGTATTTTCTTCCTTCAGCACGTCGTCCTGGTACGTCTTCATGTGCTTCTTCTTGATCCCACACTGGATATATTTGTACTCTTCACACGTCGCAAACGGGTAGTAGGGATTGTTCTATAGGTTCGTCTCCAGGCAACCCTGAGCGTCGTGTTCCCATCGCTCAGAAATGTAGTTGCTCAGCGGAGCATCGGCACCGGGGTTTGTTTCCGTCCGCGGCAGAAGAGGTGGCGGTGGTTGAGACTCCAAGTCTGCGATGTTTTCAATGTGTTTGAGGTAGGGAAACGCATCCAAGTCTTCTACTGAATCTTTGTTAGCGTTGAATTCACGACGCTGAGCGGGTTCAACGCGTCGGGGCACGCTGTGAATAGTCAGATTCGTTGCAACTTGAAGGTGTTCAGGATGGTGTAATTTGATATGATTAAGTCGCCAGCTGTCTGAGGTGAACATCTTTCGGCATGAAAATTCGGGGCAACGGAATGGGGTCTTCTCTGGCATTGTCGACACCACGGGAGGAGTGGAGTATTCACTGTGGAAAGGGACGAAAGTTGGTGCTGGGCCTGAGCAGTCTGGTGTGGGTAAAAGCTCACGATACTTGAGAGATTTATTGAGCCTCAACACGATCACACAAGGAGTTGCAAAAACACTGCATGCGCGATGTCTAGTGTTAGCAACTGTTCCGGACCGTCACTTCGGGTCCGGGTCCGGGTCGAAACCGAACCGGTGCCAAATCGGTGGTCCGGGTTGTCAATAAACCCGAACTGCCTACTTGGGTACGGTTTCAGGGTAAACTCCCAACCTGTCTGAATTGGGCGGGTTGTCAGCGGGTCGCCCAGCGGGTCCATCTATAGATTCATATATGGCTCTTGAATTTGCAGTGTGTTAAAAGTATCTTATCGAAATCGCATTTACAGCAACCAACAACGTGCTTTTGCTTGTTGAGCAGTTTGCAATGTCGATCAATTCGGTATCTGTGTTTCACCTTCGATATATGGTATTTTTGCTTAACAAGGTGGTCAATAATACTGTTATGAACGGGAAGATCCGCGCGACGCCTTGATTACGAAATATGCAAGTCCTAAAACTGTTGACGCTCTGTTGACGCTCATTTTCAGGATGCCGAAGGGAGCATGTCGCGGTTGTTTTTGCCAGTAAAGGCTGCCAATATCTCATAGATGGATGTCCGCAACCAATCGGAATAATAACTTACTCAAGATGCAAAGATGAAAATCTTTCATGTTCCGTTGACGCTCATGCTAAGAATGGGGTGGTGACCGTGTTGCTCTCCTTTTTGCCAATACAAGCGGCCAATACGTCCGTTATGCATAACAACGACCAAGTCACTGGTGAATTAGCGTACTTACAAGACTACAAATCGTTGACGCTCCGTTGACGCTCATGCTAAGAATGGGGTGGTGACCGTGTTGCTATCGTCTTTGCCAATAACAGCGGCCAATATGTCCGTTATGCGTAACAATGACCAAGTCACTGGTGAATTACCGTACTTACAAGACCACAAATTGTTGATGCTCCATTGACCCTCATGCTAAGAATGGGGCGGTGACCGTGTTGCTATCCTTTTTGCCAATAAAAGCAGCCAATACGTCCGTTATGCATAACAACGAACAAGTCACTGGTGAATTACCGTACTTACAAGACCACAAATCGTTGACGCCCCGTTGAGGCACATGCTAAGAATGGGGCGGTGACCGTGTTGCTATCCTTTTTGCCAATAAAAGCAGCCAATACGTCCGTTATGCATAACAACGACCAAGTCACTGGTAAATTACCGTACTTACAAAACCACAAATCGTTGACGCTCCGTTGATGCTCATGCTAAGGATGGGGCGGTGACTGTTTTGCTATCCCTTTTGCCAATAAAAGCGGCCAATACGTCCGTTATGCATAACAACAACCAAGTCACTTGTGAATTACCGTACTTACAAGTCCACATATTGTTGACGTTCCGTTGACGCTCATTATATTGTATTGTCCATTCAACATCTGCTGCCGTCGATAATTGTATTCATCCTGATTTGACTTTATCGATTGTCTTTCTCCTTGAATAAGACTGGGCCCTGTGGCAAAGCCGAGCGGCATAATCATGTTGCACTGTTCACTCTCACATGACTAAAAATGATGTATCATGCCAAAAGATTCATGCCAAAAGATTCATTGCGCCTGCTATGCATCCATTTATGAACCGATATTCACAAGCTACTGCTTACCATTCGCCCATACTACATCTCTAACTGAAACTCTCGGTCAAGCTACATAAAGCTGGTGAACCATTGACGCATCCTGTCCTACTTTTTCTTTCCTGCTTTATTTCTCCGCGTTTCAACTGCATTGACCGTCACCAACACCTTTTCAGCCTGTCTCTTTGACTTCCGGGTCGGCCGAACCAATCCGGGCACATTTGGCGTGGCGCTCACATCCTGCTGCTCTGAGCATTCCGGATCCTGGATGCCATTGTTGTGCTCTATATCGGATTCATCATCCGCTGCACAATCCTCTTCACTGTCATTTGGATTATCCAAGTCGCCATTCCAGTTAAGCCAGTCATCGGTATCTGAAATGCTTTGAGGTGCACTATCATCGTCGCTTTCGACTGGATGACGTTTGATTCTCCGGATCCGGCGGACATTTAAGATTTGAGTTCTTCCTCCAGGGAGTTCCTTTGCAGACAAAGCTGGTGGCAAAGGTGATCTTTCTGACAATTTAAATGCAGCGGCACCATCATGTTGAAGGAGTGACCAGGATGCTTTGACGATCTCTTCCGTGTCTGAAATGTATTCCACGGCGGTCATCTACTTGTTTTGAGCGCGAGATTCCTTCTGGGTAGCTCGTAGGTTTTGGCTGCCCTGCCACAGCTCCAAAGAGTCGTGAACCTTGGCCATTCTGTGCAATTTCCTTTCCTCCGCCTGTTTCTTGATTTCCGAGTCGTTTTCTGTGTTCCTGGTATCCAATTCTGGGTCAGTGCCTGCCAAAGTCCCGTTATTGGCTCCAGCAAACTGCCTTACGATGACTTTTTTGCGAATGGTCTTGCCTGTGATTTTTGACTGCCTCCAGCCGATAACATCTCGGCCAAGGGAACAACTGGCCTCCACTCTGACACCATGTGGTATGATAGAGAATATGTCGCGCGCCACATTGGAGAGATCGGCGTACTTTGAGTGCGTTTCCTCCTGTTGTCGCCACCAGTCGGTTATGTCCGGTATCCAAAATGTACTGCTAATCTCCATTGGGTCCGAGTGGTAATCATTCAGATTTGGATTGATTTGTCCCCAGTTCTTTGGTGCTTCAGGCGGCGAATTCAAATGGAGCCTGGCGGCATTCAATAAGTGGGCTGCGCGATCACTTCGTCCGGGTGTCGTCTCAGCCACATTGTTAGGCGTTAAGTATTCCTCATCATTGCTGGACAAATTATATGGATCGAACGATGATTGATAGGACCCTGAAGCCGTTGCAGAGGGGACGAGATTGCTGCTTGGCACGGTTTCGAGTTTATTGACCAGCACACGTCGATGTTTGGCACAGTATTCATTTTCGACATACTACAGAAAGGCCTCTTGGTATTGTGTAGTGTAGGATGTCTCGTCCTCAGGTTTAATATCCATTCCCTTTTCCCACTTTCTAAACGATCGCAACTTCCTGAAAGGATCGAGGATGTGTGCGGATATACGAAGCATGCCCGTCGTTGGAGTCACTTTGGTGTAGTACTTGGAATGCTTCTGTCGAGCTAACTTCACAGCGAAGAACAAGTCTTCCATCCATTGACTCCTCTTCTTGGCCAAAGCTCGCATCACGCCATCCATATGATTGAACATGTCATTGTATACTGAGATAACGTGATGCAATGTGAGTGTATGCCTCTTCGACATCCACAGTGTCCAATACCGAAATGACCTCAATACTTCCATGACATACTTGACTATTGTCCATTCATCCTGAGTTGTGAATAGCGGCCGGTATTCACTGTATTGTGGGTTTTGAACCCACTCGCGTGTGAATTCCCGTAAATTGTAGGCGCGCTTGAGCAACTCCAGTGTAGAGTTCCAACGTGTCTTCACATCCATAATCGGAAGCACTGCAATGCAGACCTTGGCTTTTTGACAGTCAATGAACTCGTCTCGGCGACCAGGTGTTAGCGGAATTAATACAGCAAGCATTCTCTGCTATATGAAGGTCAGCTTCAGGACTTTCAAAATATCATGAAATACGTACTTTCTCAATTATCTTTGCTAAACCTGGTCTCATGGCCGACACCTTG
>Ga0307512_10005894_pt1 | contig 12595 bp, 15 predicted proteins | sample 14_EM_MG_FD_200267 | JGI IMG/M metagenome (GOLD analysis project Ga0307512, IMG submission 200267) | Populus trichocarpa ectomycorrhiza microbial communities from riparian zone in the Pacific Northwest, United States - 14_EM | ecosystem: Host-associated > Plants > Roots > Unclassified | place... | reverse complement strand
TCGTGGAGACCAACCACTCGCTTGACACCACATACTTCTCATCCAGCTCCATCATAGACGTCCGTGGGGGTCAACGTTCACGAATGGAATCCATGAGCTTCGCCGCCGGACCGGTACTTGCAACAAGTATCCAGATAGAAATTGAAAGCCAAGGCTCACAGCCATGCGTGAATGGCCACGACGGAGCGTCTATCAAAGCCACAAGCTTTACTACTACTCTTCCCGTCTCATAGCCTCGTTCTGTAGTCCCATTCCCTTGCTATGCTCCTCTCACTGACTCTATTCAGTACTTACATCCCCAACCAAGACGCGCGTGGGCTGACATGTATATCAACTCACCTCATCGCTGTAGAGGACAACCATCGAAAAATCAGAAGTTTTAGTCTTTTGCTCAGAACCTATCGTGTGCGCGTTCGTTCCTTCTTGCTCTCCCCCTTTCCCCCTTTCCCCTTCTCTGTCTACCTTCCCCTTGGGTCGACGCCATTCTTATCGCAGCCGCCATACATACATACAAAAATAACACAAAACCACCAAATACAGACATCCATATTTCATTCATTCGGCTCCGCGTTGGGACCAGGCGATTCGGAAATTGGCACTGGAAACGACAAGGCTCCCAGGGAGAACCTCGCCGTTGCTCCTTAGCACTTGGCTTGCGTGGATTGTCAATGTCTAGGGTATTAGAGGGGCATATGTGTATGTTTCATGTTATACACCCCACACAATTGCAATTGCTCGTCTATTCTCTCAACACAACTCTTCATAGTCGACCCCAACTCCAAGGTAAGTGCGAATATCCTGCGGATCAACGTTATGTTGTCGGGTAAAGTGGGACATCAAAATCGAGTAATTGTCTGCCCACCTCATCAGCTTCACCACACGTGATGCCCGCGAAATGAGGAAGGATACTTTACCTGTGTGACGCAGCGCAGCTTCCCGGGCAAGCATGACGGCGCGCCGCTTTTCCTCCACCTTGACAGGATCGCACGCGCCGTACGCTTCGAGCTCGGCTTGCAGCTCCGTCAACGTGTTCCTCGCGGAAGCGAGACGAGCTAGCGCCGCGCCGCGTCGATCCTACAGTCCATGTGGACAGAAAAAGGACGGACGTAATAATCAATCGAACGATGGACGGGAGGAGCACGGAAAAAAAAATTGCTTTTTGGAAGAAGAATAAACATTTACACTCTCGGGTCGCGCGGCGAGCTCGGTTGCGATTGCCGACTGCACGTCCGCCAATTGCTTCTCGCTTGCTGCTTGCGCCTCTGCCGCGGTATCGAGGCGATTTTGCATCTGGGGCCGACAGTTCGATCACATCGGACGGACATCCAGACGCGTCAGCAGCAGTCACGGTAGGGAGGAGCACAGTATGTTTGTTGGGGTTTTGGGGGTGGGTGAACATAAAACCGTCATTCGTGACACAAATGACAGATAGAACCCACAAAAAACTTACAATCGCACCTCTCTGAGAAGGGAAGCTCCAGAAGACTGACGTGATGCGTGCACGCATCAAGCGCAAGCGGGCGTTTAGATTAACAACGCATAAAGGTCTAGGGGTGATCAGGCGGTAGGATGGACAAAATAACCCCTTACAGTTCGACGAGCCGATTTTGTCCGTCTGGACGAGATTGTCGTCGACGAGCGACTGCAGGACCTCCTTGACGGACTGCGAAACTAGAAATTTTACCTCGTCGCGTAAGACGGAAGCGAACAGAATCCATATGGGTAATATCACCAATGCCCTTCATCTTGGGGCCGAGCTTCTCCAGCTCCTTGAGCTGTTTTTTTGGACGATCATTAAAGCCCACGAGGCTGGCTCAAAAGGGGTAAGTAAAAGCTCGCCTGAAAGAAGTCTTTCTGTTGGGCGTCAATGTGGTTACAAGGGACCCTCACCCAACGCGCCTACCGTCTCGTGAAAGATCTCCAGCAATTTTATTCTCTTCTCTTCTGCAGAGAGGCCGCGGGGTGCCTGTGGAAAGGAGACAAGTAGATATATGCGCGCTTCGCTTGGCGCCTCACCATGACGAGAACTGTTTGGTAATTGGCGCTTGATTTCTTCAAAGGGATTTTCTATACCACACACAGTAAAGGTGACAAAAGGACGGACGCAAGCGTAAAATGCCCTTATGCGAAGAAAGAAAACATACGCCATACGCCAGACATCCGGTCACATGATCACTGACACTGACAACACAACACTATTAGATGCACACCGCGGCATACGGCAGCCTCTGTCGATTATGCAATGAGTCAAGGCATACAAATATTTATGTGAACGGGCCTTGATGGAAACAGGGGTGAGGGAGCGTGGGAGATGAAAGGTAGCGTCCATGAAGATGATAGACAAGCAATGATGCGTGAAAACAAAATAAGCAAAGAGGCGGCAGTGGATAACGACAGCGAAGGTAAGGTGAAATAGAGGGAGACCAACATAGGAAAACCAATAAAAAAAGGAGGGTGGGGGTGGCCTGGTAGGGCAGTCATCGACGTAGAAAACCGAGGATATAAACCACAGTCTATGGAAGTAGGGGAAGATTCTGGTTGCCGGAAGGGTAGCGGTAAGCAACGAAATCCGGGCTCTGGTCGACGAGGGACTCTAAGTTTTTGCGTGTTGTAAGGGACATCGATAATCGAGGAAATGGTTGGTCTTGTCCAGCTTCTCCATTCCCATAGAGCATTCCCATCTCTGCCTCATGTCGCGCGTCCGAAGCTGACGACCGTCCTAGTGGGAATTCAACGGGTTCTGGATCCTCGACTGGTACAGAGGATTTCCGCCCAAGCAGCGCCGCAAAGCCAAATCTGCTCTTGCGCTTCGGGGGCGACTGCATTTGAGGGGTTGCTGACACAAGTGCACCATGCGAACCACCAAAGGCACCGTACTTCTCCGGGTCGAAGCCGGTACGCCGAGCAGGCATCGTTTGCGTGACAAGGCCAGAAGGAAAGTTGCTCAATCCATTGAATGACTGTCGCCGCCTTTCTGCATAGGCAAACTGCGCCGAGGGAGCAGTGAGTACCTGCCCACCGTCGACTTCACGCATATCATATAGTGTGCGGGGCCGCATTTCCCCCTGGGAAAGGGCTATTGAGCGCGGCTGGGTTTCGCCGGGAAGCGGCGGGAGTAGCTTGTCTCGCCAGCCACCCACTGATGGCTCGCCGCTCGCATGAGTTACCGACGTCGGGACGCGTGGTACTGGTGGTACAGGACTGTTCTGGAGTTGTGACGTACGACGGCGCAAATCGGGTTCTGACGTCGTGGGGTGCACACTTCGCTGCGACGCCGAAGTTTGTAAATTGTCCTCCTCAGGTACGGGCGACGGCTGTTGTTCTCCGTCACTGTCAGGCAGCACCGGTGGTGCCTTACGACAATCAGAGAGTTCAGGGATGATTACCGGACGCGATGACGTCGGGGATGGCAGTGAGCTGGAGGGTGCGGTAGGTGGAGATGCAGAAGACAGAGGGTAATTAGGAGAAACTGATGAGGGAAGGGAAGGCGTAGAGACGTGCCGTAGGGCGGAACCCCCGTTATCGCCCGTGCCACGACCAACCAGATAGGATAATGGAGGAGGTGGCGCGAGAGGATAATCGTCAACATGCACACGGTCGGATGAGCGCCTTTGTGATAGGTCAGGGGGAGGGGCACCAGTTTCAAGTTTTGATGTCCCGGTAACGAGGCCCCATAACCTTGATAGGCCCTTTCTCTTCTTTGGTTTGTCCTCGGGTTTTTTATCAACTCTCCGTTGAGGAATTAGCGCTGGGCTATCTCGCCAATTGTCGACGATTTGGTATCCCGACTCGATCGGAGAATTTGTCTGACGCTCGCGGCCAGATTGCAAAGCAATACTGCAAGGCAACCGCTTAGTGGGGAGAACAACCAATAGGAAAAGAACGCACTGCATGTCCACCATACTTCCGCTGAATCCAGAAGGCGCCAAGCTGTCCGAGCTACGGAACGATGGGGTGAGGTTTTGCATGCCGAAGAAGCGTGTCTGCCTCGGTGATGCACCCGCGGAGATCATGCTGAGTGCTTCGATGGATGGGTTCGATTGCATACCCATTGTTGGGGAAGTCAACACACTCATAGGACGAGAGGTCGAGGAGCGCAATGGGAGTAGCGGAAGACCGCTGTCCGTGTGGGGCAACGGGTTTGAAACCATTGAAGACACATCGTATGCCGAACCACGAGATGACTTGCGTGCGCGTGCGCGTTTCTCCTCGCGTCGCCGCTGCTGACGATCATCGCGCTCTTCCCTGCGGACGTTCAAGTGCTCAACAACCATGCCATTCTCCAACATGGTTACCTCGCGGCTGTGACCATTCGCTTGACTAGGGAGAGGTAGCATCGATGAATGAGGGTTCCTGATCCGTACACCACGGTCATCTGGCGGAGGAGTGCCAAGTTCGTAGGCAGAGCGACGTAGCTGCGAGTAAACATCTCGCAACCTGTCTTCAAGCTGTCGAGATTCTAGTACTGCACGGGCATGAGCCAAAGTCTCCGCCTCGACCAAGTTCTGCTGCATCTTGACATATTTCTCTAACGCCTCCCCTTTCGAGGCAGGCTCTTTGGGATTCTAAGGCGAATCAGATCAGTCAGAGTTGTATGCCGGAGAGAGACAAGGACAAACGCACTATGCTAAGCCACAGCCTTAGGTTGGCTACCGTCAACCGCCCGCCACGGATTCTTGCACGGTGTTGATCCTGGGGCTGGACGCCCATCGCTTCCTCTTCCAATTCACGTCTAAGCAAGTCTTCATAATGGACATCGCTCTCCCTCTCCCAAATACCTGGTGAGGTGACGTCCACATCCGCCATGTCCTGGTCGCGCATCGCACACTCCGCACAGACTTCCTCTGCGCGCAGCGGTTGTAAGGTAGAGACGGGATTGATGGGAGCTGGCACTGGGTTCGGGTTAATGTAAGTGGGCTGCTGAGCTTGCACACGCGGATTAGGGGAGACAGGGATGGACAAGACGGGGCTGTATTGAATCGCGCTGGACATCCGCATGCCTGGAGATAAGGGGCTAGGAAGTTGGCTTCCCGCTGCGAAAGAACGAGAAGGTGAGGACAATTCAGCCGGGTAAGAGTCCTGAGGACTGGTCTGCAACAGTCCGCCAGGTTGTAGGACGCGTGGATGATTTGGAAGAGGGGCGTCGGGAGGGGGCGGCGGAGCCCTACTGACTTCACCGCTGGAGGCCCGTGAGGGTTGTGATGGGCGAAATAACTGCGAGTTGATTTCATTCACGCTGGGAGGGGGAGGGCTGTTGGAAGGTTGCCGGTGATCGAGGGGATATGAAATCGAACGAGAACCTGCGTTGAGAGGAGAGGATTGGCTATCGGGATGAAGGGTGGAGCGGCGTTCATCCGGAACTTGGGGAATGTCGGGTTGGGCCGACGTTGATCTGAGCGGGGGCGTGTCCACGTTCTTCATATCATAAGGTAGCAAGTGAGAGGAAGGAAGAGAGGGGCCGCGCACAGCTTGGTGCACGGCATCAGGGTAGAACGGAGTATGGAATGAAACCTCGTTGGCCGAGGAGGTGCCTTGATGGGTTGCTGGAGGCACGCGGCGTGGGGAGGAAATGAGAGGGTAACGGTCGTCACGGAGGTCAAGGTCAGAAATGGCGAGACCGCGAGGAAATGGCGAACGGGACGGAGCCATGGCAGTCGTGAGAATATCGGTAGCCATGTCGGCCAGTTGTCGGGCCCGGAAAGAGGAATGGGTGAGAGAGCGTGGAGATGACGAAGGGGAGTAAGGAGATGAAGAGAGAAAGGGTCAAAGGGTGAAGGGGAAGAGGAGAAGGGTAAAGGAAAGAAAAGGTCGGCGGCCTCAAGCTTGGATCAACGTCTGGATCCAGGTCCCAGTTACGGTTACAGGTTTCGATCCTCGTCGTCGTCCCCTCTTCAGGCAATTAACTCAATTAACGTAATCCAATCCTCAATTTCCCCACATCGATCCTCTCTTCCTTTTCTCTCTCTTTTCATGGCTTTCTTGTAAAAAAACAAAAACAAAAACAATAGGTCTGTATTTTTCTCGTATTTCTAAAAGGCTGACTATGTGTCGACACCCCAAAAACAGGGGGTGAGGGTCGTGCCTACAACGGTAACAGAAACGGTCTAAATTAGTTGCCCCCGCTTAAGGTTCACTTTCGGTACCTGACAAGCACAAATGATGGATTCAATATAGACGGGTGCCAAGACCCATTGACGCTCACTCACCACAGCACATTCTTCCTGGTACGTCTCATCTTTCGTTGAAGTTGGAGCATCCCGTATAGAAGCGCCTCAGCAGTAGGGGGGCACCCTGGAACGTATATATCAACGGGAACAATACCTGTTCGTGAGACATCAGTCAACATCAGACTGTTCGGGTGTTCGGGCATCTACTCACGGTCACAGCCACGCACTACACTATAGGAATAGTGGTAGTAGCCGCCCCCATTGGCACAGGAGCCCATCGAGATGACCCAGCCTACAATCAAACCAACAAAATGATTTACCACATCAATCACGTGCATCAGATCGACCTATCCATGACATGACATACGGGGCTCTGGCATCTGATCGTACACCTTCCTGAGTGCCGGCGCCATTTTGTTTGTGAGGGTGCCGGCGACAATCATAATGTCTGACTGGCGCGGACTGGCGCGAAAAACGACGCCAAGGCGGTCCTGATCATAGCGTGCAGCGGCCATATGCATCATTTCCACGGCACAGCAAGCCAGCCCTATAATATAAAGAAACGCTACATGAGAATCCGTCGTGTGGCCGGCGAGGATGTGGCCACGCACCAAAAGTCATTGGCCACATTGAACCCTGACGAGCCCAGTTGACCACCTTGTCTAGTGTGGAGAGCACATACTCTGTGCGGGTAGGTGAGACGATCCAACGAGAGATTGATGGTGGATCGCACGCACCAGCACGGTTCCGAGGTTGCTCCAAACTCAACTGATTCGATCCCTGCTTTCCAATGCTAGTGATGGGTGCAGTAGCTGATGTGGTGGACGTCGGAACATTTTCCGAAGGTGACGGAGAAAGGGCAGGTTTTGATGAGTGCAAAGGACGGCAAGCTACGCGGGGTTTGATACCCATGCATACTATTAATGGCTGTCTGTGTATGGAGGCTATGTTACACGCACCAGTAAAACGGGCAGCCGTGAACGAATGCAGTACGCTGCGTCGAGAAGCGCAGGCGACTATGGGTTGGGCGAGGGAACGCGTAAGCGAAAGATGGGATAGAGAGAGACAAAAATTCATGCCTGGTAATTTAAGGAAGCCAACGGACATGGTGAGACTAGATAAGTTTCCTCTTGGTTTCGGTCTCGGCGCTGGCTCTTGCGCAAGTGACTTGACTCGGGGTCCAACCAGGGGAACGGTCGGCGTTTTCCGAGATTTTGTTCCCACGTAGGGGATGATGAAAGTGGCAAGGGTGCTTCGAAAAGCAGGACACAATACTACCGGAGATACTCTATCGAACTATCGACCATGGATCAATGACGTCTAGCCCCAGCCCTTCCCTTCTTGGGCTGAGGGTCTGACCATGGGTCAACTACGGCCGTGAGTCCTTTCGATGACTCGGAACCGACTCGCGACCGCCCGCAACGTGCTCAAGGCTGTCCTCCCACACCGCGCAGAGAATGATCATTTTCTCGTCCCGACACACACGGTCACGATCCTGCCGGACGTTAATCGGAGGGATACATGTTTTCTCGAATTGCGGAGGCCCAGGGCACGCGCATTGGTCTGACCCGGATCCCGGATTTGGAGACTTCTCGGGAGAAGGGAGAAGAAGTGTATATTGAGATGGCAGATTGGAGGAACTGCTAAATCGGGGGCTGTGAGCACAGATACATGCTCGTGTCTCTGCCGTGCGAGGATTCGACCGTGACCCCATCGCCACGACTCATTCCCATTGTTTTAAATACCAACCATCCCGATCCGTCTCAATGTCACTCCTCCACCACAATCCGTCCAACCATGTCACCCGCAGCAGCAATACCACCAACCCCAGTTTTACTCCCTCCCATCTACCCCGCCCCTTCAACCCCCGCTCTCGACCACTCTCCCCAACTACATCCGATGGATGCCAGTGACTGCTCATCTGACGATGGTGATCACCTCCACACCCCTCTCCATATACCCGACTCCAATACCGCCATTGTATCCCATTCAGATCAACCATTCCCCCTCTCTTCCTCTTCCTCCAACAGTTCCACAGACCTTTTCGACTTTGCCCAATCCAAACATCTCCACTCATCTCATGTTTCGCGTTCAATATCTCCCCTCTTCCCCTCGGAACAACACGACCTCTCTCATAACGCTCTTCAGCTCGACCAGCTTACAAGTTCCTACCAATCAGATCTCAGTTCGCAGAGCTCGCATCTTTCCCTCTCGTCATCGTCCGATTCCCCATCGCCGCCCGAGTCCCACCACGAGCTCCCTTCTGTACCCTTCCCACCCGAGGCTCGCGCGACTTCCCCTTCCCATGCAACCGCTCATCATCCGCGTATCTCCCATCCATCTTATTTAGCGTATCGCGTAACCACGAAGGCTTCGGCGTATTCGCGTCGTTTCCCGCACGGACATCGTCTCAATTCCGAATTCGTGCGCTGGTATCAGCTCGGAGATGAACTGGGTGCTGGCGGTTATGGTTTCGTTCTGACGGCGTTGCACCGGCTCGAAATGCGCGAGGTGGCGGTTAAGTTCATTATCAAGGCCAAAGTTCCAGAACACGCCTGGATGGAAGACAAGTCCGCGCGCCGCGTTCCCACAGAGGCCTTACTCTTGGGTCTCTTAAGCCATCCAAACATAGTTAAATGCATGGACCTCTTCGAGGACGAACACTACTTTTACCTCGTGAGTTTGTCACACAGCGTAGCTGTATGTTGGTGGGCGCACGGCTGAAGTGTGTCATTCATTCGCCACAGGTACAGGAACTTCATGGTACTCCGTGGGCCCCACACGCAAAGGACCCGCGGGTTCGGGAACAAATCCCCGTACCAGGAAAGGCCTCGCCGTACATCCCGACGCCAGCCTTAACGCCCTCACTCTCCGTCGACTCTGATCTTCACGTACCCGTTACCCCTCCTCTGTCCTCCACGGGTTCAGGTGACCTATCACACGAGCCTGGGAGTGCGAAGCAGCCATCGGCGTCTCCAAAGCACCCCATTCTTTGCTCTGCGGAACCGTCCGCGTCCTATCTTCGCCCCCCACAACCGGCCTTCTTCCGCCGACCGTCTCATGACCTCTTCGAATGCATCGAGCAGTCAAAGGACAAACGCCTCTCGGAGAGTCAAGCTCGTTTCGTATTCGCTCAGATCGTCTCAGCCGTCCACTACCTCGACAGTCAGGGCGTCACGCACTGTGATATCAAGGACGAAAACATCCTCGTCGATGGCTATCTCAACGTACGTCCTTCGTCGCGCCTCGTGCCCCTTCTATTGTTTTCCACACTCTGACGTTAACACGGATCTCCCCCGCAGGTCAAACTCGTCGATTTCGGTAGCGCGGTCGTCGTGGACCCTTCTGAGCCGCGCCCGCGGTACACCCTCTTCTTTGGCACGACTGCCTACGCCGCATCTGAGGTGCTGCAGAAGAAGCCGTACCGCGCACCTCCAGCAGAAATCTGGACGCTGGGCGTCCTCCTTTCTTATCTCCTCACTGGTGCCTCTCCGTTCCCAACCGAACGCGACGCTATCGCCGGGCGCGTCCTGCTTGCCATGCACGCCTCTGCCCACGTGTCCGAATCTGCGGAACAGCTCATGTTGCGCTGTCTGGACCCGGATCCAGAACGTCGTGCGGACATTCACGAGATCCGCGCACACCCGTGGCTGGAGGGTGCATTGGACCTTCCTCTGGAGGAACGAACAATCTGATTGGTTCAATTCGCCTTTGGTCGTCCTCGACGTGTTTCTCATTTCACCACCCCAAACGGACACCCCCACGTTTTCACCTCATTGTGCATTTTTTCTGGAACAACAGCATCGACAACACTCCCACCCTCGGTCGATCACGCATCCACTTCAATTATTAATTTGTATGTCGTACACGCAAGCAAACTTTACTGTACATCCGCGGATACCCGTTACCTTTACCTTAGCTTTGTACAGACCACCCTCCTTAAATAAGCAACTGTTTTGATAATGTATCAATACATCCCACGTGTTTGTTAACATTAAAACTCTGTGCCCCTCCACAGTAGGGGGGTTTCCGTCATCTTTATGCCTCAGTTAGCTTGCCAATGTCCTCATTCCACAACTTCGGATAAATGTGACGTCCCACGCCCAGACCATGAGTGAGTGACGGATGCTTGACGGCCAGCCATGAATGAATGAATGAATTGAGGTGCTTACTTCGGGATGTTCTTTGATGAAATCACTCATCATCTTCTGACACCGGGCGTCATTGAGCACGACGACCTGGACACCTCGACTGCGAAGGAGGTCTTCTTCGCCGACGAACGTGCTGCTCTCGCCAATCACGACGCGCGGAATGCCGTAAAGTAGAACGGCGCCGGAACACATGCTACATGGGCTTTTGTTTGAAAGTTTAGGCAAATGCGACAACCCATACACACACACACACAAACGAGAGCCATGCACGATAAACTCACCTAAGGGTCGTGTACTACATGACGTGCCTCGCGCGCGGAGCAAAACCGTAGCAGGGATGACGATGGTGGCGGCACACATTTAATTGAAAACGGTTGTATATTTGAGAGGAGAAACCACTGACGAGAGTGCAATCGCGGTACACTGTGGCGGACAGCCGCCCGGCGTCCTCCAGCGCGGCGATTTCGGCGTGCAGCGTCGGCGAGCGGCGCTGCACTCGCATGTTGTGGCCCGAGCCGAGGCAGTCGCCTGCGCTGGTGAGCAGCGCGGAGCCGATGGGTATGCCGCCTTGGGCGAGGCCGCGTTCGGCTTCGTCGAGCGCGATGGCGAGGCCGCGCCGGTGGTGGTGTGCGTCATCGTCGCTGATAGAGTTGTCGTGAGATGCGGCGGCGGCGGAAGGTTCAGAAGCAGGCGGCATGATGGGGATTATGTCCGAGGCTCCGTCGGTGACGACGACATTGACGTTGACGTCGTTCGCCACCGTCATCATCGTCCGTTTTGCGATGGTGGGGGGTTCAGAACCGATGCCCGATCTATTGATTATTGTATTTTTGGCAGACGAGAAGCGGCAAATGGGGGAAATATAGATAGAAAGTTGAAGCGATGAAGGGATGGCCAGCGAAGAGAAGGCGTGTGTAGCCCAAATCGCAAATCGCTCTCCTACCCCAATCTCCCTTCTATTTCTTGCTGCTTCCTTATTCTGTTCGGTGACGTACGGATAACCAAGCCCTGTCGACCGTTATGGATTACAGTCAAAAAAGATGGGCCCTTCTGTTCGTAGATTCTTCGGGATTTCGATGTCGCTTCGTTTTTAGATTGACGTAGCAGGGCTCAGCTAGTAGAATGGTGGTAGGACCTCTGATGGCAGTCGCAGTCGAAGCCACAATAAGCTGATGACCATGACAATGTGAATTGGTGAAATCAGGAATGGTGGTTTCCTTTTCGAGGACGGCATGCATTTCCAAAGGGCTGGGCGGTGGCTACCGCACTTCGACTTGATCAGATTTGATTAATTTGATTCGCCCTTTTGAAAAATCACATCATTTCCCCTGCCCGTGCGTGGTTTGGTGACGTGTCAGGCCTCAAAGTAGGAAAGAAGAAGAAAGCCAATCGCGATAAGGGAATGTGTCTACTGTATCTCTATCTCTGCCCTTCCTTGAGGCATTTGCGGGGCTCCGGCGTATCTACCCTGCCCTTCTGTTCGTTGATATTGATTTGGGGCCCTGGGCAGAAGTGCCAATGCTCCAACGAGTGCGTTCCCAAACGGCTGGCGTCTCGTCCTTCTGGTTCTTCGTATGGCCCGCTCTACTCTAACCATGGTGAGGCACACCAGAGGCACATGGGACAAACTACACCGTTGTCGTTGACGTCAGCAACGGTGCCATGATACGGTGCCATGCATGCCGTGTGCTCCTCATACTAGTTGGTTCTAGCACCACTGCCGCGGCCCCCTTCGAAGTCCCGCTTATCAACGTTTGGCTTCCTTTCCCCGGAACGGCAACCTCGTCTTCATTTTGGCCGGAGCTAACTTAACTTTTTTTCATATCAGACGCCAATGACTTCATCGTGTCACCCTTCTGCGGGGCCATGCGTTTATTGCGCTGACGATGTGATTGTACGGGAGGGAAGAACTTGCCATACCCACATCCCGAATTTCAAATTTCCAATTCGCCGCCACACAATCCTCCCCAAGAATGGTTCATTCTGCCCAGCATACGGTACAGCACTGTATTGCATACGTGTCATCACCGCGGCTCTCTCTCTCTTGTCCTCGTCGAATGGACCTCGACCCCGGTCGTTTTTCTCGTGACACTGGCGTGTCGTGTGAGGGATTACCGCCCTCCTATGCCCCACCATCAAAACTGCGGCATTTGCTCGTCCAATGAGGGGGCGTCGCTCCGTAGTCTGCTTCCAGGCCCCGTTCAAAAGTTCTCGAACCCTCGAACGTTGTTTCTGTTCTGCGCAGGACGAGGCCTTCTGTGTGGCGTCCACCCTCCA
>Ga0307512_10005893_pt1 | contig 12596 bp, 8 predicted proteins | sample 14_EM_MG_FD_200267 | JGI IMG/M metagenome (GOLD analysis project Ga0307512, IMG submission 200267) | Populus trichocarpa ectomycorrhiza microbial communities from riparian zone in the Pacific Northwest, United States - 14_EM | ecosystem: Host-associated > Plants > Roots > Unclassified | place... | reverse complement strand
CTCTTTGAAACAGTTTATAATATTGGACTATCTTCCTTTGATCCTTTCAACTTAATCTACCACTTTTGACTTTATACGAGAGAATAACATGACATTACTAGTGGGGGATTTCATTTTATACATGTTGTGTACTGCATTATGTTTTTAACAAATTTTAATTCAAAAGGATCTTCGCTTGTTTTCAGTATGCTAACAGTTAAGTTATAAGATGTAGAAATACATAGATTAGTTCTCTAACTAATTTTAACTCTCTTTAATTTATCCTCTTTGAAACACCTTGTAATATTGGACTCTCTTCCTTTGATCCTTTCAACTTAATCTACCACTTTTGATTTCATATGAGAGAATAGCATGACATTACTAGAGGGGGATTTCATTTTATACATGTTGTGTATTGTATTATGTTTTTGACAAATTTTAATTCAAAACGATCTTCGCTTGTTTGCAGTATGCTAACAGTTAGGTTATAAGATGCAGAAATACATAGATTAGTTCTCTGACTAAATTTAAATCTCTTTAATTTATCCTTTTTGAAACAACTCGTAATATTGAACACTCTTCCTTTGATCCTTTCAACTTAATCTTCCACTTGTGTAGCATGACATTACTAGTGGGTGATTTCATTTTATACATGTTGTGTATTGCATTATGTATTTGGCAAATTTTAATTCAAAATAGAATTTATACGGATTACATCATACAGTGTTGTAATACTAACATTGTAGTAACTTGTTGTTTACAATTTGCAACAGTTATTAGTGCTCTATGTATATTGTAATACTAACTTTGCAGTAACTACTTTACAAAGTACAGAAACACCCGCGATTTGAGTTCTCAATTTATCATAATTTTATAACTTATTTTGAATTTTGTATTCTTATGTTTTTGACAAATTTGAATTCAAAAGGATCTTCGCGTGTTTCCAGTATGCTAACAGTTAGGTTATAGGATGCTGAAATACATAGGTTAGTTCTCTAACTAATTTTAAGTCTATTTAATTTATCCTCTTTGAAACACCTTGTAATATTGACTCTCTTCCTTTGATCCTTTCAACTTAATCTTCCACTTGTGATTTCATACGAGAAAATAGCATGACATTACTAGTGGAGGGTTTTATTTTATACATGTTGTGTATTGCATTATGTTTTTGACAAATTTTAATTCAAAAGGATTTTCGCTTGTTTTCAGCATGCTAACAGTTAGGTTATAAGATGCAGAAATACTTAGATCAGTTCTCTAACTAATTTTATACCTTATTTTGAATTTTGTATTGTTATGTTTTTGACAAATTTGAATTCAAAAGGATCTTCACGTGTTTCCAGTATGCTAACAGTTAGGTTATAGGATGCAGAAATACATAGATTAGTTCTCTAACTAATTTTAAATCTCTTTAATTTATCCTTTTTGAAATTGCTAGTGATATTGGACTATCTTCATTTGATCCTTTCAACTTATACTTCCACTTGTGATTTCATACGAGAGAATAGCATGACATTACTAGTGGGGGATTTCATTTTATACATGTTATGTATTGCATTATGTTTTTTACAAATTTTAATTCAAAAGGATCTTCGCTTGTTTTCATTATGCTAACAGTTAGGTTATAAGATGTAGTAATACATAGATTAGCTCTCTCTCTGACTAATGTTAAGTCTCTTTAATTTATCCTTTTTGAAACAACTTGTAATATTGGACTCTCTTCCTTTGATCCTTTCAACTTAATCTTTCATTTGTGATTTCATATGAGAGAATAGCATGACATTACTAGTGGGAGATTTTATTTTATACCTGTTGTGTATTGCATTATGTATTTGGCAAATTTTAATTCAAAATAGATTTTATACAGATTACATCATACAGTGTTGTAATACTAACATTGCAGTAACTTATTTCCATCAACAGTTATTAGTGCTCTATATATCTTGTAATACTAACATTACAGTAACTACTTTACATATTACAGAAACACCCACGATTGAAGCTCTCAATATATCATAATTTTATACCTTATTTTGAATTTTAACATTTGACTCTATCTTTAATACTTTTAGTTTAGACTTGAAAACCAACCAGGTTTTACATTATAAATATGTTTTCAGATAAAATAAATTAAAAAATATATAAATTAATAAATAAAAATAATAATTAATACTAATTAAACATTAAGATGCATGTTCATCAACTGTTCTTTTTATTTTAAACCTTTTCATTTATTTTATCTTAACAGCTAAATAATGGTTTTGCTAATAACATAATTTTTGGTAACCAAAATTACTTTCTCCTCTTCTACGAAAAATAATTTCTTATGCTGTTTTGCAGGCTGGCCGTAGATGACTAATAAACAAATGGCTTATTAAAAAGGAAACCAAGACGGCTAAACCCAAAGTAAGTAACCACGTTAGACCCTACTTCCTTCTAAAATTTGGAAGATTTACCAATCAAAACTTTTCAACAACTCAAAAGAGCACAGCCTAAATTTCAGATACTCCTTTATTGCTCCCACAGAAAAAAAAATGAATGTTCTACTGATATTAAATTAACTTTAAATTAGAAACATGGCAGCAACTGTTAATCTCAAGAACAATTTCGCAATTGAAAGTCATAATTACTAACCATTTAACATAAAACATAAATAGTGTCGATGGATCTAAACCACCATGTTCGAATTTTTGAAAGCTGCAGGCGATTTGAACAGCAAGAAACTACCAGTATGAACATCACATGATTCGCATTATCTTATCCGACTTCAATTTCAACTATAGGGTCAATCAAGCGAGAGCCAAATGTTTTTCCTTCAAGTCATAAAGCTACCCTTCTACTCTTACCATATAAGATACTTCTCCTGTTTTTCAAACACAAATAAGACATAATTCTAAAAGATTGCAGCTGTTTACCATAGTCTTTATACAACAGTACACAACAAATTATCTGTCCATCAATGAATACAAAATTGTCTGATGTACTTGTCTTCAAGACAACTACATGCATGTACAAAATTATTACCATATCCAAATCGCCTGACTCTGCTACCACAGAAACATAACCACAACATCGTTATCTACTACATACTCACCAGATTGAGCATCATAGACCATCTTCGAAGGTATCAAGTTTTAATGCATGAGAAACAGAACAGGGCAAGCAACAGAAATTTTGGCATTTGAATATTGACAAGGATTTTCAACAGAGAGAAGGGCATGACGATCAACCATATAAAAATACTGTCGAGCAAAAAGGAAACAGTGCTTTTGAATTATTTGTTCAACAGATCTTTGACAAGTACAAAAACCTAGAAGAACTAGAATGTATACCCCCAAGAGATTTTCAATGTAAAAGAACTAGAATAAGATCACTTGATCATCAACAATATAATGTGACCTGGCCAATACTATGGGAACAGAAAGGAGCAGACAAAGGGTGGATTATTCAGATTAACGAAGATAGCATATTCATATTTTAACATTGTGTGAAAGAAACCATTATTTTGGATTTCACTATGAAAGAGTAAGTGCTACTGTATGAAGTCAAGTGATTGAGAACTCAAGCCTGAGCCCCTGCAATTAGAGTGACCAGGCTAGAAGCCCTCGTTCCAAAAACATAAAACATTGCTGTTGTGTGAAAGAAGCATTGATAAGTAGTAAATCCTCAATGGAAAGTCCACCACACAGAAAATTGCACCCGGCCTATGATATTTTCAATTCAAAGAACTAGAATAAGATCAGCTGATTGTGAACTTTCTAACGTGACCAACAATATAGGGTAAAAAGGAAGAGGAGAAGGTTGGATTAATAGATTAAACCAAGAGCATTTTAATATTTTAACATTGTGTAAACAGTAGCAATAAATATGGCCCATGTTTGCAGTGGAAATCTACTGTGGACATGGGTAGCACACCACTCCCCAGTTCCAACAATCTTAGTAGAGTTGGTATAGCGTCAGGAGGATGTTTTAGGGACATGGGAGGTATTTCCATTGGTGAAACAAGCATCGCCAACTTAGTGAAGCTTGAGTAGTGTTATGAACAAAAAAAGGGACCAACCCACATTCCCAGCGTAAAGAATCACCATAAAAAGAAACCAGTGGTTGCCTATAACCCAAGAAACTAGTTCAATACAAGATATAGAAAAACTAGCTGCTGGAAAAAGCACAAACCCAGTTGTTCCAAAATAAATAGTTGATTGGTAAGTATGGAACCCTGTGATTGTTCAATCAAACACAACAGTTAAAGAAAGTACGTTCATGTGATTGTATCCAATGGAGACCTAAAAGCTGGAAAAATGATATTTGAGGTAAATTTTACATGGATTTTTAAAAAAAATAACCCTGAAAGATTTTGATAGAGATTAGATTTCTAGAAATACAAATTATAATGTTAATAAAACCCAGAAACTAAGCAGTATGCAGCAATTCACAGACAGGAAGAAGACATGATATTATGAAATGTAGAAAAGAAGATAAAGTGTGAGCTCCATAAGCAAGAGTAATATGATGCTGTAATATCAATACAAAACAGAGGGAAATTGAGTAGATATTCATGAAAAATGCATTGTTAGCCTTATGACTACGATGATGATGATGATTTAATGAAGTTTTTCATTATGTTTTGATGATAACATAAACATTGAATATTTATGTTATTAACTAAGTAATATGTTGTATGTCAATTATAAACATTGATTTGATATAATTTTGATGAATGCATGCCATGTTCTTGCATATATGTATGCCATATTGATAAATCATGATATATGCCATGAAACTTTTAAATGCCATGCTATAATGCTTAAATGATTTAATAAGTCTATACTAATATGCTACATGAAACATGCTTGTGTGCCATATGCATTAATTTTATTTTAATTGTTAAGTAAAACACAATTCATGCCATATAAATATGAATATGTATATTATATGTTACACACACATTGCGATGATTTAGATAGGTTTACAACATTCAAGAAATCATTAAACAAGCAAGGAAAGGATTCGCGAAGGTCAAGAACGAAGAACATATAATAGTTATCAACTTCGCCAATCAAGATTTTGCAATGGAATTTTGCCAAATAGCACCTGACTTGTTTAGGACAACTTGTAATATCCCCACAACCAAAACAAATCCTAAAGAACCAAAGAAAACCAAGAAATGACTAAAACACAAAAACATGATGAAATTGGATAGTAACCAAAACAATCCAACCATTCAGGCAATTTAATTATTGCATTTATATTGTTAATTGCTTCCGCGTTTGCTTGAGTGCTTAGAAATGTATGTTATTAAATAAAAAAATTTTAAATTGTAGCTTTACCTTGCATACCTAATTCACCCCCCTCTTAGGTTCACCTAGGCTATCCCTTTGGGTTCTAACATGCACCACTTGCATCATCAGTAGAAAAGCTCCCTCCTAAAATAAGTAGAGAAGAGATTGTACGGCCAGAAAACAACAAATGCATTCTGTGTTTGGCAATATGGTTTCCTGATACTAATTCTTGGGGTAGAAATAAAATTAGAGTATAAAAATTGCCAGAAATAAGATGGACTTCCCACAACTTAATGATAAGACCTGGTAAAACAAAATGAAAGGAAAGAACCTACAATGTTCTAAGATCTGCAGATGGAAGAATAGATCAAGCAAACAACAACAGGAACCTATAACCATGGCCACTTGCATATCTTCCCATTTGATCTTGATAGGCACAGTTATAAGACACTGGAAGAGTTCAGCTGTAGAAGCCTAGAAAACGAAGTCAACTCCAGACGAAACCTAACACGGCTAAGGAAACATTTGAGGAAGATGGGAAGAGAATTCCAAGATTTTTACTATTCACCTTCAAATATCAGGAAGCATTGTCAAGGCTTAAGTGGCCATAATAAATGCCTGGATCAAGTTTTCAGCGGCCCGTTTTTGCTCTAGCGTGCCAGATATACGAGCAATACGATCACCTCTTGCAGAATTGGCATCAGAGATTTCTATCATTGCTCCTGATATCTGAAACACCGCAAAAGATAGAAAAGAAAACAATTGATGTCCATGAGAACTTCATCCAATCAAAGCAGATAATAGAGGGAAAAAGCATTTGATACAACCAGATTTCAAAATATTTTCTGGAACATTACTAACGTAAATACAAAATACAGTTTTAGAAAAGAATCATATATTAAGACAGACTCAAAACTTTTGCATCCCATATTTGTAATTTTTTAGATTAAAGAGCAGTAATACAAAGATCAGATGCTTGTATTATGATAAGCATGACAATAACAAAATATCCTTGCACAACACTAGCTGACTAGCAATTTCAGGTCTATTAAATGTGGATATACGACAGCCACATACTGCATCCCTGCTTTTCTCAAGAAGAAGCTTTAATAATTTTTGTGGGATGCAAAACTGCTTCTCCAAAAACACTGAATTGTTACTACATACTGATAAATCTGTTGTCTCCGAAAGATACTGTGGCCACCAGAAAACAAATAGACACATGATGTGGTGGAAGCAAAGCAAGGTGGATGATTGCTAACAACCTAACATGGTGGAATAAAACTGAGCAGAGGTATTAGTGATACTGCCAGCAAGCATCTAGAGAGTTGGCAAACTGAATTCACAATCCAAACACCATATCCAATAATTCACTGCGATAACTGACTTCCTTCCTCTCTTACATGAGTGGAATAGTTCAATAGATTTTAACTTAACAAACCCCAGCAAGATGTACTCATTGTTGGCCCCAGATAATCTGCCACTAAAATAAATCGCCATGACCTGGAATGAAACTACCACACACTCACATTATTAATTTAAAGCAAGACACATAATGTACCATCCCTAAAAATAGTTAATGCACCCTTTTCATCAAATACAAGTGTGCTTCACTGAAATCCTCCTAGGAAAAACCCAGGAAGAAAAGAAAAAAGGAACAAACCTTTCGGATGTTGGCTATATTTGCACCTCCTTTACCCATCACTTTGCCAACTGCATTAGCAGGCACTAACATTTCAAGAGTTGAGGGTGGGGGAAAACTGCATAAATGCAGAAAATCAGTTTGCATGGATGGTATAGAAGACAAAGAAAACAAAATTCTGGGATTTCAAGAGCACAATGTACTAACCCTGCATACAGCTTAGATGAAGAATACGAGGCCAGAGAACCATAGCTATTTTCTACCATCTAATAAGGAAAAAAAGCAGGAAAACATGAATGCCATTGAAGAAAGAAAATAAGTTGAAAAAAGAAACCATTAAAAAGTGCAGCAATCTTCAGTAAATGAATAGCAAAGCCTCAAAACGCGATATTCCTAATGCTTGTGAGGGATAAAGATTTGGGTAGCATTGATGTGGTAACCCCACTTTTACTGCTGTTCAGTGCACATAGCTTCAGACACGTTTTTATCCATCTTAAACCAGAGTTTTCCCCACCTTTCCCCATGATACAACCTTATCCCTTCTTATCCTATCTAGTCCTGCTTAGTCTAGTCTCGCCAAATGCACCCTTAGGCAATAATCTCTTCCCACATTTTTCAATACAGTAAGATTTTTGGTAGGGTTATTTGCTTTTGGAAATGAGTCAAAGGTTATGAGCAATGCAGAGTATCAGGTATGTTTTTATGATTTCTTATGTGAGGTTCAGTAGATGGAAGGACAGTAAGATCAGGTGATGATATGCTCTTACTTATGTTTTTATGTGTATCCAGATGAAGAGAAATGCTGGGGTTTTCAAGGATATATTTTTCTATCCAACAAAAGAGTTAAAATATTATATCAAAGCTAGAGAGGGAAAGGATGTCTTTCTCATATTCAGGGGCTGGGCAGGAGGGGGTGTTCTGCAGCAGTTACATTGAGAATTGCCTTGCTGTTATTTTCCTGCTCGAGGATGATTGATGCAGTCAAGAAAATGAAATATTTAAGTTCTACATCTAATTTTATTAGTTTCATAATTTTCTTCTCATTTTGGGATATAGGAATTTACAATTATTATGACTACTTTTGCATTTTATTTTAATAAAGATGTTTATCCTTCATTAATTTATAACAATTTAGGAATCATTGTTGCAATTCATTGTCTCTATATAAGAAAAAAGAATTTCATTTTCAACTTTTAGAGGTGGATTTCCTCTAGTGTTGTGAGGTTGACGCCTCATGGGTGGAATCCTCTTGTTGAAACTGAACAACAAGCTTAATAAAATTAGAGATGGAACATTTAGTGTAAAGCAAAAAAATAAAAGTGATTGAGCATCTTAAAGAATCTATCTATCATTCCCTTAAGCTCATAGTAATGGACATACTCCATCAACTGCATAGTCCCAATCCTAAACTCCTAAACCAATGTCCAAAAACTCCATACTAACTTTGAAAAGAAAGCTAACAGCTATTTTGATGAAAGAAGTTGAAAAGAAATTTCACCACTAGCTACATACCGGTAAGGATCCGTATCCATAAAGGCTGCTTGATGAAAGCAGGCCCAATCCACTTCCACTTTCAGCCCTCTGATCATAACCCATTGGAGCAACTGGTGGAACAGAAGGCAGGATAGATGGTATAGAAAGACCAGCACCAACAGGGTATACAGAGTCAGTACCAACCAAAGAATTCAGACCACCATCCTTTTCTTTCAATACATCATCTCTGAGCCTTAGAACAATCTGGACAAGTGCATCTCTAACGCTACTAACTTCCCCAACCACCTATTATGGTACAAGGTCAACCCAAAAAAAATATTTACAAATGGAAAAAGGAAAAACAAGAAACTGAGCGAAGTTTACAAATCAGACCTCAACAAGTTCATCATTACTATCAGCACAATTAGGCTTAGCCCCTTTTGAGATGCGGACATCAGCATTAGTTCTCTTTCGAATTTCGTTTATAGTTGAACCACCTTTTCCTATGATACACCCAATAACTTTAGACAGAACAAGGAGTCGACAGCCAACAGTGTCATCGTCTTCATCATTAATCTTTCCTTGAAGCAATAAAATGGCTTCAACTGCCATGGATTTCAAATCATCGGGAGACTGCCAATGGTAAACATGGATAATTAAAACCCGATTTATATCATGAGAAAGATAAGTGTATTGACATCACATACCTTAAAGCCCACACATCATGTGTTGAATTGGTAAAATTAAGCAAGTTTTGCAAAATTAAAGCACTTTTCACAGAATAAAAGAGTATACAAACTAGTGTTGGAAAGCACAAACAAATCATTCTATTTGATTAGCTCAGCCACATTTGACAAAAATTAATATCCACATTGAATTATTGTAACACCCCAAAATTTGCGTTGACTATATAATTGATGATTTCTTTAGAATAATGTAAGATTAGAGAAAATTAAGGGCCAAAAGACAAAGAACTAAAATGCATTTACCAACTTAACTAGGTGAACTAGGATAAATTTTGCATGATTAAGTAGGTGAAGAAGACAATGACTAAGGTGGTGAAGTATGACAATTTTTGCATGGTCATGCTTGTGAGGTGTCAAAAGGACAGTAGAGATGTGCTCTCCTTCAAAATTTTCAATACTAACTACATATTTTTCTTCCATTTCTTGAACCTAAAAGAGTGCTAAACACCATCCTACAAACTAACACTACCAAACCATATAATTCCAAGAACAAATTGTGAAGTATTGGAGCTTAAATTCAATAGAATTGTTAGAAAGAAAACCAAAGATAGATTGTGAGGTTAGAAAAGAAAGGAAAGTAAAGAAAGAAAGTAAAGGAAAAAGGGCTAAAACTTAAGGTGAGTGATTAAATTAATAAGTATGCATAAATCTATTGTTTTGGATATTTTTATGTATGAGAATTTGTTTTTAAATGTTTGCTGAATTTTCAGAATATATATATATGACCTAAGTTTTGAATGGAAACTTCATATTAGTTGATAAATAAGAGTATGATTATGAAAGATTAAAGTATAATGTGTTCTTTTAAAGTAAAAGGATATGTTTTAGTCCAAATATTGTGTTGATATAATTGCACATGATATCTAAAAAGAGTAAAGTTTGCTTTCCGTGAGATTGTGGCCGCCTATATGCTACCATTGAGTAGTATATGGATATGAGATATGGACATTCAATTGTCATTCATGTTTACTTGTGCAACTATCATGTCAATATGATGTTAGGAATATATGTTGAAAACTTATGAAGTTTCTCATGCTTATTTTTTAAATTATTCACTAGGTGATCTCATTAGTAGTTGATAAACTATTTTCAGAGAATCAAAGTGAGATTGAAAGAGGGCTTGGGTAATAGGCTACCAAACAAAGTGTCTTTGGAGTCCTAACTTGAAGTTTAATTTAAATGGTGCAATTATATCTTTCATAGATTAGTTTTTGTCTTTCATAGATTAGTGTTTGTGTATGGGTCATTACACATGTAAATGCTTATGTAACATATAATTTATCGACACTTTTAATGTGTAATTGCTAAATAGAACATTTATTGATACGATCCAAGTAAAGTCAGATTCGGATTTTGACGTAAAAATTTCTAATGTGCAGTTTTACGCTATCGAGCATAACTTTCAACTCGACCATTGGATCGGGCTGAAATTTTCATACAAGTTTTTAGACATTGTTCTATGTTGGGATAAAATTTCAAATCAATTAGAGCTCAGGAAGGCCTTGCGATATATGTCAGAATAGGTTGTATGAATTCTGTTATTTTTTCCCTTTGACTTGTGGACTTCGTATTTGGCAATGATTTTTTTCCTATAAGGATGTGGTAGCTTGTTTTGGTAATTTTCTACTTCTGCAAGGATCTTTAATAGGCTACAACATAATTTTCAAGTGTGGCAAGGATTCATTGATGTTCCAAAATCATTTTCTTATAAGGATACCTTATTCATCCTAGCTAGCTACACAAGGAAAGAAGAGCCGATGGTATCTAATGACATATTGGTTAATTTATTTTGGGGACTTTCCTAATCCTATAAGGAAGGTTAAAGAAAGACAACAAGGGTTTCCATACTTTAAGAGGATTTTTTAGAGACACAATTAATTATCCTAAACAAACAAAGAAACTAAAGAGGAGGCAACTTCAGCAATCAATTTCCTAGCTTATTTTAGATATCTAAAGGTGGCAACAAATATCCTAGTGTTTCTAGGATGAAAATTTCGTTCATGACATTATTTAAACTACGAAATTTATCTATCTTAGGATATTTTGTTTAATTAGGTGCAACAGCTTTAGTTTATGTGTCAGATTTGTTGTTTTTATTATTTTCTTCATGTTTGGGCTTAGTTAGCATACTTTGGGTTTATTGTAAGTAGGTAAATATTAGCCCACAAGTTTTGGTCCATTAGGGTTACTAGTTGAACTATTATATAAGGTTTTGTAAGCTGAAATTTTACCCCAACATAGAACAATATGTCTAAAAACTCTTATGAAAATTTCAGCCCGATCCAACAATCAAGTTGAAAATTATGCTAGATAGCGTAAAACTGAACAATTGAAAATTTTACGCTAAAATCTGAATCTGACCTTGTTTGGATTGTATCATCTATGTACAAAGATATAGAACATACATGAATGAACTAGAAAAGATAAGATGTCTTGTAAGTTTGTGTAATGGACAGCAGGTTATGTTAACCTATAAATGCATGTTTGGCTGGTAAATTTAATTGATTAGGTAACAATAAGAGGCAATTAGAAGGGTGGGTTTACTTAGCTAACTAAAAGCATAACAAGATGAAATATCATAGTAATTAGAAAAGGGGTGTGACAGCTATAGAGACTGCAATCCAATTTAACTAAGTTGCTCATATAAAAAGTGCAGGTTGGTGATCCCATTTAAGTAATTTTCATATATTATTCAACTCTATAATGCAGTACATCAAATATGCATTTGACAGTCTCTTTAACAGCATCTCTATGTAAATCAATGCAGAAAAAAGCAGGACTCCTGCATCACCACAAAAGAAACAAATCATAAACAAAGAGAAACACCATACCTCAGTTGCAGTAACTGTAATGATACACTCATCCCGATCAGCCTTAGTATCATCAACCTCAATACGAGCACCACTTGCCTGTCTTATGCTTTTAATGGTACTCCCACCCTTGCCAATGACACGCCCAATCTTGTCAAACGGGCATAATACTCGTATAATTAACTCCTCATATCGAGAGACATTGCCAAAACTAGGAACTACAGGGAGTGTAGATGTATAAACGGGCCAAGAACTCCCCATATCCCCATAACCCTGAAGCTCTGGTATATGTGTAGCACCTAAGATTGGTGGAACAGATCTAGAAGAAACAATTGGTTCTGCATTTGGATAAAATCCACCCGGTTGATAAATAGGGACATCTGATGGTATAATGATGCTTGGAGGAGGTTCTGGTACAGTTGCCTCAAGGGGAATTTCTTCTTTTGGATTGAACTTATACATGATTGCAGAAACTGCAAACAAAGCTTTCTTCACAGCTTCTGATTCGCCGGTTATCTGATCATAACACAAAAATTAACTCTTGAACCCCTCAAAAATCAACCTTTAGAGAAAAGCATGGAAATGCATTGCTCATTCTTAAGAAAAAGCAACAAAAAATCAAATGTCAATTTATTTCATCACAGATGAAAAAAAAAAAAAGATAAAG
>Ga0307512_10005891_pt1 | contig 12600 bp, 12 predicted proteins | sample 14_EM_MG_FD_200267 | JGI IMG/M metagenome (GOLD analysis project Ga0307512, IMG submission 200267) | Populus trichocarpa ectomycorrhiza microbial communities from riparian zone in the Pacific Northwest, United States - 14_EM | ecosystem: Host-associated > Plants > Roots > Unclassified | place... | reverse complement strand
GGTCTGGGGGGCGGCAGCCCCCGGAGGACGGGGCCACAACCCCTACGGCACCACCACGATCTTGCGGCCCACCCCGGCCGCGAACTGGTCCAGCGCCTCCGGGTACCGCTCCAGCGGGATCCGGTCGCTGATGAAGATCTCAGGGTCGAGGACGCCGTTCGCGAAGAGTTCCGCCGCGCGCTCGAAGCTGTGCAGCACGGCCATCGAACCCGTGATGGTGATCTCCTGGTTGTAGATGCGGTACGGGTCGATCGTCACGCGCGTCGCGTAGTCCGCGACCCCGAACTGCAGGAACGTGCCCGCCTTCGCCACCCGGCCCAGGCCGTCCTGGATCGCCGCCGCGTTGCCGGTCGCGTCGACCACCACGTCCCAGCCCTGCGGCCGCTCCAGTTCGTCCGCGTTCGCCGCCGATCCGGACACGCCCAGCCGCTGCGCCGTCTCCAGGCGGGTCGGATTCAGGTCGACGACGTCCACGCTCGCCGCTCCCGTGCGCTTGGCGAGCTCCAGCATCATCAGGCCCATCGTCCCCGAGCCGTAGATCAGGACGTGCGCGCCCAGGCGCGACTGCAGCACGTCGTAGCCGCGGACGGCACATGACAGGGGCTCCACCAGCGCCGCGTCCTCGGTGCGCACGTGCTCGGGCAGCTTCACGCAGTTGGCCACCGGTGCCACCGCGAACTGCGCCGCGCCGCCCGCCGTCGTGACACCGATCGCGGCCCACCGCTCGCAGAGGTTGTTGTGGCCGGTACGGCAGTACCGGCACTCGTAGCAGTAGAGGGACGGGTCGACCGCCACCCGGTCGCCGACCGCGACCTCGGTGACCTGGGTCCCGACCCCGACCACCTGGCCCGCGAACTCGTGCCCGGGCACGATCGGCAGCTTCGGCGCGAACTCGCCCTGGAGGATGTGCAGATCGGTGCCGCACAGGCCGCAGGCGGCGACCTCGACGACGACCTCACGGGGGCCCGGTGTCGGGTCGGGGACCTCGGTGACGACGGCGCGGCCCACGGACTCGATGACGGCGGCCTTCATTTCACGGCTCCAAGCGACAGGCCCTGGACCAGTTTGTCCTGGGCGGCGAACCCCGCGGCGAGCACCGGCAGGGAGACGACGAGCGACGCGGCACACACCTTGGCCAGGAAGAGGCCCTGGCTGGTGATGAAGCCGGTCAGGAACACAGGGGCGGTCTCGGCGACCACACCCGTGAGGACCCGGGCGAACAGCAGCTCGTTCCAGCTGAAGATGAAGCAGATCAGTGAGGTCGCCGCGATACCGGGGAGGGCGATCGGCGCCACCACGCGCGCGAGGATCGTCGGCAGGCGTGCGCCGTCGATCTGCGCCGCCTCGATCACCGCCACCGGGACCTCGGCGAGGAACGACTGCATCATCCACACCGCGATCGGCAGGTTCATGGAGGTGTAGAGGATGACCAGCAGCCAGATGTTGTCCAGCATGTCGGTGTTCTTGGCGAACAGGTAGATCGGGAGGAGACCCGCCACCACCGGGAGCATCTTCGTCGACAGGAAGAAGAACAGGACGTCCGTCCACTTCTTCACCGGCCTGATCGACAGGGCGTACGCCGCCGGGAGCGCGAGGAGCAGGACCAGGATCGTCGAACCCAGCGACGCCACCGCGGAGTTGATCAGCGCCGGCCAGGGGCTCGCGCCGCCGCCCGCGCCGAAGAACTCGCGGTAGCCGTCCAGGGTGAGAGCGGCTCCGAAGGACGGCGGGTTGGTGGCCGCGTCCGACTCCGAGTGGAAGGACGTCAGCGCCATCCAGGCGATGGGCAGGAAGAAGAGGATCCCGACCAGCCAGGCCACCAGGCCCAGGCCGACGCCCTTGCGGCGGGAGTCGGGTCGTACGGCGACGGTGCTCATGCGCGGGACGCCTCCTCGCGGAACAGGGACGACACGACGCGCAGGGCGAAGGTCGCGATGATGATCGAGCCGATGACCACCAGGACGCCGGCGGCCGAGGCGAGGCCGTTCTCGTGAGCCTGGTAGAAGCTCTGGTAGACGGTGTAGGGGAGGTTGGCGGTGCCCAGGCCGCCCGAGGTGATGGTGAAGACCGCGTCGAAGTTCTGGACGATGTAGATCGAGCCCAGCAGGGCGCCCAGTTCGAGATAGCGGCGCAGGTGCGGGAGCGTCAGATGGCGGAAGATCTGCCAGTCGTTCGCGCCGTCCACGCGCGCGGCTTCGAGTTGCTCGTTGTCGCGGCTCTGCAGTCCCGCCAGCAGGATCAGCATCATGAACGGCGTCCACTGCCAGATCAGGGATGCCTCGACGGCGAGCAGCGGGTTGTTGGAGATCCAGTCCGGCTGGGGACCGCCCACATAGTGCAACAGGCCGTTGAACAGGCCGTATTCGGGGTTGTAGAGCACGTGCTTCCACAGCAGGGCCGCGGCCACCGGGACCACCAGGAACGGTGCGATCAGGAGCGTGCGGACCACGCCCCGGCCGCGGAACTTGCGGTCCAGGAGCAGGGCGAGCGCCAGGCCCAGGATCAGGCTGAGCAGGACCACTGCTGCCGTCAGCAGGACCGTCGTCCACACCGAGTGGCGCAGGTCCGCGTCGGTCAGGACCTCCTGGTAGTTGTCGAAGCCGGTGAAGTGGCGGGCCTTGGGGTACAGCGCGTTCCAGTCGAAGAACGAGATCACCAGGGTGGCCACGAACGGCAGCTGGGTCACCACGATCATGAAGACCAGGGCGGGCAGCAGCGGGGCCCGGGTGGACCAGGCGCGCAGGCGGTCCGAGGGACGGCGCGTCGTGCGTACGGGAGTTGCGGTAATGGGGGCGGTTGTCGTGGCGCTCATCGTCCCTCGTACTCCTTCGAGATCTTCTCGGCGAGCTGCTGGGACTTCTTCAGGGCCGATTCGACGGACTGGCGTCCGGCGATGGCCGCGCTGATCTCCTGCGAGACCTTGGTGCCGAGATCGGTGAACTCGGGGATGCCGACGAACTGGATGCCGGGCGCGGGGCGCGGCTGCACCCCCGGGTCGTTGGGCTTGGCGCCCTCGATGGCCTCCCTGGTCTTCTCCTGGAAGGCGCCGGCCTCCTTGCGGTAGTCGGCGTTCGTGTACGTCGAGGCGCGCTTGCCGGCCGGGACGTTGGACCAGCCGCTGGTGTCGCCGACCAGCTGCTCGTACTGCTTGCTGGACGCCCAGGACACGAACTTCCAGGCCTTGTCGGAGTTGTGGGACGCCTTCTGCATGCCCCAGGCCCAGGTGTAGAGCCAGCCGGAGGAGTCCGTCTTCTCGACGGGCGCGGGGGCGTAGCCGATCTTGCCCTTGACGGGGGAGTTGCCTGCCTCCAGTGATCCGGCCGCGGACGTGGCGTCGTACCACATGGCGACCTTGCCCTGCGTCAGGTTGTTCAGGCACTCGGCGAAGCCGGACTGCGCCGCGCCGGACTCACCGTGCTTGCGGACCAGGTCGACATAGAACTTCGTCGCCTTCTCGAACTCGGGGGAGTCGAGGTGCGCCTTCCAGCTCTTGTCGAACCAGGTGCCGCCGAAGGTGTTCACCACGGTGGTGAGCGGGGCCATGAGTTCGCCCCAGCCGGGCAGGCCGCGCAGGCAGATGCCGCGCATCCCGGACTTCGCCCCGTCGACCTCCGCGGCCAGCTTCGCCACCTGGTCCCAGGTGGGGTGGGCCGGCATCGTCAGGCCCTTCTCGGTGAACACGTCCTTGCGGTACATCAGGAAGGACGACTCGCCGTAGAAGGGCTGGCCGTAGAGCTTTCCGTCCTCGGCGGTCAGCGACTGCCGCATCGGCTTGAGGACGTCCTGCTCGTCGTAGCCGGGGTCCTTGGCCACGTACGAGTTCATCTCGTGCAGCCAGCCGTTCTTGGCGTAGATCGGAATCTCGTAGTTGCTGAGCGTCGCCACGTCGTACTGACCCGCCTGGTTGGCGAAGTCCTGGCTGATCTTGTCGCGGACGTCGTTCTCCGGCAGCACGGTGAAGTTCACCTTGATGCCGGTCTCCTTGGTGAAGTGCGAGGCGGTGAGCTTCTGCAGTTCCACCATCTGCGGGTTGTTGACCATCAGGACGTTGATGGAGTTGCCGCCGGAACCGGACCCGCCCGCTCCGACCCAACAGCCGGAGAGCAACGGGGCGAGCAGCGTCCCTGCGGCGGCCATGGCGAGCGTGGCTCGCGATGGCCGTCGTCGGCTCTGGGTGCGCATGGATCGCTCCTGAACATATGGGGAGATAAAGGGCCCGACTTGGCGTGGAAGTGCCCTGGGAGAAGATGCGTTGGATTGTCAGACGCGGATGACCTGAGGCCCGAGCAGTGAGTAGCGGTGGGCCTCGGCCGACGGGAGCAGCGTGCTCGTGACGATCGTCTCCAGTGCGCCGATCTCCGCGAACCGGCAGAAGCTGACCGCCCCGAACTTGGTGTACACGCCCGCGAACACCGTGCGCCGCGACGCCCGGATGGCCTGCGCCTTGACCTCGCTGACCGCGGGGTCGGGGGTGGTCAGGCCGTGTTCGCGGGAGATGCCGTTGGCGCCGATGTAGGCCAGATCGATGACGAAGCCGGCCAGCATCTTCGTCGTCCAGTGGTCGACGGTGGCGAGGGTGCCGGAGCGGACCCGGCCGCCCAGCAGCAGGACCGAGATGCCGTCGGCCTCGGCGAGCGCGCCCGCGACCGGCAGGGACGCGGTGACCACGGTCAGCGGCCGGTCCCTGGGCAGTGCCTCGGCGATGAGCTGCGGGGTGAAGCCCTCGTCGACGAAGACCGTCTCGGCGTCCCCGAGCAGCTCGGCCGCGGCGGCCGCGATCCGGCGCTTCTCGGGTACATGGCTGGTGGCACGGAAGGCGAGCGTGGTCTCGAAACCGGCGCTCTCCACGGGGTAGGCGCCGCCGTGGGTGCGGCGGAGCAGGCCGTGGTCCTCCAGGGCACGGAGATCCCGCCGTACGGTCTCCTTGGCCACGCCCAGTTCGGTGGCGAGCGCGGAGACGTCGACGGAGCCGGTGGCGCGCGCGGCACGCACGATATCCCGCTGGCGCTCTTCTGCCGTTTTCGCAGTGTTCGCCGTCATCGCCGCACCTGCTTCCTTGCTCACTGCCCGTTCGGGCCCGGTGAGGCCCATGGGGGAAGTTCTACCCCTGGCATGCGACACTGACCAGGCCTGTTGCACGCCCGATGCTGCCCGTATACGCCCGTTTGCGCAGCGGAGTGCCCGCCTCGGACCTGCGCGGCTGTGCGGGAGGACGTGAGATCGGGCAGGTGCGGTGCCCGAATGCCACGGCGGGCGGGCCCGTTCGGTGCCCGCCCGCCGTCGCGAACGATCGTTTTCCGCCGCTCGGCGGCGTCGGTGGCGTCAGTAGGGCCAGATCGGCGGGTCGCTCACGAAGTGGCCGCCCAGGCAGGCATGCGCGATGTTCTCCGGATCCAGCTCGCCCTGCTCCGCGATCAACTTCTCGGCGTACGGCTCGGAGTCGTCCCGCGGCTCGTAGCCGAGAGCCCGTGCGGTCGACAGGTCCCACCACAGGCGGGTGTTGGCGGAGGAGCCGTAGACGACGGTGTGGCCGACGTTCTCCGCGGTCAGGGCCGCGTGGAAGAGGCGGGCGCCGTCGGGCGGGCTCATCCAGACCGACAGCATGCGCACGCTGGTGGGCTCGGGGAAGCAGGAGCCGATGCGCACGGACACCGTCTCCAGGCCGTGCTTGTCCCAGTACAGCTGTGCGAGGTCCTCGCCGAAGGACTTGGACAGGCCGTAGAAGGTGTCCGGGCGGCGCGGGGTGTCGACGGGGATCAGGGGGTCGTCGCCCCGGGGGCGCGGGGTGAAGCCGACCGCGTGGTTGGAGGAGGCGAAGACGATGCGGGCGACGCCCTCCTCGCGGGCGGCCTCGTACAGGTTGTACGTGCCCTCGATGTTCGCCCTGAGGATCTTCTCGAAGGGGGCTTCCAGGGAGATACCGGCAAGATGAATGATCGCGTCGACGCCCCGCACGGCCTCGCGGAGCGCCTTCTTGTCGGCGAGATCCGCGGTGACGGCGTCCGGGTCGCCCTCGATCGGGCGCATGTCGAGGAGGCGCAGCTCGTAGCCGAAGGCCGGGAGCAGGTTCCGCATCAGGGTGCCGAGCCCGCCGGCGGCGCCGGTGAGCAGAACGGTGCGGGGAGCGGGCATCCTCGGGTCTCCTTGGGTCCGCCGCCTGCGACAGATGGCCGCATGCGTGCACAGTATTCACATCCATAGACACGCTAGGGAGCGCTGCCGGGCTCCGTCAAGTGTCGCGCGGAGCCGGTGGATCCGCCCCCCTTCCAGTGGCTTTCCGCTGACTGTCCGCAGAAGTGTTGCCGGTTTGCGCGCTTGACCGGCCCCAAGATGGCTCCATAGTGTGGCGATGTTCAGAAATATAGACGCCGATCAGAAGAACGTACGCGCCTGTTCCAGGGAGAGCCCGTGACGCCAGCCCCCCTCGCCGCTCGACTCAGCATCCCCAGCGGGCCGCTGTTCTTCCCCGTCACCGCCTACGGTCCCGACGGCTCGGTCGACCTCGACGTCTACCGCGCGCATGTGCGCCGTGGCGTCGAGGCCGGGGCCGCGGCGGTCTTCGCGTGCTGCGGCACCGGTGAGTTCCACGCGCTCACGCCCGAGGAGTTCGAGGCGTGCCTGCGGGCGGCCGTCGAGGAGACGGACGGGCGGGTGCCCGTCGTGGCCGGCGCCGGCTACGGCACCGCGCTCGCCGTGCGGTACGCGCGCCTCGCCGAGGCCGCCGGGGCGGACGGGCTGCTCGCCATGCCCCCGTACCTCGTGGTCGCCGGGCAGGAGGGACTGCTGCGGCACTACCGGGAGGTGGCCACCGCGACCGCCCTGCCCGTGATCGTCTACCAGCGCGACAACGCCGTGTTCACCCCGGAGTCCGTCGTCGAACTGGCCCGCACGGACGGGATCATCGGCTTCAAGGACGGCCTGGGCGACCTCGACCTCATGCAGCGCATCGTCAGCGCCGTCCGCACCGAGGTCCCCGGCGACTTCCTCTACTTCAACGGCCTGCCGACCGCCGAACAGACCCAGCTGGCCTACCGCGCCATCGGCATCACGCTCTACTCCTCCGCGGTCTTCTGCTTCGTCCCCGAGATCGCCCTCGCCTTCCACCAGGCCCTCGAGTCCGGCGACGACAGCACCGTGCACCGCTTCCTCGACGGCTTCTACCGGCCGTTCGTCGAACTGCGCGCCCAGGGGCGCGGTTACGCCGTCGCCCTGGTCAAGGCCGGCGTACGACTGCGCGGACTCGACGTCGGGGAGGTCCGGCCGCCCCTGCACGAGCCGACCGAGGATCATGTCAAGCAGCTCACCCAGCTGATCGAGCGCGGGTACGCGCTGCTGGAAGAGGACAAGTGAAGGCGGCGGACAAGTGAGGGCGGAGGGCAAGTGAAGGCGTCGACTTTCGTCTACCCCTGGGACGTCAGCGGGGACCCGGAGGCCGCGGGGCGCATCGCCGCGCTCGGGGTGCGGCAGGTGACGCTCGCGGCCGCCTACCACTCCACGCGCGCGCTCACGCCCCGCCACCCGCGCCACCGCATCGTCACCGCAGAGCACGCGGCGGTGCTGTATCCGGCCGACGGCCGTTGGGAAGGGCGTGCACTGCGGCCGTACCCGGCCGGTGACTGGGCGCCCGGGGACGCGTACGGCGAGGCCGCCGCGGCGCTCGCGGACGCGGGTCTGGAGGTGCACACCTGGGTCGTGCTCGCGCACAACTCCCGCCTGGGTGCCGACCGTCCGGACACCTCCGTCGTCAACGCCTACGGCGACCGCTACCCATGGGCCCCGTGCATCGCCCAGCCCGCCACGCGCGCGTACCTCGTCGACCTGGCCGCCGAGGCGGCCGTACGCCCGGGGGCGCGCGGCACGGAGCTGGAATCGCTCGGCTGGTACGGGCTCCAGCATCTGCACGCTCACGACAAGACCGGCGGGGTCGGCCTCGGGGACGCCGGGATGTACCTGATGGCGCTCTGCTTCTGCCCGGCCTGCCGTGCGGGATACGGCGAACAGGGCCTGGACGCCGACGGGTTGGCGGCCGCCGTACGCGACGCGCTGGAGCCGCTGTGGCAGGGCGCGCCGGACGACGGGGGCTGGCCGGGCGTCGAGAAGCTGCTCGGCGGGGCGACGGCGGCCGCCACGCGCGCGTGGCGCGACGAAACCGCCCGCACGCTCCAGGAGGCGGCGGTCCGGGCGGTGCGCGCGGCGGCCCCCGAGGGGTTCCAGGTGCTGATGCACGCCGACCCGGTGACGTATCACGTCGGTGCCAACCCGGGCGTGGACCCCGCGCACATCCTGTCCGTCGCGGACGGCGTGGTCGTACCCTGCGGGGGCGGTACGGGCCTGCTGACACCGTTCGCCGGGCAGGGCCGGGAAGGGGCCGTCGTCGCTGCCAACTTCCCCGTGGTCTCGGGGATGGGCGGCAGCCCGGGCACGCTGGCCGCGGATGCCGCTCAGGCCCGGGACCGGGGTGCCACGGAACTGCGGCTGTATCACGCCGGGTTGGCGTCGGACGGTGACCTGGAGGCGGTGCGGTCGGCGCTCGCCGAACTCTGAAACAGCGCGGTGGCCGTGGCCAGCAGGCCCGCCCCCAGGACGAGCAACAGGATCCGGTAGTCGGTCAGTTCGACCAGGAGGGCCCCCGCGGCCAACCCGAGCACGTTGGGCGTGAACATCAGCGTGTTGGCCGTGGCGGCCGCACGGCCCAGCAGCGCATCCGGTGTCTCGCGCTGCACGGCGGTCATCGCGGCGATCAGCACACAGGGCAACCCCGCGCCGCTCGCCGCGCTGCACGCCAGGGCCACCGGGTCGGACCGGACGGCCCGCAGCGCCACCGCCACGGCCAGGAGCGCGATGCCGCACGCCGCGAAGCGCCGCCCGCCGAGGCGGCGCAGGGCGGGCCCGGACAGCAGCCCGACCGCCACCGAACCGACGCCCTGGACGGCGTACAGCACACCGGTGTACGCGGGGGAGTGGCCGAGGCCGTCGACGACGGCGTAGATCAGCGTGCCGCCGATACCCGCGCAGAGCATCGTGGTGCCGCCGGCCAGGACCAGAGGACGCAACCGCGCGTGCGCCCAAAGGAAGCGGGCCCCCTCGGCCGTCTGCGCACGCCAGTCGCCCAGGGTCGGCGTCGTTTTCTCCTCACGGACGCGCAGGCCTGCGTACACGCCCGTGGCCAGGACGAATGTGGCCGCATCCAGGCAGGCGACGCTCGGGCCGCCGTACGCCGCATAGAGGCCCGCACCCGCCAGCGGGGCCACGAGTTTCATGCCCTCGGTCGCCGTCATGCGCAGTCCGTTGAAGGCGCCGAGGAGAGGCGTGGGGACGGCCATGGCGACGAGTGCCGACTCCGCCGCGTCGTGGACGACGCCCGCGGCGCCGTAGACGAACAGGACCGCGTAGAGGAGCCACAGGCGGCCGGGGGAGTCCACCGTGAAGAGGGTGAGCAGTACGGCGGCCAGGAGGAGGTTCGTGCCGATGAGGAGGGGCTTGCGGCGGACGCGGTCGGCGAGGGTGCCGAGCGCCGGGCCGGCCAGGGTCGGCGCCCACATGGCGAGCAGGCACAGCGCGGCCAGTCCGTCCGAGCCGGTGAGGTCCTTGACCCACACGCCCGATGCCAGCCACAACGCGGAGGTGCCGAAGCCGGAGATCACGACGCCGGTCAGATACAGCCGCACATTGCGGTCCCGCAGGACGCGCACCGGCGTCCAGGTCGATGTCGTCATACCTGGCCATCGTGGGTCTAAGGCCCCCGGCCGGGGATCGGGCAAGCGCCCTATGAACGGCGGCGGAGCTCGTCCGCACGGCACGGGTGGAACCCGGCGGGCGATGAGTTTTCGGGGTGCGGACGGTCCACCCCTCAGGACCACCATCATGAGGAGCAGCGGATGACTGACACGACCCTCGACCTCGGACCGCAGACGCGCGTCATAGCGCGGCTCGCGGAGGGCGTGCGCCAGGAGCAACTGACGGGGCCGACGCCCTGTCCCGACTGCGCGGTGCGCAACCTGCTGGGCCATCTGCTCGGCCTGTCCACCGCCTTCCGTGACGCCGCCCGCAAGGATCTGGGCGCCACCACCGACACCGCCCCGGACGCCGCCGCCCCCGACGTCGGCCCCGGCTGGCGCGCGGAGTTCCCGAAGGTCCTCGACGAACTGGCCGGCGCCTGGCGCGACCCGGCCGCCTGGACCGGCATGACCCGTGCGGGCGGGCTGGACCTGCCGGGTCAGATCGCGGGTGCCGTGGCCGTCGACGAGCTGGTGATCCACGGCTGGGACCTGGCCCGCGCCACCGGCCAGGAGTACACCCCCGACCCGGCCGCGCTGCAGGCGTCCCACGACTTCCTGCTGGCGGCGGCCGACGACCCGAGCCGCGGGGGCGGCATCTTCGGCCCGGTGATCCCCGTCCCGTCCGACGCGCCGCTGCTGGACCGGGCGGTGGGGCTGAGCGGGCGGGATCCCGGCTGGAAGCCCTGACTCGCCGCCGGTGCCGACCGGTTCCGCCTCCCGGAAACCCCGGCTTCCTTTGTCAGAAGCATTGACGAAACATGCGCCCCCTCCTACCTTCAACGCGTCGTACTTCGTACGTCATATATGAGACGCGATACGCGAGATCAGATACCCGAGATCTGATACGTGACTTCCGAGAGGCGCGCATGACCTCTGTGCCCACCCCGATCCCGTCCCGCACGCAGTACGTGCTGGACGCGATCAAACACCGCATCCTCACGGGGCAGTTGACGCCGGGCCAGGCCCTGGTCGAGACCGAGCTCGCGGCACAGTTCGGGGTGTCCAAGACCCCCGTGCGCGAGGCGCTCAAGACCCTGGCCGGCACCGGGCTCGTCGTGATGAACCAGTACAAGGGCGTCACGGTGCGCATGGTGGACGCGGACATGGCGCGCGAGGTCTACGACGTGCGGCTGCTGCTGGAACCCGAGGCGCTGAAGCGCGCCGTCAAAAGGGGGGCCTCTCTCGGCGCCGCGCGTGACGCGCTGACCCGCGCCGACGATGCGGGCGACACCGCCGAACGCTCGCTCGCCAACCGGGAGTTCCACCGCGCCCTCTACGTGCCCTGCGGCAACCCGCTGCTCGGCCGGATGCTCGACGAGGTCCGCGACCAGGCCGCCCTCGTCTCCGCCGTCGCCTGGGCCGCCAACCCCTCCTGGGAGCGGGAGGCCGCCGAGCACCGCGAGATCCTGCGGCTCGCCCTGGAGGGCGACGCGGACGCGGCCGCACGCGCGCTCCACGACCACATCGCGTCGTTCGTGCGGCGGGCGTACCCCGAGGCGGCGGAAGAGGAAGGTCAGGAATGAGCAGCGTGACGTTCGAGACCCAGCGGGCGGCCCTGGCCGACGTGGTGGCGATCCCGGTGACACCGTTCGCCGAGGACGGCACCGTCGACCAGGACGCCCACCGGGCCCTGCTGCGCCGGCTGCTCGACGGCGGGGTCACGATCCTCACCCCCAACGGAAACACCGGCGAGTTCTACGCCCTCACCCCCGAAGAGCGCCGCCTGGTAACCGAGTTGACCGTCGAGGAGACCGGCGACCGCGCCGCGATCCTCGTCGGCGTCGGCCACGACGTGCCCACCGCCGTCGCCTCCGCACGCCACGCCCGCGAGCTCGGCGCCCGGATGGTGATGGTCCATCAGCCCGTCCATCCGTACGTCTCCCAGGGCGGCTGGGTCGAGTACCACCGCGCCATCGCCGGGGCCGTCCCCGAGCTGGGCGTCGTCCCGTACATCCGCAACGCCCAGCTGGCCGGCGCCCGCCTCGCCGAACTCGCCGACGCCTGTCCGAACGTCATCGGCGTCAAGTACGCGGTCCCGGACGCCGCCAAGTTCGCCGCCTTCGCGCGGGACGCGGGGCTGGAGCGGTTCGTCTGGGTTGCCGGACTCGCCGAGCCCTACGCGCCCTCGTACTTCTCGGCGGGCGCCACCGGCTTCACCTCCGGACTCGTGAACGTCGCCCCGTCCGTTTCGCTGAACATGATCGAAGCGCTTCGATCCGGGGACTATCCGGGGGCGATGAAGGTGTGGGAGCAGATTCGCCGTTTCGAGGAACTTCGCGCGGCCAACGGCTCCGCGAACAACGTCACGATCGTCAAGGAAGCGCTTGCGTCCCTCGGTCTGTGCCGCCGCGACGTCCGCCCGCCGAGCAAGCCGCTGCCCGAGGACGAACGCGCGGAGGTCGCCGGGATAGCCGCCGGGTGGTCGATATGAACGCGCCCGGCAGCAGAAAGAGCCCGGAAGAGCTCAGAAGCCACCAGTGGTACGGCACCGACGGCCTCCGCTCCTTCAGCCACCGGGCCCGCACCCGCCAGCTCGGCTACCTCCCCGAGGAGCACCTCGGCAAGCCGGTCATCGCGATCCTCAACACCTGGTCGGACATCAACCCCTGCCACGTCCACCTGCGCGACCGCGCGCAGGCCGTGAAGCGCGGGGTGTGGCAGGCGGGCGGCTTCCCGCTCGAGTTCCCGGTCTCCACCCTCTCCGAGACCTTCCAGAAGCCGACCCCGATGCTCTACCGCAACATGCTCGCGATGGAGACCGAGGAGCTGCTCAGGTCGTACCCGGTCGACGGGGCCGTCCTGATGGGCGGCTGCGACAAGT
>Ga0307512_10005890_pt1 | contig 12602 bp, 15 predicted proteins | sample 14_EM_MG_FD_200267 | JGI IMG/M metagenome (GOLD analysis project Ga0307512, IMG submission 200267) | Populus trichocarpa ectomycorrhiza microbial communities from riparian zone in the Pacific Northwest, United States - 14_EM | ecosystem: Host-associated > Plants > Roots > Unclassified | place... | reverse complement strand
GGATGTGTCTACTCAGGTTGGGTCTGAGGCCGGTCTGCCGGAGGGCGACTCCGGAATTGATGTCAGCATCGTGACGGATGGCACATCTGACCTACTCTCCTTTACCTCTTCATCCTTCAACTCGGGTACCAATCTCGTGAATGATCTTCTCGACTCTCCTGTTGGCGTTGGCCTCGCTTCCCAGCCGAAGGCTTCCAGCCCGGACGATGTTTCGGTGTGTGCGGGAAATGAATGAGCCGGGTGCCGGGTTACGTGATATAGGCCGGTGGACGGCTCGGTTGTTGTCTCCTAATTAGCTCTTAACATGTTGTACTTCCCTGTGTCAAGTCGTGTTCTCGCATCGCTATTCGTTGTACTACGGAATCAGATCGGGTTTCTGTTCGCGCCTTACTGACCCCATGCGCTCGACGTCTTCGGGTTGCAGACATCCTTGATTGGCTCCTTGCTCGGTTTGAGGAGGTTACCGGAACGGTATGTCTCCGCAGACTTAAGAGCGAGCGGTCTTCCAGCGGTGCCCCTCAGACAAAGGTACGCAATGACCACCATTCTCGATGTTCAACTGTATGCACACACCGAAAAGCTCCAAGGCAAAGTCGTTTTGATAACCGGTGAGAAAGATGTGCCACGCCACATCTTCTCTGCCTTCTCATCCCCCATCGTTATGCAGGCGGCGCAGCCGGTATTGGGAGAGAAACCGCTCTACAATATGCAAGGTCGAAGTGCGTCCTTGCGTCTGGTTCTGAATCGTCTGTAGTCGCTAATTGTGCTCGATATTAATTAATCTCACAGAGCAAAACTCGTGCTGGGCGACCTCAACGAGTCTGGGTTGGAGAAGGTTGTATCAGAGATCAGGAGGGCGGGAGGGTATGTCTACCTGTACTATTCACCATTGGGGTGGCCTGTGACACTTCAAAATCCGCCAGGGAAGCTATCGGACTACGCTGCGACGTGACCGCATGGGATGATCAAGTGCAGCTGTTCGAGGCCGCAATCAAGGCCTACCGTTCAGTGGATATTGTCGTAAGCTCTGTATCCCCTTCACGTTCGAGGTGTTCCTGATTTATTCTGCTCCCTAGGTTGCGAACGCTGGCGTGAACGAGATCGGCTCGTTTTGGAAACCAAAACTTGAGAATGGTAAACCAGTAAAGCCATCCACAGCCACCGTTGATATCAACCTTGTGGGAACGATATACAGTACGTAGAGAGTATCTGGGGTCATTCCGGGCAGTGACTCACATGAAACTTTTATGGATTCGTGTACCCATCAGCCGCCCACTTGGCGCTCCATTACTTGGATGTAAACAGAACTCCCGAATGCACACTCAAGTCAATCGTGTTGTTGGGTTCAATGGGTAGGTTTCTGTCCATCACCGCGCACGCGCTGGATCCTTCTCAACATTTTCTGGCAGCTTCTTGGCAAGCCTCCGCCCAAGGTGTCGTCTACTCTGCGAGTAAACATGCGGTGCTCGGACTTGCTCGTGCTATGTACGCGCCGCTGTTCGCGAGGGGTATTAGGGTGGCCGTTGTACACCCGTTCTTTACCGATACCACCCTCATGACGACGATGAACCGCATCGCCATCGCAGGCATCCCGATGCTCCCGATAGAGCGGATCGCCGGAACGATAATATTTTCCTCCACTGATCCTGACATCGCTTCAACGGGCGCTGTTTGGTTATTGCCTGATGATGGACCGCTACTCCGTTTGGAAAGAGAGGTTATCAAGGGAGGGGTCTACGATATCATCGCCGAACGGAACAGGCGGTTCGTTGGGTAAGTATACAGCGCTCCTTCCCGTGTGCTCTGTCTGACCGGAAATTACAGGACGGTAACTCGTCTGAGGGTTGCTGGTGATCTTCTACGTGCGTTGTGGCCCAAGATCGCTTGTGGGCTGATGTCGGCTGTCGCTGCAGGGACTTTAATCTACGTGGGGTCTGGATAAGGATATAGAAACGACACGGACATGCTCGGGAAAACGGTCAAGTTATCTTAAGGACTTTATATATCAGCCCCCCTTCATGCACTTTGTAAATACTTAAGCATCAACATGTGTATCAGACACGTTGTCTTCTTTTTGGACGACGGGAGGTCCGTCGATTCCTTACGATCGTGATCGATTGCTGTTCAACTCGCTTCCTTGGGATTTGCATCCATGATGGTCACTGTTCTCGAGGCCGTTTATGCGAGCCGTGTTCAGAAACACATGGGTGTGAGTCGTTCTATGTTGCATCAGCACGATAACGAGATCAGTCTCAGGGGGCCGCCTAATTATGTACGGTGACATGGTCGCATCAACCCATCATGTTGTAGGATTGTACATTGAGGGGGACGGTGAGTCACCTGAATTCTTTTGTAACTTGTGCAGCCAGCGTATTACGATCCAGAGTTGGCTAGTTGAATTGTATAAACCTTGACTTTAGGGTTTAGGCCGTTATCACCCCTCGTTTGTCCGTAAAGTACGCGCTCTGACCGCTTCGATTCTTGCGGAAACGGAATGGCCTTTCGTTTGCTTTACGTGTATATGTCCCGGGCTGGCGCCCCGTCTGGGTGACTGCCTTGGAGCCTAGAGCCCTGGTGGGAAGATATCAAATATATATAGGTACGACATTCAATTCACCCAGGATAAGATACCGTTGACCATCCCCGGATACCTACCATCATGGCGGAGGAGAAAGGTATTGGCACCGGACGTATAAGGACTCCAGAGCTAGTATGTGTCGTTTTTCTTATCCTTCGTCCTTGGCGGGGATACTGAGCATCATGCAGTCGTGGCGTAGAGTGCTCGACTTCATGCGGGCCCGACTCAGACGATTCATTCGGAACCCGGTGGTCGCCTGGTTCGTAGGAATCGTCTTCGCCATACTAGTGATCATCATGTTGATGATCCTTCTGCTCAACATCGACGTGAATGGTGTGGACGATCTGCTCGCCGATATCCCGCTCGATGTCACTGGTGTATGTCATGTTTCCCGATGAGTCCGGATTTTCCGGTTGACTGTTGTTACAGATCGCAATCATTGGGCACATTTATCATCTCAATCTCGATACCCGTGGACTCTCTATCAGCTGGATGTTGGCAGGATGTGGCGACTACATGCTACCGTCGTACCCTGGACATTTCGGCCGGTCCCGTACTACTTGCTCTCCGGTGGACCGCCCGGTGGATGTATATTTCGATAGGTTGCTGAGGGTGGCCACGACATCGGAAAACATTCTGACGCCTCCTTTCATCCAGGAATCAAGATCCCGTCTTTTCCTATGATCCGGCTATGCTCCCGCAAAATCGAAGCACACATCAGAGCTTTTAGTACGCCACCGTTTAAACCATATTCTTGCATGCCGCCAACGGGTTTTTCGCTCAGCATACCTGCTTTCATGGAGTTCTCACAAGATCATCGATTGGCCGTCTATGCCGGTGCGATTTATATCGCTCCGCCCGTAGACACTCGACACTGGTTCGACCAACCGATCCTTGCTCCGTACGACGACTACGTTTTAGACGTTCAAGCGTTCGTCATTGACACCGCCACCAATCAATCCTTACCTATCCTGAAATTGTCTGCGGCGGATCCGACGGATAACTTCTACGCGGATAAGCAGATTGATTGGGACACGGAAAGTACCTTTAACGGCGGGCGGGTGCTCTCTAGGCACTTGCAGATGCGCATAAAGAGGGCTTTCTTGTCCAAGATATTTACTATCATGCTTCTGCTCGTCAATTGGTTATTAACCGCCGGCTGCTTGCGCATTACTTTGTTGTCCGTGGTCGGACACAAGGATATGGGCGAGGGAGTACTGCTCCTTCCTATCACTGTCATCCTCACCATCCCAGCATTGAGACAACTCTACGTTGGTTCACCACCATTTGGTATGTACCTCGAAATATATCGTGTATTCTTCGTACTGACCGAACTTCGCAGGCATCTTGATAGGTAGATACTCCGTGATATGGTGTTTGCTGAGCGAATGGGTGCTGACTGGGTTGGAAGATGTGCTCGGGTTTTTCTTGCAGGTCGTCATCGTTTCACTCTGTTCGTTTGTGATCCTCATGCGGATGGCCCAAGATCGAAAGCGGGCTTTGAAACGCGGGAAAGGGTCAGCTCAAGAGGAAGAAAGGTTATTTCAGAACGATGTAACTATGGAAGAAGATGAGACCGTCCAGAGGCTCTACCGTGATGATGCGCACGTCTAGTATCCCGTCCAGTGACAGTGCCTTTGAGGAAAGTTGCCGTGTGGTATGAGATAAGCTTGTCCTTTCTTTCTACTGCTTTGGGATAAGTAATCCAATGTACCCAATTCCCTTGCTATTATTGTGTTTATACGACCCATGCACTTGTTTCGTCTGTCCAGTACATAGTATGTATTCATATCTCAGAAATCTGACCTGACACCTGAGTCATCAGCAAAACATCCCCCCATCCTACGGAGTGCTATTCGACCGCTCAGCAAAATTCTATCTAGTTTTCATCAAAAAAAGCTTCGGTTAGGCTTCGGTAACGCTACCCGAGGGGGGCGGTTTTGTTGATGATAGTAAACTCCGGATCCGGGTCTCTTGCCAATTGGCAATCGCTCCGGCCGGCGTCAATCATGGACATATGTATCAGGATCACCAACCTAGGGGGAGCAGCCGCTAGTAACCGCCTTCCAAACGCCCTCTGCCCTCTGAACGACCGAAACGGAGTCGCAATCGACACGCTCTTTTGTCGAAACAATTATGACTTCTCTCAGCGATGAACAACTGCTTCAGTACAGCGAACGGTCGAAGGGAAGGGTTGTTCTTGTCACTGGTGCGTTTCAGAGCGCTGACGTGTTGGCACCTCTCACTGATTGAGGACTACGCATTATATGTTAGGTGCCGCATCTGGTATTGGGAAAGAAACCGCGTTGATGTTCGGCCGTTTCGGGTGAGCTCTCCGAACGTTCATCAAACCTGCATCGAGCTCGTTACGAAAGGGAGCAGGGCAAAACTCGTTTTAGGCGACCTCAACGCTACCGGCATAGATGAGGTCGTTACGCAAATCGAGAAATCTGGAGGGTGCGCCGTTATCTATCTGAAAACTGTCCGATGCATTCGCGTCCCTCGACACTAACGTTTGTAACAGGGAAGCTGTGGGCCAACAATGCGACGTAACTAATTGGGATAGCCAGCTGGCTTTGTTTGAGCTAGGAATATCATCCTTTGGTGCCATAGACGTGGTGGTATGCCTTTCTCATTCTAAAACTGACGTGTTGTCATTCATGGTTCCATAATAGGTGGCCAATGCCGGTATCAACGAAACCGGTACTTTCTTCAAGCCTCAAGTGGTGGACGGAAAACCTAGAAAACCAGCTACCGCAACTCTCGACGTTAATATCAATGGCGTCGTTTTCTGTGCGTGTGATTCAAGCCTCCTCTCGCTGTACGGTATTCTGACGAGAGTTCAGCAATTTCCTTGGCCCTGCACTACTTGGAAATTAATAGGCCATCACCATCTGACCTTAAAGCTATCGTCGTAATGGGCTCCATGGGTAAAGTGGTTTACAACAAACCTCAGGTCGCTCCTCATGCTCGAACGTTCAAGCGTCTTGGATGTGTGTTCCCCCCGCCCCGATGTACACCGCTAGCAAACACGCTGTGCTCGGTTTTGCTCGCTGTACGGCGGCCACGGTCAAGCGCAGGAACATCCGTGTAAATGTTATCCACCCATTCTTCAGCGGTAAGTCTCTCTGCATTACACCGACGTAGGAACGTGAAACCTGAGAGGTGTACAGCGACTGGCATCCTGGACGCCGTTAACCTAGTTTTCCTCGCAGGATTTCCCATGGTTCCCGTAAACCGAATCGCAGCCACTACAATTTACGCGGCGATGCACCCGGACTTAGAAACCACTGGGTCAGTGTTTACGTTGATGGATGATGGGCCTGTCTTGCAGCTCGAAAACGAAATCATCAAGGGAGGCGTTTATGATATCCTGACTGCCCGGGCTGCGAGGATCTCTACGTGAGTACATTCCTTTGATTTTTTGTGCGTGGTTCTGATCTGTCGCCCAGTGCTGTCACATACGTTCGTGTTGGCGTCGACCTCGCCAAGGTTTTGGTGCCAAGAATTTTCAAGCTCGCGATCCCGGTGGGACTTGCAGCGTTGGTTTACACGTACAAATAAAAACAACGATATGTGGCATAGCTGCACCTCCATAGATTCTCGTCGTGATGCTATTTATCCTTGGGTTGTATTGGCTTTTAGGCTATGTTAATCTATTTTTATTCTATTACAATGGCCCGCGTAGCTCAATCGGATAGAGCGTCAGACTCTTAGCTTGTGCGGGCAATCTGAAGGCTGCGAGTTCGACCCTCGCCGTGGGCTAGTTGTTTTTTCTCCCATGGTGGACAGGAGTTAGGAGGGGTGGACTGATGTTTAGGAGAATCCCATAGTTCCGGCATAAATACTGGGTTGGTCTCCCAGTCATCACCGGTCACCTCTCATCATCTCTCTTCTACCAACTCCACGTCTCTCATCCACCACCAGTTGTTTGCATCCCACCCGCATCTTATCTTCAAACTGCTGTCATGCCTTTGCCCGCCCGAGTCCAACGCCAATTTAAGAAAGTTCCCTCCAACCCCTCTGAGGGCGACTTTCACGGTCCATACAACATGCTCCTTTCCTCCCTTTTCCCCTTTGACGACTTTACTGTTGGCTCCAGGTATTGGCCCCAGTCATGTGACATGGAAGACTCTGTCTATATATTCAAAGTCCTGTTTGAAGAGAAAGTCCTGCTTGAAGATAAAACGGTCTTCATATTGGAGGTAAATTCACCTCAGGACCTTGCCTTGCGTTCTGTGCGTGAGATTGCCGACCAAAAGATACGAGATTGTATTGGAGGTGTGATCGGTTTGTCATGCCTGCTTCGGATGATGACCGTCTTGGACTACATAGATTGCCCCCTCCCCACTCTCCATGCTATCAGTGCAATGGGAACCAAGCTCTGCTTTTACAACAAATCTCGGAATGGGCCAGTGACTCCCCACTGCATTCCTCCAAACCTTGATCCACTCTTGGACGTAGCACCAGTGGAACGTTGGGACTGCGATATTCTCGAAGAGGATGGAGCGCAAAAGTTTCAAGCTGTTATAGAAGAGATCATAAAAGGTTGTGAAACTCTATGAACTAGACAGTTCGTTGTTGTCGGTCCATGCTTATCGAAAAAATAGCCTAGTCAAGCTTAGTTAGCGAACGCTTTGACACGGGTTGCCCATCAAATTTTTACGAGTTGGCTCTCCTGCGGCATATTTTGATATAACGCGTACGGCCTGTGAATTTCATACAACGAGCACCAAGCGATGAGTACGATTGACCCTACAACCGCTGGTTCTGATGAGCTCCGGTCTCGTAACGAACCGGCTTGTTGAGCTCCGCGGCGCAATGGTGCTACCGATTCGGCGCGTGGGACTCTGTGGATTGGGTCAGATATATGGAGGCCGTCGAGGGGGGACGGGGACGGATGCCCGTCTGTGAGGCCGGCCTTCCGCTAGCCTCGTGCCTGGGTACGGGGATGGTGTGGGTGACTCTCACGAACGAACGTGGAGCCGAGATGACCTATAACAAGAATCTAGGATCGTCGGATTCTCGTCGTGTGGCAGTGCGCGGCTTTATTCTTTGCCTTGAGGCGTGGTCTCGTGCATACTCGTGTGACGAGCTGGGAGGTCGTGTGAGCGACAATCCTATCGGGAATGCCCGACGACTGACCGCCTCGATAGACAGGAACATCCACGTTCCAAGCACCAGAGAGGGACAGAACGTGTACAGGCACATTCCCAGCTGATTGTGAGGATACGTCCTCTTGCCTTTGTCCCATGTGCGTTCTAGTTCGACCCTCAGTGGCTAGTCCCGATCGCACGTTCGTCCCCAATGCCCAAACGAATCCACTCCATCCGTCTGCTTTTATTAGTAACAATGTCCTCTCTCCAATCCCATCCATCCCCCCTTCGTTCTCAACCCAAACTCGCTACATCTCTCTGCTAGACACCTCATGTCTGCTGCTGCTCACGACTCCGCCTCTTATCGAGTCAAGCGCACCAAAATGGACGCTTCGCCCGCGGAATCGACGCACACGACTAAGAAACGCAGCCCGTACGACGAAGATATCCCCTCCGAGTCAGACGAGCTCGAGGGAGACAACGATTCCGATTACCACGAGGCTGTCGCTCCCTCCACCGCCCAAACAAAGGGTCGGCCTAGAAAATCAGGCAAAATCTCCAGATCGGCACGCGACTCCCTTCGCAGGCAGAACCATTCTCGCATCGAGAAGGCTCGCCGTACCAAGATCAATGAGGCCCTCGATACGCTTCGTATTCTTGTTCCTCCGAGCATCCGTGAGGACGGGAACGAGGAAGACGAGGAAGGTCCCGAAGGAAAGAAGCGCGGCCAGCAAAAGGAATTCAAGCTCGAGATCCTCGTCAGGACGGTCGCCTACATGAAACAGCTGATCTCACAAGTTGAGGAACTCGAGTCAAAACATTGCCGATCCCATCCGCAAGTCCTCCAGCCTCGAGGCGTCAAGAGGAAGCGGGACGAAATATTCCAGCAGCTTCTTGATGAGGAGCCCGTCCCCGTCCCCACTTCAAAACTCAACGGTGAATCTACCTCGCGCGGTTCCACAATATCTCCTCGTCTTCCCCCCATCTCCACCCTTTTTCAACAACATAACAACACGGGCTTGGCTTCGTTGCCGAGCCCAGATCAACTGTTCTCCCCACCTGCCACCGCTGAATTTCGACCGAGATCGGATTCTCTCGAACAATTGTACTCGGCCCGCCTCCCCTCCTTGACCCTTCCCTCTCCTAGAAGCGACAAGTCACAAGCGTCCCAGGACGACGAGTCCGCTGCGACCCTGTTGCTGCACATGAAAACCCGTTCCCCTTCTTTCACCTCTCCTTCGACGAATCCCCCTGTTCAGACCCCTGCCTCGGCTCTCGGTTTATCGTAACCCGGATTTGGATGGAACCCGCCGTGTGCCTGCTCACTGTTATCATTATTCTTTTTGTTATCGTCGTTGTGATCTGCTACCCTCTTTTGTCCCCAGAAATTACACAGCTGTACGTTTATTGAAAGTCTTTGTTTTCCTCGTTGCGAGGCGTACGTATCGCTTCGATGGATGGTTATATCTAGGGATTAGATGCAAAATTTTGCTTGTATATATACCTCTCCCTGTTTGAAGACGGAAGCATATGTAACCCTGTGATCCCAACAAAACCAAATAACACGTCACTCTTCCCGACCCCAACCAAACGTTTGACCTCAGCCGCTCTCTCTCTCTCTCTCTCTCTTCTTCATCCCCGATGTTTGCTGAAGAGCTCAAGTCGATGCGACGCCTAGGCTGGCGACATGTAACGCTTTTTTTCCCTTTGTCGACGATGAACTGACCACATGTGATTGACATACCTAGGTCCTGCTGCAAGTACTCAACTTTACATCGGTCATGGCTTCTGGCCTCATGATCTGGAAAGGTCTTGGACTCCTGACCAACACAGAATCTCCCATCGTTGTCGTCCTCAGGTATCTCTTTTGCACAAATTTACCCGCATATACCAGTGCCTAATTGAGCGGACGTCTCGGACCTTGTCAGTGGATCGATGGAACCCGCATTCTATCGCGGAGACCTGCTCTTCCTCACCAATCCCCCTCAACAACGGTACGACATCGGCGACATCACGGTATACAGGATTCCTGGAGCGGATATACCAATCGTGCATCGGGTGATGGAAACTCGCGATGTCCTACCGAAGAAATCGAAGTGAGCTGACTCCACCCGCATCTTTCGTACAAGCAATTTACCCTTTTTTTCAATAGGAGGAGCACAGGGGCGGTTGTACCAGATCCCGAGAATCAACTTATATTAACGAAGGGTGACAACAACCCCGTTGATGACATCGCTTTGTACCGTGGCCTCAAATACCTAGAGAGGAAACACGTCGTTGGGAAGGTCAGAGGGTACGCATCCATACTTGACGTTCCTGATTTGGTACCATTTCTTAACCCGAAAATCTAGGTTCTTGCCATATGTGGGCTACATTACCATCGCCATGGTGAGTTTCAACATGCTCTGGCATTCCCTCCGTAGTGCTAAACCAACAACACGTAGAACGATTTCCCCCAGCTCAAATACGCCTTGATTGGCGGTCTGGGCCTGCTAGCCCTCGTGCAAAGAGAGTGATACCAACTGCTGTGTAACTTTATGCTAATACTATTGCTTTTCTTTCTGAGCTCCGGCTTCGTCTCCACTTTTACAATGTCTGTGATCTGCACTTGTTCCTTCGTCCGGGACACCCTATCCCTTAATTCTTCGGCAAGGGGCACCGGAGAATCCGTGATGCGCCCATATACGAGATTATTTTGTACCCCTATCCTCAGACATCCACCACTTACACCTTCACAGTCATCCCCCGCTAGGGATGGTGCCTCCCCCAGAATTGAGGGAGATAGGAACAAGCGCCGCCTCGCCTTTGGCGCCCCTCAGTCGCGTGTCTGCGTCTCACCCCCTTCCCGTACGCCTTCGGTGTTGAGTTCCAAGGTACCCGCTGCATATACTCGTATGAAATAATCTCATTATCCGTTTTTCATTGACACTCTGACGTAGCCAGATAATTGGCATGAGTGGTTTTTTACATGTTATTCGGCCATTCTGCGTCTGAGAACAGAGTCTAGGTTCGATCTCCAGTTTCATTTCCCGGAATCTGGTTTTTCAAAAATCGATTTGGTCACCCGGTTTCTAGGAATGGCATATTCGGCGAAGCGGCAAACCAGGGTTGCATATGTCGCGACATCAATCGCAGGACATGAGTTTGCGGAGTGTTGGAAGACACGCTGGTTCCATGATACCGTTCATCTAAGTATATGTGCTGAATCCGGCCCCCGTCTTGACTCTTCCCTTACCTACCATCTTCCATCCCCTCTTATCACTTCCGTCCCTCCGTTCAACATGCCACACTACGCAACATCCACCCTCACCGCCGACGACAAACGCCGGATCATATCTGCCCTCCCACCTTCGACCAGCCACATCTTTGCTATGGCTCGGGGTCAGATCTACCATGCACCATTCACCGCTACCTCTTCTTCTGAGTGGAAGCCGCTCGATTTGCGCGGAGCGATCGTGTTCGGGAGGGACACGAGGGAGTACGAGATTCGGGATGACGCATCCTCCGGAATATCCTCACTTGGCTCGCTCGGATCTGCCGGGACGTCTGGCAGTTCGGGGTTCATGGGGATTGCTGGCAATATGAGTGAAGAGCCCGAGTCCATGCCTGTGATGGGCGAGGTTGATGGAGGCGCGGACCTCGTTGGAGGCTTGAGGGCTCGGGACGACGATGATCTGTGGTTCAGGCTCGTTGAAATCGACTCCCATCAAAAGAAACCTGGAAAGGTCGTGTGGAGGCAACCCGTGTCACCCGCGAGTTCGGATTACAAGATGTTGGTTCCGTTCTTCCACGCGTTCTCTGGAAACGTGAGTGGGTCGTCCCGTTCGTGGTTGAGCAGTGGTGCTAACTGTAGGTGTTCTGGTTGTGTAGAGCCGGATGTTTGGGTTCAGGTTCGATGATGATGATGAGGCGTATCAGTTTTATGAAACCGTTATGGTTCGCACTAAAGCGAGACGTAAGTCCACCTTTCGTTTCACCCCGTCCCATCTGATAATATATCCCCCCAAATCTCCATCGTTTTCCAGCTCTAGTAAAACCAAGCTCCGGCCCACGCTCATGGAGCAAATCCGTTCGCCGCCGGACGACTATGTCATTCGCCCCTGCCATCGACCAAATTACAGACCCCGAACCGGGAAGTTTCCAACATAAAGCCCACGTCGGGATCGACGAGAGGGGGAAGATGGTCGCTGAAGGTGAGGTCGATAGGAAGTGGACAGACTTTTTGAGTGGACCGATACGGCCAAAGGTAAGTCTTGTGACTCTTCCTTGACTCAGTGTTCGAGGTTTGGATTGAAGGTTGACCTCGTGTTTGTGTTTTCTAGCCTCAACGATCTTCGACAACGCTTGGCTCGAAAAGGCTGAGGAAATACCTGCACGATTGAATACCTTCCTTCTGCCCCTATTTGATACCCCTCTCGACATCTGCTCCTTTCTGAGATCTGGGATCTCCATGCCGTCGATCGGTCGCGCGGATCGTTATAGCCAGTTTTATGTATTATGGAGAATGGAGTGGACTGTGGTCGTATCCGTTAATTCCTTCACACTATTAGTGATTGTACCTTGCGGTACCAGCTGAGAACTATGCTAAAAAAAAGTTTTTGCAGGGCCTTTTTGGTTTCGTCAGAGTTGACAATAGGCTCCAGCTCCTCAGTCCTTAGCGCTTCACCGGTCCCTAGTGTCTGACCCTTGAATATCGAAATTCCCATCTCTGCAGGGCGATGTCGTGGCGGCGCGATGTGCCAGTCCCCGGCCCATAACCCTTTCGCCTCCGTTTTTCTCGTTACCTCATTTTTCAAATTACGCGAATCTCGAGATGCACGTTGGACTCTCAGACCTGGGGTCACCTGGACGCATGTCCTGGCTCAACGTAACGATGGTGGAGGAACGGTGGTAGTAACTGACCAATGCCATCTCGCAACATGCGTAGG